>ENA-OPNB01001861-OPNB01001861.1-human-gut-metagenome-genome-assembly--contig:-NODE-1861-length-13510-cov-2.555481_pt1 | contig 13510 bp, 9 predicted proteins | sample MGYA00241528_ERZ501754 | MGnify/ENA primary metagenome ERZ501754 (study PRJEB25962, sample SAMEA2042646) | human gut metagenome | biome: human gut; feature: human-associated habitat; material: faeces... | reverse complement strand
CAGCTAGACATGCTGTTTGGTATGTAGAAGATGAAATTAATGGAATGGTGAAATCAGATGAATATGACCAAAATACAATGAGAAAAAAATTTCAAGAAATAACTGGATATAAATATAATGAAATAGAAAAATATATTAAGGATATTAGGGCAAGTCAATATAAGGAACTTACCGCAGCATATGATTATAAAAAGTCAAAACAAGGAACTCAAGGAAAAACCGTAGGTATTTGTGATTCATATGTAACTAAATTTAAATATAATAAAAAGCAAATAGAATTATATAATGATGTTTATGGATTTGGGAGACTTAATTTATCTTCAAATGAAGCAAAAATAATAAGAAAAGTATGGGCTATAAAATTAAAGGCTAGTGATGATTCAGAACTTGCTACAAGGACTGACTTATATGTAGCAAAAGATGATAGCTTTGAAACAATGATGTCATACGATAAAATAGAAATAGACTTATACCAAAATTTGTTTGGTAAATACCCAACACCAGGTGGTAGCAGTGAAAATGGACCAATGGATGGAGTGATGTTGGAATGGACTCATATGAAAGAAGATGGAAAACATTCTACATTTTATAATAAAAATTTTAATGGTAGATCATTTGTTATACCAGTAGTAGATGGAAAAAAACAATATTATGACGAAAGTGACATGAGAGAAAATAAGAACAAAGTGACAAATAGTGAGGTAAATGAATTAGAAGAGGCAGAATTGGTTAATAGTGATGGTATAACAAATGATGCAGCATTGGATGAGGCAAGAGAAAATGATACAGATGCTAACATAGACAATAAACAATACTATCATCCAAAAAGAGATTCAGATTCGACATATGCATCTACGACACAAGTGGATGATACTATAGAAAAAGCAGATGAATTTACAAATGAAGGAAGTTCACAAATTGATGCAACAGAATTACAAAATTTCTCAAATATGTTATATAATGCGCTATTAATAATAGGGATTATTATAGCAGTAATAGTTGGAGCAATACTTGGAATAAAATTTATGATGGGAAGTGTTGGTGAAAAGGCGGATATAAAGAAATTATTAGTTCCATATGTTGTTGGATGCATAATTGTATTTGGAGCATTTGGGATTTGGAAATTAGTGGTAACTATTTTAGCCAACATGTAGAAAAGGAGAATTAAATGGATAGAAAAAAGAGTTTCATATTAATTATTTTATTATTAGCAATAGTTTTATTTTCTAATGTCGTATATGCAAAAGAAGATACCGGAACAGGAAGTGGTAGTGTATTAGAAGACATAACTGGAACGGGAGGAAGTTTAGATAAATATAAACCTGGAGATATTGATGGAACTTCAAAATTAGAAGAAAAGGCAGAATATATACTTGGAATCATAAAAAATGTTGGGGTTGTATTATCAGTCGTAAGTTTAATACTTTTAGGAATAAAGTACATGTTAGGAAGTATAGAAGAAAAGGCAGCTTATAAAGAGTCATTTAAACCATATATAATAGGTACATTTTTGGTATTTACAGGCTCTTTATTACCAGAATTAATATATAAGTTTATGCAAAATTTAAATAAATAATTAAGATTGTATTAATAAATGTTGCAAAAAATAAATAAAAATGTTATAATTAATTAGATATTGTTATTAATATTCTCAAAAAGGGAGTTAATATAAATAATAAAAGGAGGAAAAACATATGAATAAAAAATTTGTAAAAATACTTAATATAGCTTTAGTAGCTATGATGCTTGTTTGTATATCAACAAGTGTATTTGCATTAACACCAAGTGAACTTAAACCTGCAGACAATGTCACAGGTTCACCTGAAATACAAAGTGCAGGTAATTCAATAATATCAATATTACAAACAGTTGGAGTTGTATTATCTGTTGTTGTATTAATGATTATAGGTATTAAATATATGATGGGTAGTGCAGAAGAAAAAGCAGAGTACAAAAAAACTATGATACCATATATAGTTGGAGCTGCTTTAATATTTGCAGCATCAATATTTGCAAATGTAATATACCAATTTTTTACAGGAATGACAAAATAAAAAAACTAGGGATTGCCTATTTAGAAGGCAATCTTTTTTTTATTTTTACGTATATTACAATAATATTAAATTTTTGTAATATATGGTTTTTTTATGTAAAAAGGTGGTATTTATTGTTTCTTTTTGTTATAATTAAAATAAGTATAAGTATATATTTATGCAAAGGAGGAAGAAATTTGGGAACATATAATTTACCAAGAAATGTAAAAGGAGAGGGAAGAATATTATTTGTTTTTTCATCAAAAGCTTTAATATATACAACAATAGGTGCTGGAATAGGACTATTTATATATTTTATAACTAAAATGTTAGGAGTGGGAATAATAGGAATTATTTCAATGATAGTTTTAGGTTTATGTGGATTTATTATTGGGACATTTAAAATGCCAAATGCGGCAGCATTTCAAATAACCAAGAAAACAGGTGGAGAGAGTTTAGATGATATTCTAAAAAGATGGATAAAATTCAAATTAAAAAATAATAGAATATATGTATATCAACAAAGTAAAATTGGAATTGATAGTGTTAAGCCAAAAGAAGAGGGAGGAACAAAAGATGAATAGTATGGATGAAAATTCAGTAGTAAATATATTGACAATTTGTTTAAGTATAATGATTTTTCTACTTATGATTCTTATAATTGTTTATATTATATTGAAGGTTAAGCAACGCACAGATGTGAAGCAAAGTCAAAGTAACAATAACAATAATGTAGCTAGAAAAGATAATAATAAAATAAAAAAAAGGAAAGTTGATAATAAATATAGTAAACAATCAATATTTGATTTTATGGAGTTTGATGATGTGCAGGATAATATGATAATCCAAAAGGGTGGAAAAAGGTTTGTGATGGTTGTTAAATGTATGGGAGTTAATTATGATTTAATGTCTCAAATGGAAAAAATAAGTGTTGAGGAGGGATTTCAACAGTTTCTAAATACATTAAGACACCCAATACAAATATATATTCAAACAAGAACAATAAATCTAGAAAACAGTATTAATGAATATAAGAAACGTGTTAAAGAAATAGAAGACGAATTTAATAAAAAACAATATACATATAATCAAATAAGAGAGTCAGGAATGTATACTAAAGAACAAGAAGAGCAATATTATTATGAATTAACAAAACAAAAAAACTTGTATGATTATGCTAGAGACATTGTAAGTGCAACTGAACAAATGAATAAAAATAGAAATGTTTTAAGTAAAGAATATTATATTGTTATATCACATTATGCAGAAGAAGCAAATGATGAAAAATATTATAATGAAGAAGTAAGAAGTATGGCATTTTCTGAGTTATATACAAAAGCACAAGCTATTATAAGAACTTTATCTGCATGTTCTGTAGGGGCACAAATATTAACTTCCAGAGAACTTATTGATTTATTATATGTTGCATATAACAGAGATGAAGCAGAAACTTATGGAATAGATAGAGCTATAAAAGCAGGGTATAATGAATTGTATTCTACATCACAAGATGTATTTGCAAAAAAAATAAAAGCATTAGATGAAGAAATAGAGGAAAAAGCAATTGATCTTGCTAATAGTAAGGTAGAAAAAGCTAAATCAATGTTGCAAGAAAATGCAGAAAAAAAAGAGCAAAATATGGATGAGTTAATTGATGAATTAGCAGAAATTATTTTAAAAGATAATAAAAGTTATTTGGGGTCAGATATTTCAGATGCTGCTATAGCAGAATTAGAAAAGGATAAGGAGGAAAATCATGAAGTTTCTAAAAAGAAGACAAAAACAAGAAACAAATCAGCAAATTAATAATGAAGAAGAACTAGGAACATTAAAAGCACAAACCATAAAAGAATTAATAGCTCCTTCTGGGATAGATGCTTCAAAAATAGATTATTTAGAAATTAATTCTGCTGTAAAAAGATATGCAAGAAGTTTCTTTATTTCTACACTTCCACGTATGTGTACTTTCCCAGAATTATTTAGAGATTTATATTTGTTTGGTGATATTAATACATCTATATATATAACACCAATTGCAGAATCAAAATCACAAAATGAATTAAATAGAGTAATCAATGAGCTTGAAACAGAAAGAATAGTGGCAATGGATAGAGGTAATATAAATAGAGAAAGTAATTTAACACAAAAAAGGTTTGAAGCAGAACAATTGAGAGATGAAATAGCAGCAGGTTTTAATAAAATGTATGATGCATCAATTGTCGCAACTTTATTTACATATAATATTGAGGAATTAGAAAGATTAACTAAATTGCTAGCAACAGAAATGTCAAAATCATTAGTTGGAATAAAAAGTGCTTGGGCTATGCAAGAAGAGGCATTCAAATCTAATCTTCCATTAATGGATGATAAAATAAAAAAAATACATTCTTTTGATAGCAGATCAATGGGAACGGTATTTCCATTTACTACATCAGATGTAGGACATTCAACAGGAGTACCATTAGGATATAATAAACAAACTGGAACACCAATACTTTTTGATAATTTCCATTCTTCACTTACAAATTATAATATGGTTATATTTGCTAAATCTGGTGCTGGTAAATCTGTTACAATGAAAACATTAATATCAAGATCTTCAGTATTAATGGGAATTGAGAGTTTAGCATTAGATGCAGAGGGAGAATATTCAATTGTTGCAGAAAGCTTAGGCGGAATAAATGTTGTTTTAAGTCCAAATTCTAAAACAGTAATTAATTTATTTGATATAGAAGTTGAAAAGGTTAAAGATGAAATAACAGGAAGAGAGAGAATTGTATTAAATGTTGAAAATAAAGTTGAAGATGTAACACAAGCTCTTCTTACTATGGCAAGAGGAAGTACAAGGAGTAAAGATGTAAACGAGATTACTAAACAAGTAATTGCAGAAATTGTTGCTGAGGAATATGCAGAAAGAAATATAACGAATGATCCATTAAGTTTATATGTTCAAGGAAATGAATTTCAAAAAGGAGATAAATTATATAAAGAAAAAAAGAAAATGCCAACAATAGGAAGTTGGTATAAAAGATTGCAAAAAAAAGCTGTTGAAAATAAGAATCCAGATTATAGTTTTCATTATAGCTATTTATTAAAAGTTATGAAACAGTATATAAGAGAGTATAATGGACAAATGGCATATTTTGATGGTCAATCTACATTTGAATTATTAGATGAAGTACCATTTATTAATTTGGATATTTCTCAATTGGAAGAAAGGTTTGCAAGACCTTTAGCACAACAAATTTTACTTTCTTGGATTTGGGAAAAATATGTCAAGAAAAATAGTGAGGATAGAAAAAAAGCAGCTAAAAAAAGAGTTATAGTTGATGAAGCGTGGATGTTATTACCATACCCAGAGGCTGTGGATTTCTTAAATACAATGGCAAGGCGTGCAAGAAAAAGAAATGTATCTTTGGCAATTATATCTCAAAGATTTCAAGATTTCTATGAAAAACCTGAGGCACAGGCTGTTTTGACTTCTTCAGATACAAAATTATTTTTAGCTCAGGATAAATCAGAGATTCAATATTTAAAAGAAGTATTTAAATTGAGTGAAGGGGAGGCCAATTTTTTAATAACATGTCTTAAGGGAGAAGGATTATTAAAAGTTGGACAAGATACAGCTATTTTACAAATAGTACCTACAGCAAAAGAATTTGAATTTGTTGAAACTAATTTAAATAATTTGGTTAAAAAACAGAGACATTAAATGATAGTATAGTAAAAAGGAGGAGAAGATGAAAAAATTTACTATAAAAGGAATGGTACAAAAGACAATAATATCTTTATTAGTAGTAATAATGGTGAATTTTACTATACCAGTACATGTAAATGCAGGGATTATTTCATGGGCAGGAAATACAATAGGAGAAGCAATATTGACATTTACAGCCTTTCTTGGTGATACAGTTGTGGGAGGGTTACATAAATTTGTCCTAGGAACTGAAGACATGTTTTCATCTGTAATGTTGCCCTCTGATAATCCAACAGTAACAGATGGAGATTTAAAAGGTGACGCAACAGGAGACGCTATTGAATTAGATGGATCAAGTATTGGAACAGATGGAGTAGGAATTCCTAATATTATGGTTTGTCCAGAATATATTTTTGAAAATAGAATTCCATTATTGGATGCAAATTTTGTTAATCCTGGACAATATATACAAGGTGGAAATAGCAATAATAAAACAACAGGAACAATAACGGGAGGAGCATTAAAAACAGTAATTGCAAGTTGGTATAGAGCATTTAGAAATATTGCAATAGTTGGACTATTATCAATATTGGTATATATAGGAATTAGAATCTTATTAGGTTCTACATCTCAAGATAAAGCAAAATATAAAGAAAGATTGGTTGATTGGTTAGTTGGGTTATGCCTTGTTTTTGTTATGCATTATATTATGGCAGGTACTATGATGATAACAGAAAATATAACATATATGCTAAGCAAAAGTATAGATTCTACACAGTATGATGTTGTTGTTACAGGAAAGTTAACATCTGATGGTGCTAAAGATACTGTTTCTGTAAAAGAAAACTTAACTGGTTATGTCAGACTAATGGCACAAACGGATAATCTTTCTGATTCTTTTGCTTATACACTTTTATATATTATAATGATAATTTTTACTATTATGTTCTTAATTACATACATTAAAAGGGTATTATATATGGCGTTTTTTACAATGATTGCACCATTGGTAGCAATGACATATCCATTAGATAAAATTGCAGATGGCAAAGCACAAGGATTTACAATGTGGTTTAAAGAATACATGATGAATGCATTAATTCAGCCTGTACACTTAATTTTATATTCAGTATTTGTTGGAAGCGCTGCTGAACTTGCTAAATCAAATTTAATATATTCTATAGTTGCAATAGCATTTTTATTACCTGCTGAAAAATTTATTAAGAAAATGTTTAGACTTGACAGAGCTGAAACAACAGGAGCGCTTGGTGCTGTTGCAGGTGGAGCGTTAGCAATGCAGGGGATGCAAAAAATTGCTAAAGCAGGTTCAACTACAAGTGTAGGAAAAGGAAAATCATCTGGAGAAAACAATAATGGAAAAATAAGATATGGTGGAAATGATGTAAGTGATGCTTGGAAGAAGAATAATGGTGAGATTGATAATAGAATGCCTAATAACGAATCAGAAAATGACGTTATTGAAAAAAATGAAAATGATAATTTAGGTATTGCATCATCAAATGAAAATATTCAAGGAAATGCAGCTCTTGAATCTTTAGATAATACAGCTATAGACCAAGATAGAGAAGATAATAATAATTTAAATTATGCTAATAATTTAAATTCATTGGAAAATGATGATAATAAAGAGTTTGAAAATAATGAGAATGATGAAGATGATAGAACATTAGGAGAATATTTTACAGATACAACTGGATTAAAAACTCCAGCAGAGAAGTTTAGGCAGTTGAGAGAGGGAGCACATCAACTACCTGATAAAGCTAAGAATAAAATTAAAGAAAGTAATATATATAATAAAATTAATTCACATAACAAAATACCAAAACCTGTTAGAAGAGCTATAACTGGTGTAGCAAGAATTCCTTTAGGGGCTGCAAAATCTGTATGGAAACATAAAGGCAAGATTGGTAGAACTGCTTTGAAGACATTAGGAGCTGGTACATTTGGTGTAATGGGAGCTGCAGCAGGTATTGCAACAGGTGATTTTTCAAAAGTTGGAACATATGCAGCAGCAGGTGCAATGGCTGGAAGAGCAATTGGAAATAATACAGCTAATATTGCTTCATATTCAAAAGATGCTTTAATGAATGGTACAGGATCATTAAGACAATCTTATGAAGAAGGTGCATATGGAATTAATAAAGCTAAAGATATGCAATTACAAAGAGAATATGAAAAAAATAGAAGATTGCATATGAATGATGCTGAACAAAAAGAAAAAGCTAAGGAAATAGCAAATAAATTAAATAAATCTGGTGTTTATGCTAATAGACAACCTATTTCATATAAAGAAGTTCAAAACAAAATGTTTGATTATAAATCAGCAGGTATTACAGATGATGATCAAATTACAAAAGGATTAATGATGGAAGAAAAACACAAAGAATTTGATCAAAGTCAAATTATTAGTATAATGAAAAATGCTAATAAAATATCAGACGATACTATTCTTGATGATAAAAAACGTAACTCATATAGAGAATCAGTTAAAGCAAAATATGGAGATAAAGCTGGTGAGCAATTTACGGGCTTAGTCGCTGAGGCTAAAGGATTAGATAAATTTTATAATAAAAAAATTTCCGAAGAGAAAGTGGCACATAAAAATATGATAATAAAGCAAAACAAGAGGAAAAAAGAAGATAAGATTTGAAGCACGAAAAATTAAGTGAAAATGAAGTATAGGTGAAAAAACAAGTTACAAAAGCGCCATATAAAACGAAGAAAAAATAATTATTAAACAGGACTTTAAGGTTTAGGAGTGAATGGATATGAGCAGAATATCAAGATTGTATAATCAAAATAGAGTATCATTTTGGTTAATAATATTAATAATTATTTTTATTATTTTAATGATACAGTTATTGAATTTTTTTGCCAAAAAAGATAATGAAAGTAAAAAAAATAATAAAAATAATATTGCTCAAGATGAATATGTTAATGAAAGTAAATCTATTATATCGGATGGTAGTGTTTCTCAAAATGTAAAAACAAAATATGCAAAACTAATAGATAATTTTTTAAATAATTGTATAAATGCAAATTTTGAAGATGCTTATAACATGATTTCAGAGGATTGTAAGAATATATATTATGATTCATTAGATAAATTTGAGAATAGATATTGTAAAAATAAGTTTAATGGGCATAAAAAGTATTCGTTCCAATCCTGGATTAATGGTAGTAAAAACATATATCAGATAAAAATATTTGATGATATTCTTGCTACAGGAGATTTTACTTCTAATAAATATATAGAAGATTTTTATACTATTGTTAAAGAAAATAATGAATATAAGCTAAATATAAATAATTTTATTAGTAAAGATGAAATAAATAAAGAACAAGAAAATTCTAATATTGTTTTTAATATAAAAGATGTAGAAATATACAAAGAATATAGTATTTATACTATAAAGGTAAAAAATAATAATGCAAATTCTATTAAAATTGATAGTAAAGAAAAAAGTAATACAACTTATATTGAGGATAATAATAAAATAAAATTTTTAGGACTTTTATATGAAAATTTGGATAATGATTTGGTTGTTAATTCTAATGAAGAAAAAGAAATTAGAATTAAGTTTAATATAATTTATAGAGATGATTTAAATTTAAAAAAGATGGTTTTTTCTGATATTGTCAAAGAAAATAGCAATAATAATGAAAAAAAGGAAAAAGTAGAAATTCTAATGTAAAAGAGGTGATGATATGGAAGAAGAAAAAAATAATGAGCAAAAGCAAGATCAACAGATAGAATCTAAATTAAAAGATATGGGAAGAGAAGTTGCAAAAAATGCCAAGAAAAAAGTAAAAGTAATTGCTATGAACGTTATTTCTTCTGTATCATTATTGGCTTTTAAAATAAGCCTAATTGTAGTAGTGGTTATATTGGTTGGTGGAATAATAGAATGGATTCAGGAAAAATTTTCATCAGAAGAGGCAGCAAAAATTATGTATGAAACAATGCAAATTGAGGATGTTGCAGAACTTGTACAAATAAAGAAAGATGATGATGGAAATGGTTATCATTTAGAATTTATTGATGGAATAGATGAAAAAATTAAATCAGCGGTTAAAGAAATCGGAAAGAAATGTGAAGCATTAAATGATGTGGAATTGGTAAAAAAATTTATAAGAGCAGAAGTTGCAACTAAATTTCCAAATTTGGGAGGAAAAGGAGAAACAATTAGGGTAAATAATAGTTCTGATAATTTAAATGGTTTTTTATTTATAGGTGATTCTATTACTGAGGGATTAGAATTATCTGGATACATAAATGGAGAAGGTTGTATATTTAAAGGAGTGAGTTCATCTCATCCAAGTCAATGGTTAAATAATGTAGCTGTTAATGGAAAGACTACATATAGTAGTTTACCACAAAATAGTGATTCTATAAAGGGAATTTGTATAATGTTGGGAACTAATGGTGCTAATGATAATGCTTCTGTTAATAGTGAATATAATTCTATGGAAAAATTGTTAAAAAAATTACATGAAAAATATCCGAATAAAATTATATATGTTCAAAAAATATTACCAATGGAGTCTCATCAAGATAGTGTTAATGAATATAATAAAAAACTTGAAGATTTTTGTAATAGTAATGATTATACTATTTTTATTGATGCAACAAATAATGTTGAATTAAGTAATGATGGAATACATCCTAATAATAATGGATATAAAAAATTATCAGACAATATTTATGAACAAGTGTCAAATAATAGTAAAAAAAATGAGGAAGAAAATAGTGATGAAAAAAATGATAATGAAATAGAAGAAAATAAAGAATTCCAAGGAAGCATTAATATTAAAAGGATAATGCCTAATAAGAATATTGGAGAAATTAAGGATAATGCAGGAAAAAAAGAAATAAATTTAAAATATGTTGATTACAATACTTTTAAAAATTATGTGGACAATAATAATGAAGAAGCTTTAAATGTTTTTACTTTAAGTGGTGACATGAAAGAATTAATTACAGCTACATGGTCATATGATGGAAGTGTACATATTATCCAAAATAGTAATATGGCTTATCGAGATGTAACGGCTCAATTTACAATGCCTTTTGAGTATCCAATGATTTTTCAAATTACAGGAAAAGAAAAAGATTTTTCAAAAAAATTAGCGGATTTAGCAATAGGTTCAAGTATAGACATCTCAGTAATAGATAATATACAAACTACCAAAACAGTTACAACTACAACTATATATAGTGATGAATCTGGAGAAAATAGCGTAATAAGTGGTCCAACTTCTGTAACTAGTATTACTGAGAATGTTTCAACAAATGTTCAGCCTACTAATATAAATTCATGGTGGACCAAAAGAAATGTTAAAGTAGAATTTTATGATAATGTGTCACAAGACTCTCCAAATGGAGTGACAAATACAGAATTTATTCAAGGGGATGATGGACAAGTTATTCATAAGACTACAGTAGAAGAAACTCAAAATACAGTATATAGTAATGACGTTCAAATTACAAGTAATGAATTTGAAAGTAATCATGAAGGATTTGTTAGAATTTATAAAAATAGTAAAAGCGCAAAAGGAAATATACAGAAATCATGGTTATTTGATTTTTTAAAGAATAATGAAAAAACATCTAATATGGTAGAACTTACAAAATATTTATTTTATATGGCAACTGAGAAAGACTATGGAGTTACTAAATTTGAAAAATTGGATTTATTATCTAGTTTGGATAATGTAATAGATTTTACTAACCGGAGAGAGTGGGATAGAAGGTAATGCAGGAATAATATTTGATTTTTTACTAAATCAAGGTATACCTGCAAGATCTGCTGCTGCAATGATAGGAAATTTTTATATAGAAGCTGGATTGAAACCTAACAATGTAGAAGATAGCAGTGGATTTGATGATGAAACATATACTAAAAATGTAGATAATGGAACATATTCAAAGGAAAGCTTTGTTAATGATGGAGCTGGGTATGGATTAGCACAATGGACATACTCATCTAGAAAAAAAGCATTATATGAATATGCAAAAGAAAAAGGAACATCCATTGGAGATTTAAATATGCAAATGGAATTTCTATGGAAAGAGATGAATTCTACTCATAAGAGTGGATTAAATTATATGAAACAAAATGGTGATAAATCAGTTGATTCATTAACAGAGTATTTTTGTTGGGAATTTGAAAATCCAGGGGTTCCACATATGAATGAAAGAAAAAGATATGCAAATGACATTTATGAGAAATATAAAAATAATCATAATAATAGTAATAATAAATGCTCTTTTAATATAAATTTATATAAAAGTAATGGAAGTGTAGATAAAAGTAAAATATCTCAGTTAAAAACAGAAGAGGATAAAATTATAAATAGCTATAGAAGTTATAAATTCTTTAATAATAATGGACTAAGTTATTTACAATGTACATGGTGGGCAAATGCAAGAGCAAGTACATATTTAAGTAAGTTTGGGACAAAATATAAATCATATCCTACTAATAATGGAAATGGGGGAGATTACTGGCAAAACAATAAAAATGGTGGATGGTTTAAATATGGAAATACGCCAAGAGCAAACTCATTACTGGGATATTCTGCAGGAAGTATTATGGGACAGTGGGGTCATATAACATATGTAGAAGCAGTTGATCCAGTAAATAAGAAAATTTATATAAGTCATTGTAGTTCACGGAGAAAGATGGAATGGTATACAAGAATTAGACTGGAATGGTATGCTTTGGGGACAATTGCCACAGGGATATATATATTTAGACCAACCTAACTAAAAATTGGAGGATTGATAGTTAATATGAATAATGATTTTCTAAAAAAAGTAAAAAATATAATAATAATTATAGTAGTATTATTATCAATTATATTTATTTGCTTAGTAATATTAAATAATATAAAAAAAGAGAAAAATACATATGATCCAAATTATACAGTTGGTCTTGAAAAGCGTAATACAAAACAGGTAGATATTAATGAAGAATATTTTCCCATTAAGAATTGCATTGAAATTTATTACAGCAAAATAAATTCTTTTATTGGTGTTAATAAAAATAACGATATTGAAAATAAAACTAGAGAAAAAATTAAAGATACAATGGCTAACAGTATGCTAGATATTTTAAATAAACAATATGTTGAAGAGTTTAAAATAACAAAAGAAAATATTATTAGTTTTTTTGAAGAAAAAAATGAGGATTTAAATTTTATTATAGATAATATGTATGTATATGATAAGGATGATAATATATCTATCTACGTAGTATATGGAAAGGAAATTAGTGAAAATAATAGTGAGAAAAGTGGTTTCATAGTGGAAGTTGATAGGAAAGATGAAACATTTTCAATTATTCCATATGAATATTTGTTAAAAAAAGGCTGGGATGATATTTCTAATATTGATTATAGTATGTTAAACTTTGCTGAAATAAAAATAAATGATAATAATGAATTTTCACAGCAGCGAATTGATGATGAGGATGTGGCTATTAATATATTTCAAGACTATAAAAATAAGATACAATATGATATAGATAGTGCATATGAAGTAATAGATACAGAATATAAAGCAAAACGCTTTAATTCATCAATAAAAGAATATAAAGAATATATAAAAAAAATAAATAATATTTTAAAGAATAATAAGTTGGCAAAAATAAGAACTACTTGGTTAGAAAATGAACAGCAGACAGAGTATATATGTATGGATATATATGGCAATTATTTTATATTTAAAGGAAATATTACTCAGTATAGTGTTTTA
>ENA-OPNB01001852-OPNB01001852.1-human-gut-metagenome-genome-assembly--contig:-NODE-1852-length-13569-cov-2.540107_pt1 | contig 13569 bp, 3 predicted proteins | sample MGYA00241528_ERZ501754 | MGnify/ENA primary metagenome ERZ501754 (study PRJEB25962, sample SAMEA2042646) | human gut metagenome | biome: human gut; feature: human-associated habitat; material: faeces... | reverse complement strand
CGAGGATAATACCATCTCGGTCACTAGTTATATAGAAGACAGTGAAGGCACAATGGTGAACTGGAAGATAGAATATGATGAAAATGGAGACGGGAATTATACAGAGGAGTGCAGTTGGCTTGAACCTGTCATCACGGACGGTTATCTTCCTTACATAAAGAATGTTTCGTTCAAAGTCATCCCAAATAAGGAGGAAATAGATATAGACGAGCTACTAAAGAATGCACCACAAAAAGGTACGGAGACCGCTCCTTACAATCTTGCCAATCCGGGACAAACAGTTGCTCCTGCCAGTGCAACGATAAAATGTACGGCTAACTGCTATATAGTAGATGCTCCGGGTTACTATATTTTACCGTTGGTGTATGGTAACGCCTATCATAACTTTCAGAAAAACGAAAATGCCTATAAATATACCGGCAGTTATACTGGTGATCAAATTCTTTCGACGTTTAAGAATTATAAGGGTAGTGAGATAAAAAGTCCCTATATTATAGACGATACAAGTGTGACTCCTCAAAGTGCATTCTTGGTATGGCAGGATGAGGAAGATTTGATTCCATATCATTGTTGGACTCAAGGTGCTGTTATAAGATATATACCGGATGCCTATGGTGGAAAAGGGGGAATTCAATTCTACATTGAAAAAAAGAATATAAAGCATATAAGTAAAGAGAAAGAAATTGATGATTGGTATATAAGGCAAAGAGGAGAAAGATAATGAAGGAACTAATAAAAGTTGTAGCAAAAAAATTATTTATATATTCAATAATATTTAATACATTATATTCAATAGCTGATTATGGAGAAGCATTTGCTTTATCGTATTTTGGCACAAGCCCATTATCAATGGATAAACTTGTTAAATTAGCAGTATGTATTGCAATAACTCATATAATAATGCTTATTGCAGGAAAAATTGCATCATATATTGATAATATGAATAATCAGAAAGTACAAGTTGAAATACAAAAATATTATTTTAATAAATTACAATCAATGACAATGGAACAGATTTCAAATACCCATACAGGTTACATACACAAATTAATTACTAATTTATCGTTTTATTTTTTTGAAATGACTTGGCAATTTGAAATAAGTGTTATTCCATTAATTATTGGTGGTACGTCAATATTAATAATGGTGTGTAAACAATCTGTATTAACAGGTTTAATATGTATAATAATATCTGCATTAGCTGTATATTTAAAATATATAATGATAAAAAATAAGCAAAAATATCAAAAGAAGGCAAATGAAGCAGAATCAAAATATAATGCAACATTTATTGATTTTATACAAAACATAATTGCAGTTAGAAAATTAAACATTTCAAAATTTTGCAATGATAAAATAACACAAAATTCAGATGAATATTTAGAAAAATTGAAAGTGACTGAAATAAAAAGGTCGAATGCAAATGGAATATTTACAGGTTTAATGGATTTTCTTTATTTAGTGGTAATTATAAGTACAATTATTATGGTATCTAAAGGTGTAGATGGATTACCTTATTTATTATTTTATTTATCTGCAATTGGAAAACTATATTCTAATTTGAATAGTTTGGTAAGACTAATTGATATGACAGAAAGATTTAAAACATCCAAAAAACAATTAGATGAATATTTCAAAGATAGTAAAGAAGTTACATTATTAAATGATTTTAATAGTGTTAAATTAAGAAATGTTATATTTTCGTATATAAAGGATGGTCAGAAGATAAAAATACCAGAATTTATATTAAATAAAGGTGATAAAATAGATATATCTATAATTTTAATGGCAAATAGCGATAAGGACGAAAATGTTAATTTACAAGGTTATGCAACAGTAGATGGGGCAACTTATTTTTCAAATGAAGTTGAGATTAGTTTGAAAAATGACATTGTATCTAACTTAGAAGTATTACAAGAAGGAAGCATAAAAAATGATTATGTAAAAAACGGTGATAATCTTATATATATTACAACAATAAAAAATAATGCAAATTCAAATATAAACATATTAACAATTGAAGATAAATTACCAAATGTATTAACAATAAATAAAGCATATATTGAAAAACAAGGTAGTACAGAAAATATTGAAAATATTGAGAATAATCAAATTTTAAAAACATTAATAGATATTAAGCCAAATGAAGAAGTTAAATTATATGTAGATACAAGTATTGACACAACAAAAGCTGGATCAGATTCATTTGCAAATAGTGTAAAAATTGAAGCTGATCAAAAAGAATATGAATCAAATGAAATTACTTATAAATTATCTGATTATAATGATGAATCAAGAGATGAGATAAATGATGGTGAGAAGATAGATGATAATAAAAAAGATGAAGATAATGGAAATGGTGACGAAAATAAAAATGATGGTTCAAATGGGAATGTAACATATAAAAATGCAATCTCAGGTTGTGTATGGAAAGATACAAATAAAAATGGTATAAGAGAAAGTTCAGAAGAATTTATTTCTGGAATAAAAGTAATGATAGCTAATGTTGAAACAGGAAAATATTTAACAGATAAAAATGGAAACAAATTAGAAGTTGTAACTGATGAAAATGGAGTATACAAATTTGAAAATATAGATTCTGGAAAATATATGATTGTATTTGAATATGACAATGTTAAATATAGAAATACAGAATATCATGCAAATAAAGCAACAGAAAGTACAAATTCAGACGTTATTACAAGTAAAGTAAGTATAAATAATGATACTAAAAAATATGCAGTAACAGATACATTAGAATTAACAGATAAGGAACTTGAAAATATTGATGCAGGATTTATCGAAAATGAAGTGTTTGACTTGAACTTAAATAAATATGTTAGTAGAATAACAGTACAAAATAAAGCAGGAACAACAGTTAAAGAATACAACAAAGAACAATTAGCAAAATTAGAAATAGATTCAAAACAATTAGCTGGTTCAACAGTATTAATTGAATATGAAATTAGAATTACAAATGAAGGAGAACTTCCAGGATATGCAAATGAAATAGTAGATTATATACCAACAGACTTAAAATTTAGTTCTGAAATTAATAAAGATTGGTATATTTCAACAGATGGAAATCTACACAATACATCATTAACAAATGACGTAATAGATGTAGGAGAAACAAAAATATTAACTTTAACATTAACAAAAACTATGACAGAAAATAATACAGGAACTACTGTAAATACAGCAGAAATTGCAAAAGCAAGTAATGAATTATCTATACCAGATAAAGATTCAACCCCAGGAAATAAAGTGCAAGGAGAAGATGATATGAGCACGGCAGAAGTAATTATTTCTATTAGAACAGGTCTTGCATTTACAATAGGAACTATAGTTGTAATTATAATTTTAGCTGTAGGAGGAACAGTAATATATACAATAAAAAGAAAGGAGGCAAATCATGAAAACTAGTAGTAAAAATGTGAAACTTAAAAATATTATTATATCATTAGTATTGATAATTTTAGCAAGTTTAACGATTAATGTATATGCTACAAAGGTTACGGATTATACAAGTACAGATGACTTAGCAAACTTAGCAAAAACATCTTCTGATTTTTGGAAATTTAATGCTGGAAGTATGATAAATAAATATATGGGTCCAGGAAATTATAATAATCCAAATGAATATTGTATAGCGCATAATTATGGTAATAGAGGTTCATATAAAATTGTAAATATAATTGATATTGCAAATAATGATGCAACAAAAAAAGGAGATATAGTAGTATATAGTAATAGTCATAAAGATGGAGTAGCATATAGTTTTGACAATAAAAATGTAGAACCTATATTATATCTTGCAAGTCTTGCAAAAAATGCATCAAAAAATAATGAGCAAGGAGTTAGCATTTATGGTTCAGGTTATGGATTAAATAAATATGCAATGATTTATCCATTTATACATGATAAAGCAAAAATGGAATTACTTGGAATTGACAAGGGAATGTTTACAGGAAATATGCAATTATCTGAATCTCTTCCAAATGTAGAAAAGGTCATTGAAGCGGCAAAAAAAGAAGCACAAAATGTTCAGAAATTAAATTTTGAGTTAAATATGAGTGAACAAGAAAAATCAAGTGTTAGTGTGGAAACAAAAAATGGAAAGACATACATTGGACCATATAAGGTTTCAAAAGCGTCTTGTAAAATAGAAAAAGCAGAGATAAAAACTGATTCAAAAACAATTACAATTAAGAATATTGCAACTTCATTAGATGGTAAGACAAAAGATATTTCAGAAATATCTGATGCAAAATTTTGGCTAGTAAGTGATGAAGAATTAAGTGGAATATCAAGCATTAAGTTATATACAAATAAAGTCCAAATGAGTAAAGCAAGAATAGTATTATGTTATGCCTCTTATGGACAAAACTTTATTGTATATAAAGGGGAAGATGCAAATAAATCTTTAGAAGTAGATCTTCCAACAGTAAAATATGGAAAATTAAAAATTAAAAAAGTTGATAATGATGATAAAACAAAAGCATTAGAAGGAATAGGATTTAAGGTATACAGCCAATCAAAACAAAATTGGGTAAAAGTTGAAAACAAAAATATGACTTTTGTAAATTTTGATAATGCAACAGAATTTAAAACAGGAAAAAATGGTTATACACAAGAAATAAATAAATTACCATTAGGAAAATACGCTATATATGAAACTAGTATACCACAATTATTGCAAGATACATATCAATTAACAGATACAATAACATTAACTAAAAAAGATGGGACAAAATATACAAGAGTAGCTAAGAAAATTAAAGAACAGGAAATAAAATCAAGTTCAGAAGTTGAATTAACTGCTACAAATAAAAAAGCTTTTGTTGACTTACAAATAAAGAAAGTTGATGAAACTACAGGACAAAACTTACAAGGAATTGGATTTAAAATATACAACAAAGCAAAACAAGGATGGTTAAAAGTAGATAGTAGTAATAAAGTTACAGACTATGTAGATTTTGACAAAGCAACACTGCTTGTAACAGACTCTAATGGATTAATAAAATTAAACAAAGTATTGCTTGGAAAATATATGATAGTAGAAACAGACCTTGGACCATATAGTGATATATATAAACTAGGAACATTTAGATTTAATGGTAGTGATGTTACAGGAAATATAATAGAAGAAGACTATGAAGTAAAAGCAAATAGTACAGGAGTAGTTACAGTAACTGCTAAAAACAAACAAGCATATATTGCACTTTCAGGATATGTATGGCAAGATATTACAGGAAATTATGATAATAAAACAGAACAACAAGCAAATGGAATATATGATGATCCAGATTATAAAATGAATGGAGTTACAGTAGTATTAAAAGATAAACAAGGAAATATTGTAAAAGATGGTAATGGAAATGAATGCAAAACTGTAACAAAAGAATTAAATGGAAAAAATGGATATTATAGATTTGAAAAAATTGACTTAAATGAAATAAAACAAGATAACTATTATGTTGAATTTACATATGATGGATTAACATATCAATGTGTAATACCAAAAATAAATGAAGATGCAGGTTCTAAAGCATCTGAAACAGAAAAAGCAAGAAATGATTTTAACGAAATGTTCGCTACAATAACAGGAGAAGGACAAACAATTAATGGACATGAATTAAAATACAACTCAAAAACAGAAAATGGAGTTTCAAATGTAACACTTACAAATGCAAGAACCATAAGTAGCATAACTAAAAAAGGTGAAAATAACAAACAAGAAAATGTTGTTGAAATTTCAAATATGGGTGACTTTACAATAGATGCAACAACAATATCTGCAAATTATAGTATTAAAGCACAATATGAAAAATTACAAAAACAATTAGCAAATCAAAATAAATTGGTAACAGAAATAGAAAATATTAATTTAGGATTATATGAAAGAGGACAAACAGATTTAAGCTTAGTAAAAGATGTTTATAGTGCAAAATTATCTATAAATGGATATAATCATATATACGAATATGGAAAATATTTTAACTATGTAAATGAACCAAGACAAGAAAGTGACTTTAATGTTGCAATGCAATGGAAGAAAGAACGTACTGGAACATATACAGGACCAATTTATAAATCAGACATAAACTATGTAAATGATGAAAAAAGTAAAGAACTAAAAGTATCTGTAACATATGCTATGGATATAAGAAATGAAAATGCTAATACTGATAGAACAGTAAAAGTTAACCAAATTGTAGATTATTTTGATGCTAAATATGAAAAAACAGGAATAAAAGTTGGAACTGCAATAGATGAGACAACGGGAGAAGTAACAGGAGAGCTAAGTGTATCTAATGTAGAAAATGTAAATAGTAAATACAACAAAATAACAATTGATACAACAAAACTTGGGGAAATTGCAGGAACTGGAGAAAATCATAAAACAATATATGTAAAATTTGATTTATCAAAAGCACAAATTGCAGAAATTCTTAATGGAGAACAATCAAATGCACCATTAGATAATGTAGCAGAAATAACATCATATTCTACACTACAAAATGGAAAACCATATGCTGCAATAGATAAAGACTCAATACCAAATAACAGCAAAATAGGAGAAGAAAACACATATGAAGATGACACAGACAAAGCTCCATCATTTGTATTACACCCAGAAGATGATAGAACATTATCAGGAACAGTATTTATAGATAATGCCAAAGAATTTGGAAAAGGAAATGTAAGACAAGGAAATGGTATGTATGATGAAGGTGAACAAGGAATAAGTGGTATTAAAGTTGTTATGACAGAAGTTGACAAAGATGGAAATAAAACACAAGGTGGAAAAACATATGAAGCAACAACAAATGACCAAGGTTACTTTGAAATAACTGGATATACACCATCATATTATAAAATTGAATATACATGGGGTAAAGATCAAGGCTATGATGTAAAAGAATATAAAGGAACTGTAGTTTTAGACAAACAAAGATTTAGCAAGTTAGATTGGTATAAAACAGAAAGCCCAAGATATTCAGATGCAACAGATGACTACCAAACAAGAGAAGCAATAGATGCTGCACAAGAAATTAAACAAATGACTTCTACAACACCTATATTTGGAGTTGGAATTGATAAAGATTCTTCAGTAGAACCAAATATAACAACAACTTCAGATGGTGATAAATTTGTAAGACAAGATGCTAAATATTTAGACTTTGGTATTATAGAAAGAGCAAAACAATCACTTGATATAACCAAAACTGTTGATACAGTAAAAATTACAGATGCAAGTGGAAGAGTTTTAGTAGATGCAAAAGTAAATAGTGAAGGAAAATTAGAAGGTCAAGTAACAGGAGTTACAGGAGGACCAAGCTATGGCTATATTAGAGCAGAAATAGACAATGAAATAATACAAGGTTCAACAGCACAAATTGGTTATAAAATAACAGTAGCAAATAATGGTGAAGTTGATTATGCAGATGAAAACTTTTACAAATATGGTGAAATACCAGCTAATGATGAAGGCATAATAAAAATAAAACCAACTAATATATATGATTATTTAGATAATGATATGAAAATAGATGAAGACGTAACAAATAGTAATACACAAAGTACAAAGTGGACTTATAAAACTACAAGTGAAGTTGAAAAATCTGAAATACCTACACTTATGGAACAATACTTTATGTCATCTATTACATCTGAAACAAAAGAAGATGGAACAGTTATTGTAAAAGGACTTGAAAAAGTTTCAAGTGAGACTATGAAGAAATTGTTTGAGCAATGGCTTGAAGAAGTAGATATGACAGAAGAAGTTGAAACAACAAGTATATTAACTAAAATAAGAGCTTTAAAGCTAAATGATAGACAAGTACTTGAAATTGAAGGTAAAGAATTATCACCAAAAGATGCTCCACTAGAATATAATTTATATTCTACAAGCCTACTAAGCAACTCAGACGAAATTAGATTAGATAACGAAACAGAAATAACAGATGTTGATATAGTTAAAAATAAAAATGGAAGTTATGAAAAAATTCCAGGAAGAAATATAAGTGTAGAAGCATCAAACTTATATCACAAGGCAGAATGGGTATCAGTTACACCACCTACTGGAGAAAATAAAGACTTTATAATGATATTAATTATTTCAATATCAGCAGCAATAATTATAGGTACAGGAATAGTATTTATAAAGAAAAAAGTTCTTAAATAAAATAAAAAGAGTATAGTTTAGAAAATAAACTATGCTTTTTTTTGTTTTAAAATAATATAAACATAGGGAATAAAGGAAAAATAAATAATCAAACTAATGAATTTATAATTAAAAAGCATACAAATTTACAAAAAACGACTAGATGTAACAAAATTGTAATTAAAATTTTAAATTATAAGAAAACAAAGCCTCTAAATGTGCTTCCGTAAAGGGATATAAGACAATTTATGTAATAATTAATAATATGGAAATAAGGCTATATTGAATTAAGAACTAAAAGATATTAATATATAATTAAGGTAAAATGTATAAACTTGGGAGGTAAAGATGAAAGGAAGAGTAGGAAAAACAATACTTACAATATTAACTATTTTTGCATTAACTTTTTCATATTTTGTTATATTAGGAAATGTTATTAGTTATGCATTAGATAGCTTAGAGGAACAAATTACTAAAGTAAATGAACAAACTTATTTTGATGTATATTTTAAAGATGGGCAAAATAAAGTCCACACAAAATTAAATAATATAAAAAATGGAGAAAACTTGTATCTAAACATAAATGTAAAAGATTCAGGTATATTAAATGATGGGAAAATAAAGATAGATAATCCAAATTTTGAAATAGGAAGCATCAAAAACAATTTTGTAAAAGAGATAAATAAACAAGATAATGAAATAGTTTTAAATTCAATTCAATATGGAAACAATGTAGAAATTGAAATTCCAATAAGCCTAAAAAAACAAGATGTAGTTGAAAGTGATTATTTTGAAAGAAAAGTTAGATTTGAGTTATCAGGTAAGTATATAAATTCAAATTCAAAAGAGAGTGAAGTAAAACATGAAATAAGTATAAAAAATATGTGGACAGAAGATGTGGATTTAGGATTAAAGACATCAATAGACAAATATATAAACTTAAGTGATAATAAGTTATTACTAGAACAAACAATTGAAACTAGCGTAAATGATAATGTTTTACCAAAATCAAATGAAAAAATAACTACTACTTTACCTTTAATTAATGAAAAATACCCAAGTGAAATAAAGGTATTAAAAAATGGAGTAAAACTAGAAAATATAGAATATGACAACAAAAATGGGAATGTGATAATAGAGACTAAAAACAATAATGACAAAATAATTTGGAATGATGGAAAAGATATATATAATGTAATTGCAATATATGAGGGTCAATTAGAAATAAAAAATATTGATTTAAATACAACAGTTATTACAAATATTTATACAAAAAATGAAGAAATTACAAAAAATGATGTGCAAAACATAGCACTTGAAAAAAAGGGACAAATATTAAGTGCCAAGGTTTCTTCAACTGAAAGTGTATATAAAGGGTACATGTATGCTAATACACAAAATGAAACAATATATAACCAAAATTATAATGTTCAAATTTCAGAAGCAAACAGTTTAGAAAAAATAGAATTAAGGCTTGAAGATGATAAATTTGAAGCACAAGATCAAAATATATTTTCTACAAATAATGGTACATATTTTAAAGAAATAAAAATTAATAAAAATAATTTACAAACAATTCTTGGAAATGAAGGAAAATTAAGAATATTAGATGAAAATGACACAGAAATTACAAGTGCTAATATAGAGTGTAATGAAGACGAAAATGGAGATATTGTTTTAAAAAAGGTTGATGCCAATAATAATCAAGTTGATTTACAATTAAAAAATATAAAAGTTGTAACTACAAAACCAATTATAGAAGGGGTATTAAAAATAAAAGCTATAAAAGCTATAAAAGGAAATTGTGGTTATGATAAACAAACTTTAAAAACTTTAAATAAATTAACAAGTACTATAAAAGTTGTTAGTAACAATGAAGAAGAAATTATAAATACAGATACATTATTAAAAGATACTAAAACTGTGGCAAAATTAGAAATAAGCAATAATAACTTGTCTACATTAGAAACAAATAAAGGAGTACAAATTACAGCAACTTTAGTAACAAATAGCAGTGAATATGATTTATATAAAAATCCAACAATTAATATTGAGCTTCCTAAAGAAATAGAAAATATAAAAATAACATCTGCAAAGGTTTTATATAATGAAGGTTTAAAAACAGTAAAAAATAAAATTGTAACAAATGAAGAAGGGGTAAAAACAATTGAACTTGCTTTTTCAGGAGAACAAACAAGTTTTGGAAACAATGTTTATGAGGGTATGCAAGTTGTAATATTTGCTGATTTGACTTTAAATAAATTGACTCCAAATAAAAAAGCAAATATGAAAATGATTTATACAAATGAAAATGGAAATGAGAACCAATATGAAAATAATCTAGAGCTAAATTTAAATTCTAAATCTGGGGTTCTAGCATATAGCAAAATTTCTGATTTTAATGATAATGGAGATGTTTTAGAAACATTTGGTGGGGATGTTCCAACTGGTAAGTTAGATGTTAATGGAAACGAAAAAAAGGCAAGTGCAAGTATGGCTATAATAAATAATTATGAATATGAAATTGCTAATGTGTCTATTATAGGGACGATTCTAGAAAATAATGAAGATGTAATACTTTATTCTAATTTAATAGATGATATAGTTGTAAATTTTGAGGGAGCAAAAGTTTTTTATTCAGAAGAAGCAAATGAGAAAGATGCTACATGGAAAGAAAGTAAAGAAAAAGCAAGGTTATATAAAATTGATATTCCAAATTCGGAATTAAAAAGCGGAGATAAGATTGAATTTTATTTCCAATTTAGTATTTCAGATAAAATTAATTATAATGAAAAGTTTTATATGGATTATAAAGTGAATTATGATTATTTAGGACAAAATATGACGATAGATTCAGGAGTTTGTCTAGAAACAGAAGAAAATTCCTTAATTAAAATGAGCAATACAAATGCAGAAAAAGAAACTATAGAAATTACAAATGGTGTTTATGCTCAAATTTCTGCACAATCAGGTGGTAAATATTTAAAAGATGGTGATGAAATATATGAAGGGGAAAATATAAAATATAATGTAGTTATTATAAACAATTCTGGTAATGATTTAAGTAATTTGTTAATCATTTCAAAACATACCAATTCAGTGATGTATGATCTAATAAAACAAGAAGCAATAAGTACAACAAATGAACCAGCTTATAACTATTATTTAAGAGAATGTCCAGATGTAAAGGAAAAAGAGTACAAGATTGAAAAATTAAATAATGGGGAATCTACGGTATTTGAATATGAATTTTCTGTAAAAAAGGAAGAAAATGGAAGTAATGACACGCAAGGACATTTGGAAATAATGTTTGATGGTATTGAGAAAAAAGAGATAAAATTATTAGATAACAAAATAGAGCAAGCTGATATCCAAATGCTTATTAAGTATCAAGAATCTGAAAAATTAAATGTAAAAAGCAAGGGAAATTTACCATATGATATATGCATAAAAAACCTTTCAAATGAAATAAAAAAAGACATAATAATAGAGATAAATGTAAGTGAAATAGGAACTGTTGATTTTTCAAATATTAAAGAATTAAATCGTGATAATTTAAACTATGAAATTTTAGAATTTAATGATGAAACAAAACAGTTAAAATTAAAAATAAAAGAAATAGAACCTAATAAAGAAGAAAATATTATGTTCTGGGTTTATTTACAAGGTTTTGATATATATCAAAAAAATAAAGAAATTAGCATATATGGTAATACATATTTATTAAATCATAAAGATATAAAATATAATTCTAATTATAGTAATAGGGTAATTAATCAAGATGAAACACAAATTGATTGTAAAATATCTGCAAACAAAAATAATGAGGAAGAATTGAAAAATGGTGATAAAATAGATTTTTATATAGAGGTTTCAAATAAAGGTATACTTGAAACATACATTAATATTTGTAACTTTTTACCAGATGGGGTTTATATCGATTCATTAAAAGAAAAAAATGATGATGGAAGTTATACTAATATTGAGATAAATAACAATAAAGAATTTGATATTTCCAGAGAATTTAATCCTGATGAAGTTAAAAATTTTATATTAAGTACATCTGTAAATACAGAAAACTGTACAGAAAAAAACATAGAAATATATGTAGAAGCAAATACAAATAAATCAAATGTTATTGAATATTCATTGGATATACAAGATAAAAATATAGATGAGGGACAAGATGAGCAAGAAGGTCAAGATGATAGTGATGACCAGAAAAATAATGATGATAAAGAAAACTACAATTATATATCTGGAAGAACATGGGTTGATTTAGATAAAAATGGAATATTTGATTTAAATGATAAAGAATTAAAAAATATAGATGTTTATTTAATTGAAGCTAATACAGGTAAAATATTACAAAAAAATACTATTAATAATGAAAATGGAAATTATAAATTTGATAAAGTAAGTAATGGAAAATATTTTATTGCCTTTAAATATGATAACAAAATTTATAGACCAACAATTTATCATAGAGAAAATGTGGAAAGCGGCATAAATTCAGATGTTATAAAAAAAGAAATAAATTTAGATGGCGTAAAAACAATTGTGGCTTTAACAGATATAATTGAAATTAATTCGGCATCTATAGATAATATAAATGCGGGATTTATACAAAATGAAAGATTTGATTTGAGGTTGGATAAGTATATAAGTAAAGTTATTGTTGAAAATAGTGCTGGAACATCTACAAAGTCATATGAAGATACAAAGCTTGCAAAAGTTGAAATAAATTCAAAAAAATTGATTAATTCGTTGGTATTGATTGAATATTCAATTAAAATTACAAATGAGGGAGAACTTGATGGTTATATTGGAGATATTGTGGATTATATACCTAAAGATTTAAAGTTTAACTCAGAAATGAATAAAGACTGGTTTATTTCTACAGATGGTGCATTACATAATATTACTTTGGCAAATGAGAAAATTAGTGCGGGGCAGGAAAAAGAGCTAAAACTTATTCTTACTAAAACGATGACTAATAATAATACAGGAACTGTTATAAATGTAGCTGAAATTGGAAAAGCAACCAATGACTTATCAATAGATGATTGTGATTCTACACCTGGCAACAAAGTGGAAGATGAGGATGATATGAGTAAAGCTGAAGTAATTATTTCTATTAGTACAGGTATGGAATTTATTGTAACTATATTAATAATAATAACATTAATTTTAGTGATATCATTATTTATAATTTTAAAAAGAAAGGAGGTAAAAAAGTGGGGAAAAAATTGATATATAATATAATATTTATATTATTAAGTGTTATTTTAATTATATTTTTAGGTAAAGATGCCGTAAGTATTATTTATATTATGCTATTTGCCGGATTTGCTTTGTTGGCGTATTTAAACTCATATATTTTAAATTTTATTTTCAAA
>ENA-OPNB01001838-OPNB01001838.1-human-gut-metagenome-genome-assembly--contig:-NODE-1838-length-13640-cov-2.274273_pt1 | contig 13640 bp, 15 predicted proteins | sample MGYA00241528_ERZ501754 | MGnify/ENA primary metagenome ERZ501754 (study PRJEB25962, sample SAMEA2042646) | human gut metagenome | biome: human gut; feature: human-associated habitat; material: faeces... | reverse complement strand
CAATTTTAATTGCCTCTTTCGCATACTCAAATTCATCAAAGCCGGAGAAAATGATCACTTTCACTTTCTGGTAGAGTTCTTTGAGCTTTTTGCAGAGTGTAAGTCCGTCCATATATGGCATCTTGATATCTGTCATGACCACATCCGGCTGCAGTTCCTCCGCCATTTCCAACGCCTCCACACCATTTCTGGCATAGCCTGCAATGGAAAATCCCATGCTCTCCCAATCGAGTTTTTTCATGATGACTTGAAATACTTCTTCCTCATCATCTACAAGTAAAACGGTATATTGGTTCATAATTTCTGCCCTTTATTTTCTTTTATTTCTTTTCCATCTTTCTTTATGCACCGTATTTGTCATTCATTTTTTTCCACAAAACGCCAAAAATAATCGTACAGATTACAATCTGTGCCAGTGCGACATAAAGATCCACAAAAAGAAGAAACGTCATTACAAGTGTTGCAAAACCAAAAAAGAGAATGAGCGCTCCACCTTTTTTTGCATACGCCTTTTCATCTTTTACCGGTTCTTTATTCTTTCCCCGAATGGTTGAAACATCCTGCAAAATCATCAGTTTCAATCCATAATACATACAGATCACAAATAAAAGTAATGGAATTCCTGCCTGTTCTAAAATTGTCTGTGTTGTCATTCTTTTTCTCCCTTAAGTAATAATAGCGGCTGAAAAGCTCCAGCCGCTATTATTATAATATAAAACATATGATGTTTCAAAATTATTTGTATTTTATTATTTCTTAGCAACGTATTTTCTGATATCAAGAGAAATAGCTACGAAGATTACGATACCAATTGCAATGTACTGTGCGTTCGCATCTACTCCCAAGTACTGTAATGCTGCTTTTAATAACTCGAATACAGCAACACCGATGATAGCGGAAGAAACTTTACCACGTCCACCTGTAACGGATACACCACCGATCGTACAAGCTGCGATCGCTTCCATTTCGTAACCATATCCTAAGTTAACGGATGCACCACCGGCTTTTGCGCCAAGCATGAAACCTGCAAGACCATACATAGCTGCTGCTTTCATGTAGATTAAGATCAGAGTTGCTTTTACCGGAACACCGGCAACCTCTGCTGCCTGTGGGTTACCACCGATTGCATACATGTACTTGCCGTGACGGGTCATGTTGAAAATGAACCATGTGATCGCCGCCACAATAATTGCGATCCAGATCAGGTAGTTGATGCCGAGGAACTTACCGTTAGATACGTTCGTGTACTGCTCTACATAGCCGCCGAGCGGTGTTGCATTGGTTACGATAAGTCCGATACCATAGACGATCTCCATCATTGCCAGTGTGGCGATGAAAGGCGGAACGTTTAAGTAAGCAATGAAAAATCCGGTAACCGTACCGAATGCCGCACATACCAGCATGGCAATCAGTGCTACGACGAATACGTTGAGCGGCTGCATATCCGGGAAGAATTTTCCGGAATAATCCATACGCTGTAACAGCATACCGGAGATACATGCACCGAAACCGATCATACGTCCTGCGGAAAGATCACATCCTGCTGTGATAACACAGCCTGCGATACCAAGTGCAATGACGAGTCGTGAACTCATATTCATCAGAATATTCATGAAGTTGTTCTTTGTGAAGAAGTTATCGGATGTGAATCCGGTATAGATTACCAGGATGAACATGACGATGATAACTCCGTTGTTGATTAAGAAATCTTTTACTTTCTGTTGATTTGTCTTTGTCATTTTCGTCTCCTCCTATCTCATCAGAATCTCGTTGCAAAGTTCATAACCATTGCCTGTGTCATCTCTTCCGGCTGGTCGATCTCGCCGGTAATCTTACCGTTACACATAACACAGATGCGGTCTGCCATACCAAGCAGCTCAGACATTTCTGATGAAATCATGATGATTGCCTTACCCTGTGCCGCCAGTTCATTCATGATCTCGTAGATCTCATGCTTTGCACCGACATCGATACCTCTTGTCGGCTCATCCATGATCAGCACATCCGGATCATTGGCAAGCCATCTGGAAATAATAACCTTCTGCTGGTTACCACCGGATAAGTTTGAAATGTGCTCGTTCATGCTCGGTGTCTTGATGGACAACTTCTTGATGCTGTCATCCACAACTTTGTTCATCTTCTTATGATCCAGCACGAATCCTGCTTTCAGGTACTTGTTATAAATGGAGACGCCAACGTTGTCCTTGATGGACAGACATCCAAAGATACCGTTGCCTCGGCGGTCCTCTGTAATGAGTCCGATTCCTGCGTTCATCGCATCGATCGGATGCTTGATCTTTAACTTCTTGCCATGCATATAGATCTCACCGGATGCGATACCGCGGATACCGAAGATACCTTCCATCAGCTCTGTTCTCTGGGCTCCAACCAATCCGCCAAAGCCTAAGATTTCGCCCTTGCGGAGCGTAAAGCTGACATTCTGGAATGAATTTGCATGGATCGAGCAGAGGTTCTTGACCTCCATGATGACCTCGCCCGGTGTATTCTTCTTCGCCGGATATACGTTTGTGAGCTCACGTCCTACCATCTTTGCGATGATCTGATCGGTCGTCAGCTCTGCCGCCGGCCAGGTTCCTACATAGGTACCGTCCCGCATGATCGTGATGTCATCTGCGATGCGCTTGATCTCATCCATCTTGTGGGATATGTATACCATTGCAACCCCCTTATCACGAAGGTCATTCATGATACGGAAGAGTGCCTCTACCTCATTATCGGAAAGAGAGGAGGTCGGCTCATCAAAGATCACGACCTTCGCCTGCTGGGATACCGCTTTTGCGATCTCCACGGACTGCATCTGTCCGATGGAAAGTGTGCCGAGCTGTGCCTTCGGATCGAAATCCATCTTTACCTCTTTCAGCCACTTCTCCGTCTCTGCATACATCTTCTTGTGATCAATTACCTTAAGCGGTCCGTAATTCTTTGTCGGGAATCTTCCCAGATACAGGTTCTCAGCCACGCTTCTCGCCGGAACAGGCTGTAATTCCTGATGTACCATGGCGATGCCGTATTTCATTGCTTCATCCGGGTTATTGACCTCAATCTTCTGCCCGTCCAGATAAACCTCTCCCGCGTCCATCTTGTAAATACCGAAAAGACATTTCATCAAGGTAGACTTGCCGGCTCCGTTCTCACCCATCAGTGCATGGACGGTTCCGGGACGAAGGGAAAGCTGTACATTGTCAAGCGCTTTAACACCTGGGAACGATTTGCAGATACCCTTTAGCTCCAGTTTGTACTCAGCCATGTTTCTCCTCCTTCTATATTGATACAGATTCTGTTGTTATCTGTGTACTGTCGATGTTATTGTCGATGTTCTTTAATTTTTTCTAATCTGGTCTGTCACACAACTATTTCATATCTTTAAGACAGGTGCGGATGCCCGAAAACACCCGCACCTTCTGTTTACCTGCTATCAATCATCCTGCGCAGTAATTATTTTACCATGTCAAGGATTTCCTGTGCATTGTCTTTTGTAACCTTTACATAGTCACAACCAATGTAATACTCGTTGGTCTCACCATTGATGAAGTTGATTGCTGCATCAGCTGCACCGTGGGACTGTGAGAAGTGATCATTGAATACGGTACCTGTCATGGTTCCGGCTACAACATCCTCAAGAGCCTCGGATAATGCATCAACACCTACTAAGAAGATATCCGTACCTACGGTACGTCCTGCAGACTGGATTGCCTGTAATGCGCCAAGTGCCATTGCATCGTTGTTACAGAATACAACTTCTACTTTATCGCCGTACTGTCCAAGAGCGTTTGCTACGATCTGCTGTGCCTGATCCTGCTGCCAGTTACCAACCTGATCGGAGAGGCATTCAACCTCAAGACCTGCATCGGTAAGAGCCTTTACGGAATACTCGGTACGATACTGAGCATCAACGTTCTCCGGATCACCTTCTACCATAACGTACTGGATCTTTCCATCGCCGTTTAAGTCTACTGTGTCAAGACCAAGGTCTGCGATCATCTCGCCCTGGAAAGTACCGGACTGACGTGCGTCACATCCAACGTATGTAACATTCCAGCCGTTGTCTTCCCATCTCTGCTCTTCCTCTGCATCCGGCTCACGGTTGATGTATACGAGCGGGATATCTGCTGCTACAACCTTGTCTGTGATGGTAGCTGCGGATGAAGAGTTTACCGGGTTAACAATGAGAACATCTACGCCCTCGGAAATGAAGTTGTCGATCTGACCTGTCTGTGTCGCCTGATCGTTTGCTCCGTCAACGATTGTGATATTGTCTTTGGAGAAGCCCTGCTCTACCAGATAATTCTCAAGCTCTGTGCGGAACAGTGTCATGAAGTTATCGGAGAACTGGTAAATGCATACGCCGACTTTCTTGTCTGCATAGTCACCGCCTGCTGCTTCTGTTGCTGCTGCTGCCGTATCGGAAGCCTCGGTAGCCGGTGCTGCTGCATCGGTTGTCGTGGATGCTGCGTTATCTGTTGTGGTTGTCTCGCCAGAAGAGTTTCCACATCCTGTTGCCATTGTTGCAACCATAGTAGCTGCAAGGATTAAACTGATTACTTTCTTTTTCATCTCTGAAAAACCTCCCTTTTTGTATTCGTAACTCCTTGTTACATTATGAATTATAGCAATGGAGGTCTGTAAAGAACATACAATATTCTTCTCTTTTTCTTGAAAATACTTCTGTTTCTTTTGTGTGTTTCGTATAATTTTATGGTTTTTCATTTTTTCTTCTTGTGCATATTTTGCAGATGGCTGTTTTTGGCATGTTCTGCTTCGTGCAAATACACAAATGTCCCTGTATGAAAGACAACTCTTCCACACAGGGACATCTGCTCTGATCCGACTTTATTCTTTTTATTATATCATCGTTGTGTTCTGCTTTTTCATATCGGAAGTTCCACAGGAACTTCTAAGATGAACTCGTCAGAGTTCATTGTAGTACCTTTTCCGCGATCGCAACCGCATCGCGGATACAGTCCGGACAGCTCCGCAAAACCACGCCGGTTTCCAGCCCCTTCAATTCCTTACAGACAAGCGCATGGTTCTTCTCGGCAAACTGTCTGGTGATCTCTCTGGTCAGCTGATAGGTTGCCGCCTTGGTCTTCGGGTTCTTCGGATCGGCACAGCTGTTCTTGAAGCCCGCAAGCATCACCGCTCCTGAGACCGCTCCGCAGGTTGCCTCCATGCCGCCCATGCCGAGTCCGAATCCTTCCGCCGCGGCAAACAGCGTCTCTTCCGGCACGCCGATCTCCTCCGCAAACGCACACGCCACCGCCTGTGCACAGTTGCATCCCTTGTCATGCAATTCGATTGCTTTTTCCTGTTTTGTCATTTTATAACTTCCTTTCCGTTCCTTATAAAATCCTTATAATTTGCCTGTATGCTGTTTCTGTGAACATCTTATCACAACTTATCACAAGAAGTAAACAAGGAGGATTCCAGAACGTATGAATCAGACAACAATCACAAAACAACGGGGACTCTCAGACTTTGCGCTCAAATATTTTGCCATGGTCTGCATGATTCTCGACCACATTCACTATTTTTTCTCATTTACAGGGAAGATCCCACTGTTCTTTTCGTGGATCGGCAGGCTTGCCGCCCCGCTGTTCCTCTTCTGTATCGTGGAGGGTTTTCTTCACACGCACGACCGGAAAAAATATTTTCTGCGTATTTACGCCATCGCCATTTTCATGGGACTGGTGCAGTTTTCCTTCTATAATATTGCATCCGGTCTCGTCCGGCCGGACGGCTTTTTCCCGCAGAATCAGATACTTGCATCCTTTTCCGTCCTGCTCGTCGTTCTTTGGGGCATCGACCGGTGTCAGAAAAAACAGTGGATCCGGGGACTTTCTGCCATCCTGATTCCGGTCTTTCTGCCCTTTCTTCTGTACGGGCTGTTCGCCGTATCGGAAGCCTTTGGCATTCCCTACGGCAATTTTCTCTTAAACCTTCTGGTGTACAGTGTCCTGCCCTGCCACACTGCGATCATCGACGGTGGCACCGCCACACTGCTCGGCGGCGTGATTCTCTACCTGACGCACAGACACCGCCGATTGCAGGCAGGTGCCTTTGCACTTTTCGTGCTTGCGTGGGACATCCTGCCCGTGCTGCTTTTTATGCCCGCAGGAACTTCTGCCTCTTTCTTTTTTACCGATGCTTATGAGTGGCTGGAAGTTTTTGCCGTTATCCCTATGTTATGTTACAATGGAATCCGTGGACACGGCTCCAAAAAGCTGTTCTACTGGTTTTATCCGACGCACATTTACGTGCTGTACGCACTTTCGTTCCTTTTGTACCTGACCCTTTATGGAATGGGTTCTTGATAGAAATGAGGTTTTTATGGCTCACATTCTCGCAATTGACGATGATCCCGGCATCCTCGCGCTGATTGAACATGCACTCCGCCGGGAGGGGCATACCATTACCTGCATGCCGCATGTACCGGCGGATCTTGCGGCGCACCTCGCAGAGTATGATCTCATCCTTCTCGACGTCATGATGCCGCAGACGGACGGCTACGAACTCTGCAGCGCCATCCGCGACGACACGGACTGCCCGATTCTGTTTCTGACCGCAAAGACCATGGAGGAGGACGTCGACTACGGTTTTTCCGTCGGTGCGGACGACTATATCAAAAAGCCCTTCTCCATCGTCGAACTGCGTGCGCGCGTCGCAGCGCATCTGCGCCGGGAGCAGCGTGAAAAACATCACTGCCTCTACATACAGGGCATCCGCTTTCTGCTCGCCTCCCGCGAAGTCGCAGCAGGCGTCACGCTCCCCTTCACCAGAACGGAGTATGAGATCACACTTCTGCTCGCCAAAAACCGCGGACAGACATTTTCCAGAGAGCAGATCTACGAAGCGGTCCTAGGATACGACAAGACAGGCGATGAGTCTGCTATTACAGAGCATATTAAAAATATCCGGAAAAAATTCGCCGCAGTAAATATGGCGCCAATTCAGACAGTATGGGGGATCGGTTATCGATGGAACGCATGAAAAAAAAGAAAAAAGAAATCCGGCTGCGCACATTTTTTGTGCGCTTTTTACTAAAGCTTGTCGCCGCGGTGCTTCTGGCGTTCCTGCTGTGGCTTCTCCAGATTACCGTCTCCGTCGGTACGGGTCTGATCCTGCCTGCGAACGCCGCCGAAAAAGAGGCTCTTGCCTACCTTCACACCATCGGTGCACATACAGACATCGTGTCTTCCGGGATTCCATCCGCCTGCAGCTACGCCATCTATGACACATCCGGAGCGCTTCTTGAGACGGACATGTCCGATTCCCTCCGCGGAAACGCGGATCTTCTCGCGCTTTCCGGACAGGATTCCCTCTCCGCAAATATGCTTGGGCGAACCTATGTTAAACGCCAGACCGACACCCGGATTGTGGTGCTCACCTACGATTTCCGGTCTGCCTTTGCAAATCCCACGCTCCGGCGTCTCTTTCCGAGCGCTGAACTGCTGGAAGTGTTTCTCCTGCTGTTCCTGCTTCTTGCAGCTTTTGTACTCGTCATCACGCGGCAGGCAAAATACCTGTCGCGGGAGCTTATTCATCTGCAGGAAGCCGCCGACGAAATCCGCAATCAGAATCTCGACTTTACCATCCGGCCGACTGCCATCTGCGAATTCAACCAGGTTGCTGCTTCTCTGGACGCGCTGAAATCCGAACTTTCCGCCTCCTTAAAAGAGCAGTGGCACATGCAGCAACAGCGCAGACGTCAATTTTCCGCGCTCGCCCATGACATCAAGACGCCGCTTACGATCGTCCGCGGGAACGCGGAGCTTTTATCCGAGACAGCGCTCGATGAGACGCAGCAATCCTGCAACCGGTTTATTCTGGAAAATGCCGCGCAGATCCAGGACTATCTGTCGAGAATTATCGAGCTCGCAAAGACGGATGATCCCGCTGCATGTTCCGCAGAGTGCCGTTTTCAGGCGCAGCTTCACACGGCATCGTTTTTCGACGATCTGCTCGGGAATACAAAAAGTCTCGGTCAGAAAAAAGAACTGCATGTTCTTTTTTCCACCGAGACTCTTCCAGCCGTTCTGCCACTGCCGGAACATCCGCTGCGGCGTATTTTAAACAATCTGCTCGACAATGCCGTGTGCTACTCACCGCACAAAGGAACGGTCACTTTAGATGCCTCCATCCGCGATTATAGGGATGCACCCGAGAAAGAAAGCACGCTCTTTCTCACTGTATCCGATGAGGGACCCGGCTTCTGCGAGGACGCCCTGCTCTACGGCACGGAAGCCTTTTACAGGGAATCCGCCGACCGGAATGACAAAAGCCACTTCGGTCTCGGGCTCTCCATCGCCGACCAGCTCGCCCGCGGACTTGGCGGATCGATCGCTCTGTGTAATGCCCCGGCAGGCGGAGCCGTCGTAATCGTAAGACTTCCTCTGACCGGGCAGATACAGCGCGATGCGGAATAAATCCTATTCTACCGGAACGGTCCAGCCGTACTTATCCGGAAGCTTGCCCCACTGGATACCGGTCAGTGTGTCGTACAGCTTCTGTGTCAGCTCGCCGATCTTGAAATCGTTGATCGTGACAACATCATCCTTGTAGCGGAGTTCACCAACCGGAGAGATCACGGCTGCGGTACCCGTTCCGAATACTTCCTCTAAGGTTCCGTCATGTCCTGCCTTCATCAGGTCATCGACGGATAATCTGGTCTCGTTTACCTTGTAACCCCAGTCTCTCAACAGATGAATCATGGAATCTCTGGTAACGCCCGGAAGTACCGTACCCTCGATCGGTGCTGTGTAGATCTCACCGGCGATCTTGAACATGATGTTCATTGTACCGACTTCCTCGACGTATTTGCGGTGCTCACCGTCCAGCCAGAGTACCTGGGAGTAACCAAGCTTTTCTGCCTTTACCTGTCCTAAGATGGAGCCTGCATAGTTGCCGCCGCACTTGGTGAATCCGGTACCGCCCTTGACTGCACGCACCAGCTCGTCCTCGACAAGAATCTTCACCGGATTGATGCCCTCTGCATAGTAAGCGCCTACCGGGCAGCAGATAATCATGAATTTGTAAGCGGACGCCATATGTACGCCGAGCGCAGCCTCTGTTGCGAACATGAACGGGCGGATATAAAGAGAGGTCTCCGGCTCAGACGGAACCCAGTCTGCCTCCACCTTTACCAGCGCTTTTACCGCTTCTACGAACATATCCACCGGGAACTCCGGCATGCAGAGTCTCGCGTTGGAATTGATCATTCTCTTCGCATTCATCTCCGGACGGAACAGCTGGATCTTTCCCTCTGCCGTGCGGTATGCCTTCATACCCTCAAATGTCTCCTGCGCATAGTGCAGCGTCACACAGGCAGGCTCCAGACTGATCGGTCCTTCCGGCACGATTCTCGCATCCTTCCAGCCGTCTTCCTTCGTCCAGTCCATGACGAACATGTAATCGGTCATATACTTGCCGAATCCGAGATGTTTCTGATCCGGCTTCTCCTTTAATACGTCTCTTTTTACAAATCTGATATCCATTATGCTACCATTCCTTTCCCGACATATAAAATTCTTGAAATCAATTATGATACTTTCTTTTTTCAGTGTCAAGATTATTCCAGCCGCTTATGCCGCTCATGATTGTAAGTTATACATTAGTCATCTTCCCATACCCATATGGAATGAAGAGATCAAGAACAAGGTGTGCGCTCGCCGCACACTTGCGCGCCCGAGCGGTATGCAAAGCATTATTTACCTCACCGCGAGGTGCGCATCCCCGCGGTGCATTTTTGTGTAATAGGAACGAAGTTTCCTATTACACAAAAACGCGGAGCAGGATCTTTTCTCCCGCTCCGCCATCGGAGTCTCTTTTCCCTATTTTACCACTTTTTTCAACGGAATCCAGAGAATAAATGCATACACGCTTCCGATCAGGGAAGTCACAAGCTGCGTCACGGAAAAGGTCGTCTGGAACACTGCCATCTTTGCCTCCATCGGTGCCGGCAGAAGGTTCGGAATCAGAATCAGCGAGATCACAATTCCCATGAACAGTGCCTTTACGACAGATCCTGCCGCCATGCCGGCAATCAGTCCGCCGTTTCCTTTGCATTTTTTCGTGACCAGTCCCACACCCAAGACCAGAAGGGCATTGCCCGCCATGATACACGGCATGATCGCCGGAATGGCACCGATGATCGGGCTTCCCGTAATAAAGAATGATGTGACCGGCGTGATCACAGAGAGAATAATGCCGCAGGGAATTCCCACACTTAACACCGCTAAGATCAGGCATGCATTGATGACCGGTCCGGTAATATAGACGCTCGTGTTCTTAAAAAACTGGCTCACGATACAGATCGCCAGAAGAACCGCTGTCGTTGTGATTTGTTTTGTTGTGATTTTCATCGCTTCCTCCTTCTGATGCAGCACTCCTTCGCAGATGTAATGCACTCTCCCGTCACTGCACCAAAGCAAGCATAATACTTCTCTCTCATAAAATCAAGCTGTCACTCCGCCAGCAGATTCTCCACAAGTGCGCAGAACTCGTCCCGGCTCAGTCCTTCCGACTGCACATTCACGGTCACACCGTTTTTCTTATAGGTCGCCAGATACCCGTCCGTGAACGTTCCTCCACTGCTGCCCGCCGGATAATGTGCTGCTGTCACCTTCACACCGGAAACCGTCATCGGCTTTAATCCGCCGGATACATAGGACGTCATCTCCCCCATGTCCGTTGAGCGTGCGCGAATGGTAAACCATCCCGCTGTCTCACTGTTCTCATAACGCATGACACAGTTGTCATCGATCACATTGCCATCTGCATCATAGCCAATCTGATACGTTTTCTCCTCATCCGTCTGCACATAGCCATCCGGAATTGCATCCGGAATCACCTTGATTCCGTAATAGTTCTGAAGCTGTTCCTCTGTGAGTGAAACCGTCTTCGCCGCTTCCGCCCCGCAGGCAATCGATGTCTGAAGTTCCTCCACTTCGTTAAAATACCAGTCAATTCCCGCAGCGCTCTCCGGCTGGGCAGCCTCTTGTATACCGTTGCCATCCCCCGCAGTGCTTTGTGCAGCCGCCTCATATTCCTCCGCACTCTCCGCGGTGCCGTCCGGCGCTGCCGCATCAGATGTCACGGCACCGTCGGATACCGCAGTATCATAAGCTTCCGCCGTTTCCGCGCTCTCTGTCTTTGCCATGTCCGTGCGCGCCGTACTCTCATACTGCTGCCATATTCCGTAGGAACCTCCGATCAAAAGAAGTGCCACGCAGGCAGCCATCTGCATAAAGTGCTTTTTCCGTGCTCCGAGATAGCGCACGTCCTCGGCTTCCTGTATGTATGTCGGATCCGCTTCGCCGAGCGCATCCAGTAAATCGTCCGTCTTCATATTTTCCGCTCCTTTCCGCCGCTATGAAAGCAGCCCCTCGCGCTCCAGATGCATCCGCAGTTTTCCCCGGGACCGGTACAGCGAAGATTTTACCTTACTCTCGCTGACCGCAAGCCTCCCGGCAATCGCTCCGATGCCATCCATATACCAGTATCTGCGCATGAAAATAATCCGGCTCTCACGGTCTAACCCCTCCAGGAACCGGTTGATGGACGCCGCCAGTTCCTTTCGCTCTATCTGCGTCAGCGGCTCCTCGCCCCCGGCGCAGTCATGCAGTTCTTCATATATATCCGGCATGACGCCTCCGCCTCTCTTTTCGGAATGCTTTCTGCGGTAGCAGTCCAGCGACAGATTGCGCGTGATCGCACCCAGGAAAGCCGCCAGAAGATGCGGGCGCTCCCTGGGCATGGAATTCCACGCGCGCATCCAGGTGTCGTTCACGCACTCCTCTGCATCCTGCGCATCATGTACAATGTTGTGCGCGATGCTCCCGCAGTAACGTCCGTACTTCTGCTGTGTCTCTGCAATCGCCGTCTGATCCCTGTCCCAGTACAGCGCTATGATTTTTTCATCCTCCATGCCTTCTCCCTCTCAGTTAAAAGCTCTCCACCGTTCCGATGAACACCGGAATACCGGTGTCCTTCTCCACGATCGCATATAAAAACGGCCTGTCTAAAATAATGCGCTCCGGCTGTTCAACCATTGCCGTCTCCTTGCACATCTCCACAACCGTGGCCGCTCCGGCTTTCGTTCCAAGCCCGTCCACATCGATGTGGGTCTTGTGCAGCACCCTGCTGATGCTGATATTTCTTCCGTCCGGGCAGTACCCCATTTGGGAAAAATCCGCCTGTTCCTCATCAAACGCGAGCGGCATTCCAAGCGCCGTGAGCGTATCTTTTAGTTCCAGATCGGTCTCGCCTGTAAATTGCGGCAGACCCGTCTCTATCATTGTATCATTTTCCTGCCGGATTGTCTCGTGAAACGTTTCCCCGTCCAGTTCTTCCAGCCATTCGCTCAGTGACAGTCCCTCCTCCGGAAGCAGCGCCACAAAGTCATAGCCCTCCTTGTAAGCCCGACAAAAGCCCTTGGCATGTTCCATGGTCAGATAGCGGTACGTGGTATCGTACATCATGGAAACCTCCTGCCCGCTTCCGTCCTCCGCATAAAATACGGCATCCTGTATCTGGCTCTCATCATAGGGCGTTTCCCACTCCGCATCAAACGCCACCGCATTCACCAGGTACATGACCGCAAGCTCCGGAATCTGATCCAGAATCTCTGTTATCATGCCGTCTGTCTCCTGCTCCACCAGGCGGTTGATGTCCCGGCAGGTCGTCTCGTCAAACGGGGCGCCAAAGACTTCTGCGTCATACGCCGTTTTTACGGTGTCAAGGAAATTCTCATCCGGCACAAATGCATCGTCCGCCGTCTTCACCCACACCGAATCAGACATGTGGAATCTGGCGCCCTCTGCATCCGGCAGGCTCTTGCAGATCCTGCCAAGCACCATACTGCCATCCTCCGCCGACATTCCCGGGTACAAAACCGCTCCCATCTGCTGCTTCGTGTCGCCGTCCGCTCCGGTCCGCGCCATCTCGAGCGCCATCATCACGGAAAGAGGACACACCATCGTATTCTTCGCGTCCTCGCCGTTCTGCACCTGCTTTCTGCTCTCCCGCAGCAGATTTAAGGAAAACTGCGTATAGGAATCCTCAAATGCTTCCCTGATAGCACCGAGATCTTTTTCTTCCATTGCAGTATCCTCCGTTCCTGTATCTTCTGCCTGTCCTGTCTGTCCGTTTGCTCCGGTTCCTTCCGTCTGACCTTCCTCTTTGGTCCCGTATTGTCCGGTAAAATCAGTGGTTGTACCGGACATTCCGCTGTTCGCACAGCCTGTCATCCCCACTGCCATCACTGCCGCAAGCACACCTGCCGTCACCCGTTCCATTCCTTTTCTCCTCATAAGCTTCTCCCTCTCTTTTCTATCATCCGGTTTTTGTCTTTCATATAATAAGACGCAAAAAACCGGAAACGGTTGCACCCATTTCCGGTTTTTGTAAAAATTTTCTATCTCACATCTTCTGTTCTCTCTACAGCCTTAAATACTCAAACGCCTGATAGACATCCAGCGCACCGTACCCCCACTCCCGGTTCGGGTACCCCCTGTCCTCCGAGCGCTTTGCACCGCGGATGAGCATATTTTTGATCGCGGCGTTGGACATCACCGGATCGTTCTGCTGCACCAGCGCCCACTGCATGATCTGTGCGACCGCCC
>ENA-OPNB01001831-OPNB01001831.1-human-gut-metagenome-genome-assembly--contig:-NODE-1831-length-13671-cov-2.557065_pt1 | contig 13671 bp, 10 predicted proteins | sample MGYA00241528_ERZ501754 | MGnify/ENA primary metagenome ERZ501754 (study PRJEB25962, sample SAMEA2042646) | human gut metagenome | biome: human gut; feature: human-associated habitat; material: faeces... | reverse complement strand
AAAGAAGCAGAAGCCGCTGCTGCGGCTGAGAAAGAGGCTGCAGAAGCTGATCAAGCAGCTGCTAAATCAGAAAAAGAAGCTGCGGATGTGACAGCTGCTCAGGAAAAAGTTAACGCTGCTAATGTTAGGGTAAATACAGCACAGCAGGCTTATAGTAATGCTTTAAATCAGTTATCACAGGCTCAGGCTAGTGGTGATGAAAGTGCAATAGCAAGTGCTCAATCAGCTGTAGATAGGGCTTATCAAGAATTACAAAAAGCACAGCAAGAAGCTGATGAAGCGGCAACACAACTTGAAAAAGAAGTAAATGAAGCTGATGAAGCCGCAAAACAGGCTGAAACAGAAAGAGCAGAAGCTGAACAGGCTCAAAAAGAGGCAGAAGCCGCAAAAACTAATTTAGAAAAAGCGGATGCAGAGCTTACAGCAGCTACTCAGGAATTAGAAGCCGCGGAAGCTGCTCTGACGGAAGCAGAGGCTGCGGCACAGGCTGAAGATGTTGAAGGTACGCAGGCAGCTGAGCACTTATCACAGGAAGAAATAGATAAACTTGTTCAAGAAGAAGGTTATACTTATATTACATCTAAAGAACAGTTTTTAGAGATATTCCAAAATGGCGGGATTGATTTAAATGGAAATTATATCCTTGGCTGTGATATGGATTTGAGTGATATAGAAAACTGGCAGTCAGTTGGTGATGCTGATAATCCATTTAAAGGTGTATTTAATGGTAACGGCTATTCCATTGATAATTTAACTATAAATGCCGGTGATAATGCGGAAAATGTCGGGTTCTTCGGTGTAACAGAAAACGCAACAATCACAAATGTAAGTTTCAATAATGCTAATGTAATAACCCCTGATGACTATATTAATGGCTCTTCTGCTGTAGGTATAGTTGCAGGAACTGCTCGCGGAACAACTTTTGATAATATTGATGTTTCAGGAAGCGTTGCCGGATACGAAAGTGTTGGCGGCCTTGTTGGTGTAATAAATGATAATTCATACTTCTTACCGGATGGAACACCGGTGGATGTTGGAAATTCTTCAATATCAAATGTTAATACTGCTGTGGATGCTAAAGGTAAATACTTTGTAGGCGGTTTAGCAGGTTATGTAAAAGATACATCGACTGGAGAGGGTGTTGCAACAAGAGATTTAATGATTTCCAATTGTAATACCAGCGGAAACATTGTATTTGATGAAGAAGCAGCAGGCGGACTTATTGGTGAGGCAGGAAAAACAATTATTACAATTAATAATTGTGAAAGCTCTGTTGATATTTCATTGAATAACGCAGAAGATGACAGCGATATTTCTTTCTTAATGGAAACTGGCAGAGCCGGCGGATTCATCGGATGTGTTAACGGTTCCTATATTGCAATTTGTAATTCTGAGTACAAAGGTAATCTTGATGTCGATGGTGACTTTAAAGGTGATTGGTACGGCTGGTACATGAATGATGCTCATGTTACAGTTTATGAATTATCTGGCGGATTGCCGGTTGATGATATTTTAAATATTGAAGGTATTGATGCTTTAACTCCGGTTACAGATCCTGCGACAGGTGTTTCTAACTATCAGGTTACAGTAAGTACTCTTACCGGTCTGGACAAAATGGTAACAATGCTTCAGGCTAACCCTGCACTTGCAGATATGATTACTTTTAATGTTAACTTTGATTTTGAAACAATGGACGGCATGTATGATCCTTCTGTATATGAACAGTACGGCGTTGTTCAGCATTTATACGAAGATGAAGATGGTACAGTCCACAATGATGTGTACATTGATAACGAAATTGATTTAGAAACCACATTCCATCAAGGTGAAATGCCGGAATGTTCTGGAACTCCTATTATTGTTGAGTGCGTAGAGCTCAGTCAAACAATGGTTTCAGGATTATATAAAGATGCAGACGGCAACTATGTTGTTAATACTAGTGAAGGTCTGAAAAATGTTAATATGAATTTCAACTACGAAGATCAGGTTACTGATGTAACAAAACGTCTTGAGGCCGATGAGGTAAGATATCGTGAATATATTACACAAATGGTTCAATATTATCAAAATAAAATGTATGAATCTTTGAGAGCAATATATTCTTATGATGAAGATAAGTCACTGCCTGTAATAAATAAAGCTGAATACAAAAAACTGCAAAAAATGCAGGAAGCAGGCATGGAGTTAACAGATGAGCAAAAACTTGCTATGGCTGTATATGAAGTAGATTATAAAGTAATGAACCTCGTTTCCGATACAACTCATAATTATGGCTGTGGTATGGGCGGAAATGCATCATTCCTTGATGAGTCAAAAGCTATTCAAATGCTTGATGAAGCAGGAAGACCATTATTTACGACATTAAACGGTGATCAGCTGCGTCAGAGAATGGATGCAGAAGGAAATCTTTTAACAGATGATGAAGGTAATCCTGTATACGAAAACCTTGATGGCAGTGATTATGAAGGTCTTGCAGAAGTATTTGCTCAAAGAGGATATCCTGTAACTGATGACGATGGCAACTTCTTATACACTGATAAAGAAGGTAATTCAGTAACCAAATTAGTAGACGATGAAGGAAATATTAGCTATAAAAATGCCGACGGTACAGATTATGAAGGTGCTGAAGAAGATTTGAAACAGCAGCTTGAACCTTATGACAATGCAGGCGAATATCAAGATTTGGAAAACGAAATGAAAGATTTACTTGAAGAAGTTGAAAGCGGTGCATACTAAGTTTTAATCCCCTTCTTTAAATAGAAGGGGATTATTTGTAAATAAATATTAAAAATTATACAAAACTCTATACACATGTTATATAATATAGTTATATGTATATCGTCAAAAACTTGAAGGACTATAACTTGTCCCACAAGCAGAGGATTTTTGCCGGCTACTTGAAGGATAATGTGGATTCGTTTGTTTGTTTCGAAAAAGTGACAAACCGTAGTGCTATGCGTAAATACTTTGCTCCGGATAATGATTTTATTATTTACAGTACAGCTGTAGCTGAACCTGTAGAACTGCTTGCACGTGTAAATGCCGGTTGATAAGTAAAAATATTTTGTGTTATTCTCATTTTATGAAAAAACTTATTGCCGTATTATTTATAATATTTACAATGATTAGTACTGCTTATGCTGAAAATAAATTGAATTTTGATGGCAAAGAGTATTACTTGCGTTTTAGTGAAAAAAGTGCCGAGCATAACGGATTTTATAATCAGTATTATAAGGCCGGAGAAGATATGGATAACTGGACTGAGATGGTTGCTGTTCACCATTTCCCTAATGTTTTTTCTCCTATTGAGCAGGCATATAACTTCCGGGAATACCTTGAAAGTTTTCACAGCCCATCTTCTCTTGAAGCTGACGAAGAAAATAATACAGGCATGCTGGATTTTATACTAATCGATGGGCATCAGCTGCCTATAGTTCTAGAATTTAATATTTTTAAATACGAAAAATCTAAAAACTGCGGAACAATAGCATTTCAATATGCAAAGAAATTTCAGGTGTATGATAATCAAGAAGTTGCAGAGGTTAAGAAAAAGTTTTCGAAGTTTAGACCAAGAGCTATGAAAAAGATTAATGATTTTGAGATACCTGATGTTGTTGAAATAAAACTTAATGATTTGCCATGACTTTATAACCTTTGATAGCATATATTAGAGGTATAGTCATTTTTAAGGAAATATAATAAATGAATTGGTTAAATTTTAAACGTTGGGGAGTATGCTTAGGGCTGTTATTGATTTCATTTGTACCGGCAGAGGCTGCAATGTCGTTTCCAAATATTAATATTGGCATGCAGACAGCAAACACTCCGCAGGATTTTACAAACGGCCTGCAGATTTTAATATGGTTAACTATATTAACGTTGGCTCCGAGTATTTTGATAATGACAACATCATTCGTAAGGCTTGTTGTTGTTTTATCACTTACAAGACAGGCTCTTGGTGCAGGTACACTGCCTCCCAATCAGGTAATTACAAGTTTAGCTTTAATCCTTACATTTTTTATAATGGCACCTACGTTTAATGAAATTAATGAAAAAGCTCTGCAGCCATATATGAATAACCAAATAACCCAGCAGGTTGCTCTGGATAGAGGGATTGTGCCTGTAAGAAATTTTATGTTTAAGCAGACACATGAAAAGGAATTAGCGCTCTTTGTACGTATGGCAAAGATTGAAAAACCTAAAAACAAAGACGATGTACCGACTTACGTACTGCTTCCGTCTTTTATTCTAAGTGAATTAAAAACTGCTTTTACTATTGGTTTTGTTGTTTACCTGCCATTCCTTGTAATAGATATTGTTGTATCATCTGTACTGGTATCTATGGGTATGATGTTCTTACCGCCGACTATGATAGCGCTGCCGTTTAAATTAATTATGTTTGTCATGGTAGATGGCTGGTATCTGGTTGTAAAATCTTTAGTAGAAAGCTTTGTAAGGTAGGGAAAATATGAATCAGGATATAGTAATAACTCTTCTTCAAAAAATGTTCATTTTAACACTGGAAATCTCGGTTCCAATACTTCTTGTAGGTGTTGTACTCGGTCTTCTTGTCAGTATTTTTCAAACCGTTACACAAATTCAAGAATCAACATTGACATTTGTGCCTAAAATTGTTGGCTGTGTTCTTTTATTGATTTTCCTTATGCCTTGGATGTTCAGTGTTTTTATAACTACTGTAAATGAATTTATGGATATGATACCTCAGTTAATCGGCGGGGCATAATGTTTAATCTGGATGTATTATTTTCAGCAGCTAATATAATTTTGTTTATGGCAATTTTTACAAGATTGACCGGGCTTTTTATGGCTGCCCCCATGTTTTCAACATATCCTATTCCTATGCAGGTTAAAATTTGGCTTGCCGCTGCGATTGCTTTTATCCTATTTCCAATTGTGCAGTATAACACGCATTTTGTCGTGCCAAATTCAGTTCCGGCACTAACGGTCATATTAATAAAAGAATTTTTTGTAGGTTTTGCAATGGGGTACTGTGCAAATATTTTGTTTGTAGGTGTAGAGCTCGGTGTAAATATGTTTGCAATTCAAATGGGGCTGTCAGCTGACCAGGCTTTAAACCCTTCTTCGGGAGGGCAGTCGCCTGTAATTACGCAAGCATATACATTTTTAGCAACTATGCTTTTTATAGCTCTCGGCGCACATCAATGGCTGTTTTCTGCAATATACAACAGTTTTAAAACAATGCCTGTAGGATATTCATTTGTATTATCTCCGGAACTTGTTGGACATATAATAACTATAACAGGACAGATGTTTAATATAGGCCTGAGTATTGCACTGCCAATCTTTGGAGTTTTATTTATAACGGATGTGTTGCTCGGTTTTACCTCAAAAATGATGCCGCAAATGAATATTTTTATGGTTTCTTTACCGCTAAAAATTTATCTGGGTCTGCTTTTATCTCTGATTTTTATGCGCCCGATGGCAGAATATATAACAGTTTTAATTGAGAGATTTTTAGAACAGATTGCCTTGATATTTTAAATTATGCAGGCAGCATAAATAAGGTTGAATAAAATAATTGCAAGTATGCTTATTTTTAATTTATTTGATTGGATATTTAAAGAATTTTGACACACAACTGCAAAGCTCAAGAATAACGGAATAAAGTATCTTCCCTGTGCACCAATAATAATATTGTTATTAAGGGGTGAAAAAGTAAGATAATAGAGTAAAACAGTAAGAAGGATAAAACCTCCGTTAATAGTTAACACTAATAATTTGTCAGAGTTTTTTACTTTTATTTTATCAAGACAGGAACCGGCAAGATAAGCATAAAATAATAGAACTACAGGAATTTGATTTGGTTCAATATCAAGCCAGCCAAGTCTGAATATACTTGATTGAAGATAAAAAGAAGATTTGTGTAAAAAAGTATTTGCAAAAAGTCTTAAAACATATAGTGGCTGATTTATTATCATAAGTTTACGAGCAGTGATATCTACATCGTTAGCAATAAGAATATATGAATTTGCACTTACAAACACTTGAAGCATTCCTCCCAGCGCAAGAAGAAAGCTGATAATTAAGTACTTGAGTCTAAACTTTTCATTAGGAATAAGGAATAGCAGCAGTGATAAAATGAATAATCCTTTAAAGAAAACGCTTAAAATTGTCATTGCGGCTAATAAAATAATATCTTTAACTGATAAAGAGGCTTTTTTAACATAAGCAAAATGAAAAATAAAAGCTGTATAAAGAAAAGCAAAACCTATATTTATACTATCTGCCGAGATAGACATTCCTTCATAAACAGTCATAGGAAAGAGTGCACAAATCATATATTGCCACTTGAACGGAGTAAGTTTTATTGCAAAGTATATCAGTGCAAGCCAGCTGAATAGGTTAAATAGTCTGGCTGCGTAAAAAATAATATATGGATTTGATGAAATAAGAGATGTTATCTTAATTCCTATAGCAGCTGGAAGATACAGCAAAAAAGAATAACCGCTGTTGTTATGTGTATAATTTAAGTCTTTAAATTCAAATAAATCCGTGTAGTGCTCTTTATTATTGAACTCTTTAAACATGGAGTAATTTTGTTTTAAAGCTATTTTTCTATTTGGCAGTATATCTTTAGTAATATCCCCATCTTTATTGTTATGAAGGATTCCGCTGGCTACCTCACAGGCTCTAAGAAGGTGCATAGGTTCATCCGGTACCTGAAAGACCGGCGTAATAAATAAAAATAATATACCAAATAATCCTCCTAAAATTAGGAAAATGCATTCAGCTTTAATTTTATCAATAAATTTCATCCTGTATATTAATTTAATTGTTAAATGGTATAATGTAAAGTATGGGAAATGATGCCGCAGAAAAAACCGAAGAAGCGACCACCCGACGGCGAACCAAAGAGCGTGAACGTGGTAATGTGTCTAAGAGCAGGGATATGGATGCTGCTCTTGTTATGGTTGCAAGCATTGCGTTGTTAGGTGTTTTTGCTAAAAGCATGTCATCTAATATCCAGAGTATGATGAAGGAAACGTTCTCTCATCTGGATTACTCCATAATTGAAACTAATAATATTATGGGGCTTTTAATACCGTATTTTAAATACCTTGCAATAATTGTTTTGCCTTTTTTTGTTTTGCTTGTGATAGCATCAATATTTATTATAAGACTTGATGTCGGGCATGTGTTTGCCTTAGAGAAGGCTAAATTCAATCTTGAGAATATATCACCGCAGCGTATGCTTCAAAATGCAAAAAGAATGTTCAATCCTTTTGAACCTCGTTCTATGGTTGAATTCGCAAAATCTATTTTAAAAATAGTTGTAGTAGGGGCATGCGGCTATTCAGCTATTAACAGCAGAAAAGGCGACCTGTTAGGACTTGTCGGGCTGGAAATACCTGTTGCATTAAATATTATATTATCTATTTTAATAAATATGATTATTAATATGTGTCTTGCAATGCTTGTACTGGGGTATCTGGATAAGAAATATCAAAATTATGAGTATGAAAAATCAATTAAAATGACAAAACAGGAGATTAAAGACGAACATAAAGATACAGAAGGAGATCCTAAAATAAAAGCCAAAATAAAATCTATCCAGATGCAGATGGCGCGCCAGAGAATGATGTCTTCTGTGCCGGGGTCGGATGTGGTAGTAACCAACCCTACACACTATGCAGTTGCAATCAAGTATGATAAAACAAAAGCTCCAGCTCCTATTGTTGTTGCAAAAGGTGTTGATTATCTTGCATTTCAGATAAGAGAAATTGCAAAGGAAAATAATGTACCTATAGTTGAAAACAGACCTGTTGCAAGGGCGTTATATAATACAGTTCCAATAGACGGTATGATCCCTTCTGATTTGTATGTGGCAGTTGCAGAAATTCTTGCTTATGTCTATAGATCTAAGCATGACTCTAATTAATATTAAGAAATATTTACATTGTGCTATTTGTTTTAATAATGATAAAATAGTATTGGTGGAGAGGTATGCCTAAAGTTATACGGGCAAAGGATTAATGGAATTAGGTAAATTATCAAAAATTTTAAGCAATAATGATATCGTCCTTGCTATCGGCCTGGTCGTAATTGTTTGCATGATGGTAATTCCGCTTCCTGCACCATTGCTGGATTTATTGCTTACTATTAATATATCGCTTGCAGTAGTTATTCTTCTTGTATGTTTGTATACTCAAGAACCTCTCGACTATTCATCTTTCCCGACAGTATTGCTTATTGCAACCCTGTTCAGACTCGGTTTAAACGTAAGTTCTACCCGTCTTATTCTTCTTAACGGCGAAGCAGGGAATGTAATTAACTCGTTTGGTGAGTTTGTTGTCGGCGGTAATTATGTGGTCGGTGCCGTAATATTTTGTATACTGGTCTTGATTAACTTTATGGTAATCACAGGCGGTGCAACACGTGTTGCTGAAGTATCTGCAAGGTTTACATTGGACAAAATGCCTGGTAAGCAATTAAGTATTGACGCGGATTTAAACTCAGGTTTAATTAATGAGGATCAGGCAAAAGAAAGACGCCGCAAATTAGAAAGAGAAACCGATTTCTATGGTACAATGGACGGTGCTTCAAAATTCGTAAAAGGGGATGCAACCGCTGGTATTGTTATCACTGTTATTAATATTGTAGGCGGGTTGATTATTGGTGTTATACAGCTTCATATGAATATTCAACAGGCACTTTCTACCTACACAATCTTAACAGTTGGTGATGGTCTTGTATCTCAAATACCTGCTCTTTTGATATCAACTGCTACAGGTTTAATCGTTTCAAGAGCTACCGGTAAAGACGAGTCATTATCTCAGGATATTAAAAAGGAAATGTTCTCTGACCCTAGAGTTCTTGGTGTTGTAGCCGGTTTAATCGGGTTTATGGGTATAGTTCCTGGAATGCCGACACTTCCGTTCTTAACTATTGCTGCAATTGCAGGTGGAATGGCATATTTTAAATCAAAAACTCAAAAAGAAATAAAACAAACTCAGGAAGCAGAAAAAATTCAACAGGAGCAGCAGGAAAAACTCGGCAAAAAAGAAAAAAGAGCAAAAGCTACAAGAGAAAGTGTTATGGAACTTTTGAATGTAGATACAATAGAAATAGAAGTCGGCTACAGGCTTGTACAGCTTTTGAATGTAGAAATGGGCGGAGATTTACTTGAGCGTATTGCACAGATTAGACGTCAAACAGCTCTTGATTTGGGGATTGTACTTCCTTCAATACGTGTAAGGGACAATTTGCAGCTGTCTCCAAATTCATATCAAATTAAGCTTAAAGGTGTTGCTCTGGAAGCCGGTGAAGTCTATCCAGAAAGATTTCTGGCAATGTGTGCGGGGGATCCAGTAGGAAATCTTGCAATTAATGGTATACACGCTATTGAACCAGCCTTCGGACTGCCGGCTTTATGGATTGAAGGCAAAGATAAAGACATGGCAGAAATGTCCGGTTATACGGTTGTTTCTGCATCTGCAGTTATTTCAACACATATTACAGAGGTGATTAAAAAATGTGCTTCTGAAATTCTTTCAAGATATGATGTTCAGCAGCTTATTGATAATCTTAAAAAGGAAGTTTCTGAAGATTATGTTAACGATATGATGAAGGATATAACTGTAGGTGATGTCCAGATTGTGATGCAAAATCTGCTTAAAGAAGGCGTTGCAGTGAGAGACTTGAAAACAATACTTGAAACAATCAGTCTTCAGGCAAAAATTAATAAGAATCCTAATTTCTTAACAGAGCATGTTCGTCAGGCTCTTTCCAGAAATATTTGCAAGCAAAATCTTGCTGATACAGGTGAGTTATATGTAATTACGCTTGCTCCGGATGTTGAAAATACAATTGCTAGAGGTGCAAGTCCGGATGGACAAAGCGTAACGCTTGATCCAAGCTTTACAAAGAATATGTTTGATAAGATGAATTTGGAGCTGGAAAAAGCGATTACTGCTACGGGTAATCAGCCGGTAATACTCTGTTCTTCACCTATAAGACTATTGTTTAGAAAACTTGTTGAAAGAACTTATCCGCAAATTGCAATTATGTCATATAATGAAATAAGCCCTAATGTGAAAGTTAAGTCGGTGGGGATGGTAAAAGCATAGTAATAAAATAGGAAGGTTTAAAATATGAGAGAACTTATAAAAGATAATCAGTTAGTTACAATTGTTCCGCAGGATTTTAAAAAAACTAATAAAGGTCGTGTTCTTGAAGTTTCGCCGGAAGGCTTCCGGATGGAATTAAAATACAAGCCGGATGGACTGATTGTAAACCACATATGTGATTTTTATTCTTTTACTGATAACGGGTATTTATATTTCGAATCTTACATTCAAAATCTTGAAAATAATGTAATAACAATTGCCAATCCTGTAAAACACCGTTTCTTGCAAAGACGTAAATTTACGCGTATCAAATTTATTGAAGACCTTGAATTAACAAATGGGGATGTTGTTCATAAAATTAGAACCCTTGACCTGTCAGCGGGCGGCATGAAGGTTAGAACTACTGAAAATATCGATATTGAAAAAGATTACAATGTATCTATCAAACTTAGCGATGAACAGGTTATAAATTGTAAATATCAGTTAATCAGGGTTGAAAAAGGCGATGGCGGATTATATACAATTTCAGGACGCTTCACAAGCTTAAGCAATATTGATAAGATGACTCTGGTACAATTCTGTATGAAAAAAGATATGGAAAATTTAAATAAATCCGGAAAGGATGAATAATATAAATAATGGGTTATGCTGAAAATATAAGACTACTTTTTATTGTAATAACAATGATTGTTATTGGTACTGTAAGCATAGTTCGTGTCGGCACAATTGATTTACATGCGATTTTAACAACGGCAGCTATACTGGTTCCTGCAATTGTGGTTATGGGATATTTAGGGCAAAAAATAGGTGAAATTGTTGATAATCCTAAAAACAGAGCTGATGCTGATTATAAAATCGCAGTTCTTAATGCCTTGAAAAAAATGGATAAATCAATAACGCTTCAAGAATTGAATGAAAAACTTACCAAGCAGGTTGCTGAACCTGATTTGCCGGAACCTCCGGAAGATGATATTGATGTTTAATTCTTTGTTTATGGTAAAATTAATCTGGTATTAGTTGGAGGAGTAAATGAAAGAGGCATATTTTCCACAGGAAATAGAAAAAAGATGGCAGGAAATTTGGGAAAGGGAGAATGTTTTTCATACCCCTGATAATAGTGATAAACCTAAATATTACGCTTTATCAATGTTTCCGTATCCATCAGGTAAATTACATATGGGGCATGTAAGAAATTATACAATCACGGATGTAATTGCAAGATTCAAAAAAATGCAGGGATTTAATGTTCTTCATCCGATGGGCTGGGATAGTTTCGGGCTTCCGGCAGAAAATGCTGCAATGAAGCATGGTGCTGACCCTGCAAAGTGGACTGATGAAAATATTGCTTATATGACAAAACAGCTTAAAATGCTTGGTCTGTCTTATGATTGGCAGAGAGAAGTTACAACATGTAAACCTGATTACTACAAATGGACACAATGGCTGTTTATTCAACTTTATAAAAAAGGTCTTGCATACAAAAAAGAGGCAGCTGTTAACTGGTGCGATAATTGCGGTACTGTTCTTGCTAATGAACAGGTTATTGACGGCAAGTGCTGGAGATGTGACAGCGTTGTAGAGAAAAAATATCTTTCTCAGTGGTTCTTTAAAATAACTGACTATGCAGAAAGACTTCTTGAAGACTTGGATAAACTTCCGGGCTGGGGCGATAATGTAAAAACAATGCAGGCAAACTGGATTGGAAAATCTCAGGGAGCAATTATTAAGTTCAAAGTGAAAGAAGTTGAAGGGCTTGAGGTTCCTGTATATACAACAAGACCTGACACAGTTTATGGTATTACTTATCTTGTAGTTGCGCCTGAATACAAAGATATTGAAAAGCTGACAACTCCTGAAAATAAACAAGCTGTTGAAGAATACCGTGCAAATGCAAGAAAGATGACTGAGATCGAAAGACTCTCAACAGAAAGAGTTAAGACTGGTGTCCCACTTGGAACTCATTGTATAAATCCGTTTAACGGAGAAGAATTTCCTCTATGGACAGCAGACTATGCTCTTGTTGAATACGGAACCGGTGCTGTAATGGCTGTTCCAACACATGATACAAGGGACTTTGATTTTGCAAAAAAATATAATCTTCCAATGAAAGTTGTTATTCAGAATAAAGAAAATCCATCTGACTGCAAAGAGGCAGCATACACGGAAGAAGGTGTTCTTGTTAATTCCAACGAATTTAACGGTATGAAAAATACAGATGCCAAAAAAGCAATTACACAAAAAGCTGTAGACGAAGGGTTCGGTGAATTTAAAACACAATACAGACTCCGTGACTGGTTAATCTCTCGGCAAAGATACTGGGGAGCGCCAATTCCGATGATTTATTGTGATAAGTGCGGAATTGTGCCGGAAAAAGAAGAAAATCTTCCTGTTATGCTTCCTTCTGATGTTGATTTTTCTGTTGTAGGAAAATCTCCTATAACAACTTCTAAAACATTTGCAGAAACGACCTGTCCAATATGCGGTGGTAAGGCAAGAAGAGAATTGGATACAATGGATACATTTGTATGTTCAAGCTGGTATTATTTAAGATATTCAGATCCAAAGAATACGAATTTACCATTCTCAAAAGAATTGGTCGATAAATGGCTGCCTGTAGATCAGTATGTAGGCGGTATTGAACATGCAATTCTCCACCTGCTTTATTCAAGATTCTTTACTAAGGCTCTCAAAGATTTAGGGCTGCTTAGCTTTGATGAACCATTTAAAAATCTGTTAACGCAAGGAATGGTTTTAAAAGACGGATCAAAAATGTCAAAATCTAAGGGGAATACTGTTGACCCTGACGAAATCTTTGAAAACTTCGGGGCAGATACAGCAAGATTATTTATTCTTTCTGATTCACCTCCGGCAAGAGATTTTGACTGGTCAGATGCAGGCGTTGAAGGATGCTATAAGTTCCTGAACCGTGTATGGAGATTAGTAAGCGAAAACCAGAATTATATTACAAAAGATTATAAGCTTGAATTTCCTCTCAAACGTGAAAACGATGATTTAGTAAGAACTGTTCATATGGCAATTAAAGGAATTACTAATGATATTGCTAATGATTTTCAGTTTAATACTGTAATTTCCAAGTACAGAGAACTTACAAATGCAATCTACGACTGGAGAGGTAAAAAATCAGACTTTACTGATGAAGATAAAAATGTCTTTAGTTTTGCCGTATTAACTTTGATTAAGCTAATGGCACCTGTAACAGTTCATATGTCGGAAGAAATTTGGCATGATGTTGGCGGTGCTGGTTCAATCCATGATGAAAAATGGTGCGAATGGGATGAAAATTTAGCAAAAGCAAGCAAGATTACACTTGTAGTTCAAGTAAACGGTAAGGTTAAGGATAAACTTGAAGCTGATGAGGGGTTAAATGACGAAGACTTAAAAAATCTGGCTCTATCTAGTGACAAAGTAAAAGAACTAACAGCCGGAAAAAATATCGTCAAAGTCATTGTTGTTCCTAAAAAACTTGTTAATATAGTTGTAAAATAAGGCTCTGTCACAACAAATGGTTGATTTTTGACGAGAAATAGCGTATAATAATAGT
>ENA-OPNB01001830-OPNB01001830.1-human-gut-metagenome-genome-assembly--contig:-NODE-1830-length-13671-cov-3.286354_pt1 | contig 13671 bp, 9 predicted proteins | sample MGYA00241528_ERZ501754 | MGnify/ENA primary metagenome ERZ501754 (study PRJEB25962, sample SAMEA2042646) | human gut metagenome | biome: human gut; feature: human-associated habitat; material: faeces... | reverse complement strand
GAGCACGCACAGTACCGTGATCGCTGTCAGACGTTTCATGGGCCCGGTGTTTTAGAGTGCCGTGTCGAACTGGTGGAGGAAACGCACGTCGTTCTCGAAATAGAGGCGCAGGTCTTTCACGCCGTATTTGAGCATTGCGATGCGTTCAATACCCATGCCGAAGGCGAAGCCCGAGTATTTTTCGGGGTCTATGCCGTTTGCCTGGAGTACGTTGGGGTCTACCATGCCGCAGCCCATGATTTCGAGCCAGCCGGTACCCTTGCACACCGGGCAGCCCTTGCCCCCGCAGAGGTTGCACGATACGTCGACCTCGGCCGAAGGTTCGGTGAAGGGGAAATACGACGGGCGCATGCGGATGACGGCCTGCTCGCCGAAAACCTCCTTGGCGAAGTAGAGCAGCGACTGTTTCATGTCGGCGAACGACACCCCTTCGTCAATGTAGAGGCCCTCGATCTGGTGGAAGATGCAGTGCGCGCGGTACGAAATGGCTTCGTTGCGGAACACGCGGCCGGGGCAGATGACGCGGATGGGCGGTTTCTGGCGCTCCATGGTGCGTACCTGGATCGACGAGGTATGCGTGCGCAGCAGGATGTCGGGATCCTTTTCGATGAAGAACGTGTCCTGCATGTCGCGCGCCGGATGTTCGGGCGGGAAGTTGAGCGCCGAGAAAACGTGCCAGTCATCCTCGATCTCGGGCCCGTCGGCGACGGTGTAGCCCAGCCGCGAGAAGACCTCGACGATCTGGTTCTTGACGATCGAGATCGGGTGGCGCGACCCCAACTGCTCGGCCGAACCGGGACGGGTCATGTCTTCGGTCGCAGCGCCGTCGTCGGCGATTGCGTCCTGAAGTTGCTCGCGCAGGGCGTTTATGCGGTCGAGGGCCGTGACCTTGAGTTTGTTGAGCTGCTGCCCCATTTCGCGCTTGAGCTCCGGGGCCACCGTCTTGAACTCTTCCATCAGGGCGTTCAGTTCGCCCTTCTTGCCGAGCACTTTGATGCGGAACTCCTCGATCTCGGCCGCTGCCTTCGGTTTGAACTCTTCGACACGTCGGAGAAGTTCATTGATTTTGTCGGTCATATTTTGATTGTTTACGCTTTTTCCGTATTTTTACCCGTCTTATTACGTTAAGTATAACGTGCAAAGTTATAAAAAAATTGAGATATGTTGCGTAAAACCCTCTCATTTATCTCGGTGCTGTTGCTCGCTGCGACGGTCGCCGGGGCGCAGAACCCCGACGACGGGACTGCACGTCCCCGCTCGGTGGGCGTCGTGATGAGCGGCGGCGGCGCAAAGGGACTCTACCATATAGGCGTGCTCGAAGCCCTCGAGGAGAACGGCGTGCCGATCGATTACGTGGCGGGCACCTCGATGGGCTCGATCATCGCGGCCATGTATGCCGCGGGCTACTCCCCTGCCCAGATGCGGGAGATCGTCGCTTCGGGCGTGGTCAAGGAGTGGGTGTCGGGGCGTATCGACCCCCGCTATACCCCCTACTACCAGCAGATCGGCCACAACCCGTCGTTTATCAGCGTGCGCCTGAACCTGGGTAATTCGGGCAAGCGTTTCCGTGTGACGAACCTGATTTCTTCGACGCCGATCGAGATGGCGCTTACGGAGCTGTTCGCGCCGGCCTCGGCGGCTGCCGGCGGCGACTTCGACCGTCTGATGGTGCCTTTCCTCTGCGTGTCGAGCGATATGAACGCCCGCGAGCCGGTGGTGATGCGCAACGGCGACCTGTGCGAAGCCGTGCGCTCGTCGATGTCCATCCCGCTGGTGTTCAAACCGATGAAAGTCGATTCGATGCTGCTCTACGACGGCGGTATTTACGACAACTTCCCGTGGCGTCCGCTCGACGTGGGGTTCCGTCCCGACCTGATCGTGGGCAGTATCTGCACGGCGGGCAATACCCCGCCGGGCGAGGACATCAACATCCTCGACCAGGCTTTCATGCTGGCGATGCACGATACGGATTACGACCTGCCCAAAGGGCGCAGCGTCACGGTTCGCCGTGCCGTGGATGTCAACATGCTCGATTTCGACAGCGCCGTGGCCGTGATGGATGCCGGTTATGAAGATGCGATGGCCGTCATGCCGCAGATCCTGGAGCGGGTTTCCGAACGCTGGTCACCCCGGCGCTATGCCGAGCGGCGCGAGGAGTTCCGCGCCAAATGCCCGCCGCTGGTCTTCAACGACTATAAGCTCGAAGGGCTCTCCTCGGCGCCCGAGGCCTATATCCGCGACTTCGTGAAGGTAGACCGCCGAACCCCCGGGCGCCAGCGCCCGATGGGTTTTTCCGAATTGCGCGACAACCTCTACGCGGTGCTTGCGGACGGCGATTTCACGATGGATTTCCCGCACGTGACATACGACACCGTGACGGAGCGCTATTCGTTCCGGGCAAAGTTCCATACCAAACCCAACTTCAAGATCACGATCGGCGGCAACGTCTCCTCGACGGCCTTCAACCAGGCCTACATCGGCGTCAATTACCAGACGATCGGCCGTGTGGGGCAGCAGTTGGGCGCCGACCTCTACCTCGGGCCGATCTATACGTGGGGTACGATCGGAGGGCGCACGGATTTCTACATGTGGAAACCCGTGTTCCTGGATTACTCCTACAATTTCGCCGTGCGGAATTTCCGCCACGGTTCATTCGGCAACATCACCAAAATCGACAACACGCGGCAGGTCAAGAACAGCGAAAGTTTCTTCTCGGTGGCCGCCGGAATGCCCCTCGCCCACCGCGGCGTCTTCCTGATCCGCGCCAACGGCGGGCATGTCAATTACCGGTACGATTCCGACGAGCTTTTCGCCGACGATACCGACCATTCGCGCTATTCGTTCTTCGGGATCAAGGCCGAGCTGGCGCGTAATACGCTCGACAAGTTCCTCTATCCCCGCCGGGGTTCCGACCTGAAACTGTCGGGCATCTTCGTCACGGGGCGCGATAAATACGAGCCGTTCGATGCCGAAAAGTTCCTGTCGCGGACGTCCCGCCAGTGGGTCGGGGCGCGGCTTACGTGGGACAAGTATTTCGACATGCCGGGCTGCAGCTGGTTTTCGCTGGGGCTGAACGTCGACGGCGTGATCACGAACCATCCCGAGTTCACGACCGAGGGGGCCACGGTGATGTCGATGCCGGCTTACGAGCCGGTGCCTCACGCGCAGATGATTTACATGCCCGACTTCCGGGGCAAGCGGTTCGCGGCGGGCGGCGTGATGCCGACTTTCGACCTGATGCCCAACTTCTTCCTGCGCACGGGTTTCTACGCCATGTTCCGCGAGAAACGCAGTTTCGTACCCGGGGTGTCAGGCCCGGTGGAAGATAAGCGCTGGCACTATATCGCCGAGGCGTCGCTGGTCTACCATACGCCGATCGGCCCGGTCAGCCTGGCCCTGACCAAATACGACCTGCGCAACTGGAAGAACATGTACCTGACGTTCAATTTCGGGTACGCGATCTTCGCGCCCAAGGGGACGTTCTATTAGCGTGCCGTGGCGCCGGGCGCATTATTTTTTCTGTTATCGGAATAACACTTTTTTAAATTATTTTCATAAATTTGCCCCGGTAATGCGTATTTGAAAGATCAATTCAACAAAATAATTCAAAATCAAAGAGCTATGTTCGCAATCGACAATTACGATTTCAAAGGCAAGCGCGCGATCATCCGCGTGGATTTCAACGTGCCCCTCAACGAGAAGGGCGAGGTAACGGACGATACCCGCATCCGTGCGGCGATCCCCACCATCAAGAAGGTGCTCGAAAAGGGCGGCTCGGTCATCCTGATGTCGCACCTGGGGCGTCCCAAGAAGAATCCCGATCCCAAGTTCTCGCTGGAGCAGATCGTCCCCGCCATCGAGAAACGCCTGGGCGTGAAGGTGATGTTTGCCGGCGACTGCATGGGCGAGAAGGCCGCCGAGATGGCTGCAAACCTCAAGCCCGGCGAGGTGATGCTGCTCGAAAACCTGCGTTTCTATGCCGAGGAGGAGGGCAAGCCCCGCGGTCTGGCCGAAGACGCTACCGACGAGGAGAAGAAGGCTGCCAAGAAGGCGCTCAAAGAGGGCCCGCAGAAAGAGTTCGTCAAGCGGCTCGCTTCGTATGCCGATTGCTACATCAACGATGCGTTCGGTACGGCGCACCGCGCACACGCTTCGACGGCGCTGATCGCCGATTATTTCCCCAACGACAAGATGTTCGGCTATGTGATGGAGAACGAGCTGAAGGCCATCGACGGCATTATGCTTAACCCGCAGCGCCCGTTCTGCGCCATCCTGGGCGGTTCGAAGGTCTCGACCAAGATCACCATCATCGAGAATCTCCTGGAGAAGGTGGACGTCCTCATCCTGGGCGGCGGTATGACCTATACCTTCGCGGCTGCGGAGGGCGGTAAGGTCGGCAATTCGATTTGTGAGCCCGACCAGTTCCAGACGGCACTCGATATTCTGGCCAAAGCCAAGCAGAAGGGTGTGAAGGTCGTGATGTCGCCCGACGCGCTGATCGCCGACGCATTCTCGGCCGATGCCAACACCGATGTGGCTCCCGCCAACAATATTCCCGACGGCTGGGAAGGCGTTGACATCGCCGAGGAAGGCAAGAAGGTGTTCCGCGAGGAGATCCTCAAGTGCAAGACGATCCTTTGGAACGGCCCCGTGGGCGTGTTCGAGATCGACAAGTTCGCAACCGGTTCGCGCGCCGTGGCCGAGGCTATCGCCGAGGCTACCTCGAAGGGTGCCTACTCGCTCATCGGCGGCGGCGATTCGGTGGCGTGCATCAACAAGTTCGGCCTGGCGGACAAGGTTTCGTATGTTTCGACCGGCGGCGGCGCCCTGCTCGAATACATGGAAGGCAAGGTGCTTCCGGGTGTGGCGGCGATCCGCAAATAAGCCGACATTCCGATCCAGATCCGAAATAAAGACAAGGGGTGTTCCGGCATGGTCGGACACCCCTGTCGTCACTAAATACCCGAACACAATGAAAAAAATCATTCTTTTCGCTGCAACAATAGCTTGTATGGCAAGTTGTCAGAATACCTCCAAAACCCCCGCCATCGACCTGGCCAACTTCGACCTTTCGGTAGCCCCGAATGCCGACTTCTACGAGTACGCCACGGGCGGCTGGCAGAAGAACAACCCCCTCAAACCGGAATATTCGCGCTACGGTTCGTTCGATATCCTGCGTGATAACAACGAGAAGCGTATCAACGAGCTTTTCTCGGAGATGACCAAGATGAAGGCCGAGCCCGGCAGCATCGAGCAGAAGATCTCCGACCTCTATAAGATGGGGCTCGATTCGGTACGCCTGAACGCCGAGGGCGCAGCTCCGGTGAAGGACGCCGTCGGGGAGATCCTCGCTATCGGCGACCGTGCACAGCTGACCGGTGCCATTGCCGGACTCCACACGGCGATCGCCAACCCCTTCTTTTCCGTGGGTGTGCAGGCTGACTTGATGAACAGCGATATCAATGCCCTTTATATCTCGCAGTCGGGCCTCACGATGGGCGACCGCGATTACTACCTCGACCCCGAGAACGAGAATATCCGGACGGCCTACAAGGAGTATCTGGGCAAGCTCTTCCGTCTTGCAGGCATCCCCGAGGCTGACATCGAAAAAGCCGTGGCCGGTGTGATGAACATCGAGACGAAACTGGCCGAGAAGTCGTGGTCGAACACCGAGCTGCGCGACATACCGGCGCAGTACAACCCCACGGCGAAGGCCGAGTTCGAGAAGACCTACGATGCCATAGACTGGCCCGCTTACTATAAAGCCATGGGCATCGGCGACTTCGACACGATCATCGTGACGACGAAATCGTCGATCGCCAACGCCAACGACCTGATGAAGAACGCTCCGCTGGAGGATATCCGTTACTACCTCGCGGCGCAGTACCTGGACGATGCCGCGTCGTACCTGAGCGACGATTTCCAGCAGGCTTCGTTCGATTTCTACGGCAAGGCGATGGCCGGCCAGCAGGAGATGAAACCCCGCTGGAAGCGAGCCATGTCGGTGCCCAACGGCATCCTTTCCGAGGCCGTGGGCGAGATGTATGTCGCCAAATATTTCCCCGCAAAGGACAAAGAGCGTATGCTCGGGCTGGTGAAGAACCTGCAGACGGCGCTCGGGCAGCATATCGCGGCGCTGGACTGGATGTCGGACGCCACGAAGGCCAAGGCTCAGGAAAAACTGGCGGCCTTCACGGTGAAGATCGGTTACCCGGACAAGTGGAAGGACTATTCGACGCTGGCGATCGACCCCTCGAAGAGCTATTTCGAGAACATCGTGAATGCCAGCCTCTGGTATACGGCCGACAATATTTCGAAGCTCGGCAAGCCTGTCGATAAGGACGAGTGGCACATGTCGCCCCAGACGGTGAACGCCTACTACAACCCGACGACCAACGAGATCTGCTTCCCGGCAGCCATCCTCCAGCCGCCGTTCTACAACCCCGAGGCTGACGACGCCGTGAACTACGGTGCCATCGGCGTGGTGATCGGCCACGAGATGACCCACGGGTTCGACGACCAGGGCCGCAACTTCGACAAGGACGGCAACATGAACAACTGGTGGACGGAGGAGGACGCTGCTGCGTTCAAGGCCAAGACCGACATCCTCGTAAAGCAGTTCGACGCGATCGAGGTGCTGCCCGCCAAGGACGGCCAGCCTGCGATTATGGCCAACGGCTCCCTCAGCCTGGGCGAGAACATCGCCGACCAGGGCGGCCTGCGCGTTTCCCATACGGCGTTCCGTAACTCGCTGAACGGCACCGAGCCCGCGCCGATCGACGGATTCACCGCCGACCAGCGGTTCTACCTGGCTTACGCTACGCTGTGGGCGCAGAATATCCGCGACGAGGAGATCGCACGTCTTACGAAGCTCGACGTACACTCGCTGGGCAAATGGCGTGTGAACGCCACGCTGCGTAATCTGCAGGATTTCTACGATGCGTTCAGTATGACCGACGGGGAGATGTTCATGCCCGAGGAGGAGCGCGTGGTTATCTGGTAGGCGGGTGCCGCCCCGATCGATATGCCGGCGGCAGGGTAATCCCTGCCGCCTTTTTGTTTCCCTGCCGGGCGGGTTGCTATGTTGATTATATCGAAAAACGATAAATATTTTTTGATATTCAAAAATTGTTGTTATATTTGTCGCCGAACAAACCCTAAAAATAACTCTCAGCGACCATGGATTTACTCACAGTAGAACATGTCACCAAGCAATACGCCGGGCACAAGGCCCTCGACGACGTATCGCTCGCAATCCCCCGAGGTTCGGTCTACGGGTTGCTTGGCCCCAACGGGGCCGGCAAGACGACGCTGATCCGCATCATCAACCGCATCACGGCGCCCGACAGCGGCCGCGTGTTGTTCGGTGACCGCGAGATCACGCCTGCGGATGTTTACCGTATCGGTTACCTGCCCGAGGAACGTGGCCTTTACAAGAAGATGAAGGTCGGCGAACAGGCCGTTTTCTTCGCACGCCTGAAAGGGCTTTCGCGCCGCGAAGCCGTCGTGCGGCTCAAGCAGTGGTTCGTGAAGTTCGGTATCCAGGACTGGTGGGACAAGAAGATCGAGGAGCTCTCGAAGGGCATGGCCCAGAAGGTGCAGTTTATCGTCACGGTGCTGCACGAACCCGAACTGCTGATCTTCGACGAGCCTTTCTCGGGCTTCGACCCGATCAATGCCAACCTCCTGAAGGAGGAGATCCTCGCCCTGCGCGACAAGGGCTCCACGATCATCTTCTCGACGCACAACATGTCGTCCGTGGAGGAGATCTGCGACCACATCACGCTGATCAACAAGTCGCGCAACATCCTCTCGGGGTGTGTCGACGACATACGCCGCAGGCACGGGGCAAACATCTTCGAAGTGGCCTACCGGGGCGATGAGGCGGCGCTGCGCCGTGCCGTCGAAGGCCGCTGCGAGATACTCGAAGGTTCGCAGGACAAGTCGGTATACGCTACGCTCAAACTCCATGTCGGGCGCGACGAGGAGGTGCGCGCAGTGATCGCCGCCGTGAACGACGCCGTCGAGCTGCGCTCGTTCCAGGAGATCATCCCGTCGATGAACGACATATTCATCCGCGCCGTCAGCGGGAACCTTTAGCCGGCCATGAACAGCAAGATCGTCAGCTCCGTCTTCGTCGTCGCGGCACTGGGCATCCTCTTTTACGACGTCTGTGCCGGGGAGCGGGTTGCGCCGCGGGCCTACATCTGCGTGGGGCTGCTCGTCGCGGCGCAGCTAATCAATCTCTTCGGGAACAAAACTCATAAAAACAAGTAAAACCATGTCACAAGTAGGTATCATCATAGGACGCGAATTCAACGAGCGCGTCCGTAAAAAATCCTTCATCATCACCACGCTGCTGATGCCGCTGCTGATGGTCGGCCTGATGTTCGCCCCGATGCTCATCATGAAGTATTCGGGCGGCGACGAGAAACATATCGCCGTGATCGACGAGAGCGGGCTGATAGCCCCCAGGCTGCAAAGCGGCAAGGAGCTGATATTCGAGCCCACCGACCTTTCGACCGAGGCCGCGCGTAAGGAATTGACCGACAAGTTCGGCGTGCTCTACATCGGTTCGGACATCCTCACCAACCCCAACAACGTGAAACTGTATGCCAATTCGTCGTCGTCGCTGTCGGTCGAAAGCAACATCACGGGGCAGATCGAGGATATCATCGAGGCCGAGAAACTCAAGTCATACAACATCGAAAACCTGTCGCAGATACTTCAGGAGGTGAAGACCCGCGTCGGTATGCAGACTTTCCGCAACGACGAGTCGCAGGAAGAGGAGGCGCACGCCAAATCGTCGGTGGTAGCCACGGGGATGGGCTTCGTGCTGGGCATGATCCTTTACATGTTCCTGCTGATCTACGGTTCGATGGTTATGCAGTCCGTGATCGAGGAGAAGAACAGCCGCGTGCTGGAGGTGATGGTTTCGTCGGTGAGGCCTTTCGACCTGATGCTGGGCAAGATACTCGGCGTGGCGTCGGTTGCCGTCGTGCAGGTGCTGATCTGGGGCGCGCTGTGCGTCGTAGGGGCGCTTGCGGTGGCGCAGATGATGCCGCCCGAAATGATGGAGGGCGTGCAGGCCATGCAGCAGGGGGTTCCCGGCGCAGCGGCTGCGATCGACGTGAACCCGGAGATGTTGCAGGTGATAGCGGCCGTTACGGACTTCGGCTTTATCCTCCGCATCTTCGCCTACCTGCTGCTGTTCGTCTTCGGCGGTTACCTGTTCTATTCGGCGATGTTCGCCGCGGTGGGTTCGGCCGTGGACAGCATCCAGGATGCGCAGCAGTTGCAGACGCCGATCACGATTCCGATCATCCTCGCCCTGCTGGTGATGATATCGGTCGTGAACGACCCCAACTCGCAGATGGCCTTCTGGTTCTCGATGATCCCCTTCACGTCGCCCGTGGTGATGATGGCGCGTATCCCTTACGGCATCCCCCTGTGGGAGATAATCCTCTCGCTGGTGATCCTCTACGCCTCGTTTACGGCGATGGTGTGGTTTGCGGCGAAGATCTATCGCGTGGGTATCTTCATGTACGGCAAAAAGCCGACGTTCAAGGAGCTGTACAAGTGGATGCGGTATAAGTATTAGTCCGCACCGCGAAACGCGGAATAATCGGGCCGTACGTTGTCGTGCGGCCCGGTTTGTTTTCGTGCTGCCGGGCCGTCCGCCCCGTGCGAAATCGGCGGGTGCCGGGATTTTCCCGGTTTTTACTATCTTTGGGGGTATGAAAGAGTCGAAATTCGTCAAAACCAAGATCGTCGCGGGCTATGTCATCCTGATTGCCGTATGCGTCCTTTCAGTCGGGTATGTTTACCGTGCGGTGGTGCGTTTTTCGACCTCCGACGGCAGTTATTCGCTGCTGCACACCAAGCGCAATGTCGTGGGACAAACCCTCTACCACCTCTACCAGGCCGAGAGTTACGGCCAGCTGATGATCGCCGGATACAAGTCTTACGAGGCGCGGTACAAACGTGAATTGCGCACCGTGCGCGGCTATATCGACTCGTTGCGCAACCTGGCCGGGGAGCAGGATTCGCTCCAGACGATGCGCCTGGACAGCATTGTGAGGCTGCTGGGCGACAAGGAGCGGCGGACGATGAACCTGCGGCGGACGATCCGTTCGGCGGCTACGGCCAGCCTGCTGGACAAGAATATCCGCGAGCTGATCGGCCCGGCGGACAGTGTGGACAGCGTGGGGGTTCTGCGCGACAGCGTGTCGGTGCGTACGGTGGTGCAGGATACGCTGTCCGTGGCGGTGCCGCGGCGCAAGCGCAATTTCTTCCGCCGTTTCGCCGACCTGTTCAGTCCTCCCAAAGAGGATTCGAGCATCGTGATCTCCCACCGTGAGCGGGTCGTCGATTCGCTCCCCGCGACGGCCGTGAAGGATACGATCGCCATCGTCCTCAGGACGTTGCAGGATCGGGTGACCAGCGACCGCATCGGCATTTACGACCGGGCGTGGGACGAAGGGATGCGCCTCCGCTACAGCAACGAACTGGTGAATACGAAGATTTACCGCCTCATCATGGATTTCGAAGCCGAGGATACGGCGTTCCTGCTGGGCAAGATCGACCAGACGGAGGCTATCCGTCGCCGGTCGTCGTACGTGCTGGGCGGTATCGCCGCCGTCGCCGTCGTGCTGATGCTGTTGTTCGTGGGTATCCTGCTGCGGGATATCAACCGCAGCAACCGTTACCGGAGGGCGCTCGAACGGGCCAACCGCGACAACGAGGCGCTGCTGGCGGCGCGTGAGAAACTGATGCTGGCCATCACGCACGACATCAAGGCGCCGCTGGGGTCGGTGATGGGGTATATCGATCTGCTTTCGCGCCTCACCACGGGCAAACGAGAGGGACTTTACCTGCACAATATGAAGGAGTCGTCGGAGCACCTGCTGGCGCTGGTCAACAGCCTGTTGGACTTCTACCGGCTCGATATCAACAAGGTCGACGTCGACAACGTGGCGTTCTGCCCGGCACAACTGTTCGAGACGATCCGCGAGGGGTTTGCGGCCATGGCCCAGGCAAAGGGCATCGCCCTGGTGCTCGAAGCCGGGCCGGGGGCCGGGGACGAGGTGATGGGCGATCCTTTCCGGATCCGCCAGGTTGCCGATAACCTGATATCCAATGCGCTGAAATTTACGGACGAGGGCAGTGTGACGATCCGGGCCGACGTCGTGGAAGGACGGCTGGTATTCTCCGTGCGCGACACCGGGCGGGGCATCGGCCGCGAGGAGAAAGAACGCATTTTCCAGGAGTTCGTACGCCTGCGTTCGGCGCAGGGCGTCGACGGGTTCGGTCTGGGGCTTTCGATCGTCGACCGTCTGGTAAAACTGCTCGGCGGCAGCATCTCGCTCGAAAGCCGCCTGGGCGAGGGCAGTAAGTTCATCGTCTCGGTACCGGTAGGCCGCAGCAGCGGGAAGAAACCCGACGGCCCGCAGCAGCCTGCCCGCACGGCCGCCCGCCCGGACTTGAAGGTACTGCTGATCGACGACGACCCGCTGCAACTGGAGATGACTGCCGGGATGTGCCGCCAGGCCGGGGTGGCTGCCGAGTGCTGCCAGTATCCCGAATATGCCGCCAAACTGGTGGCCGAAGGGGTGTTCGACGCTGTTTTTACCGATATACAGATGCCGTCGGCCGACGGGTTTAGCGTATTGGCCGCGGTGCGCGGGGTCGACTCTGCAATTCCCGTGGTGGCCGTTTCGGCGCGCGGGGAGATGGATGCCGGGGATTTCTCGGCACGCGGGTTCGCGGGATGCCTGCGCAAGCCGTTTACGGCGAATGAACTGGTTGCCGTGCTGAACACCGTCTGCGGCGCGGATGCCGCGGTGGCGCCCGTCGGGTGCGGGGTTGCCGCGGCCGGGGCGGAACAGGCGGACGGAGTGGATTTCAGCGCTCTGACGGCCTATGCGGGTGACGACACGGCGGCGGCACGGGGAATTCTGGAATCCTTCGCAGAGCAGGGCGCGGCCAACTGTGCCCTGCTGGAGCGGGCGTTGGACGAAGGCGATACGGCGGCACTGAAAGCCGTGGCGCACAAGATGACGCCGATCTTCACGATGCTCGGGGCCGTGCAGGTGGCGGCGGCGCTGCGGACGGCGGAAAGCTGGGAAGGCCCCCTGACCGACACGTTATGCCGGGAGGTACGCACGGCGGCAGAAAATATCCGTGCGATTATCGCGGAAGCGCAAAAAAAGGTATCTTTGTCGTGAATATGGAACGGATTCTGATCGTAGACGACGACATCACCTTCGGCCTGATGCTCAAGACCTGGCTCTCGAAAAAAGGGTTCGGGACACAGACCGCAGCCAGTGCGGCGGCAGCCCGGACGGCTCTTGCGGAAGGAGGGTTCTCGCTCGTGCTGAGCGATATGCGGTTGCCCGACGAGGACGGAATCGCCCTTTTGCAGTGGATGTCGGGGCAGCGGATCGAAGTGCCCGTGATCGTAATGACGAGCTATGCCGAGATCCAGAACGCCGTGCGCTGCATGAAACTCGGCGCCCGCGACTACGTCGCCAAACCCGTCAATCCCGACGAATTGCTGAAAAAGATCCGCGAGGCGCTTGATGCCCCGGCGCCCGTGGGCGATGTCCCCCCGGTAACGCCGGAAAAGGCGCCGGAGACTTCCCGGGCTGCGGGCGGGGATATACCCAACTATATCGAGGGGCAGAGCGATGCCGCGCGGCAGCTCTACGAATATGTGCGGCTCGTCGCGCCGACGAACATGTCGGTCTTGGTGAACGGCGCCAGCGGCACGGGCAAGGAACATGTGGCGCAGCTGATCCACCGCCAGAGCAAGCGCGCCGGAAAGCCGTTCGTGGCGGTCGATTGCGGCGCCATTCCGCGCGACCTGGCTGCTTCGGAGTTCTTCGGCCATGTCAAGGGGTCGTTCACGGGGGCTGTCGGCGATAAGACGGGCGCCTTCGAAGCGGCCAGCGGCGGCACGCTCTTTCTGGACGAGGTGGGGAACCTTACCTATGAAACCCAGGTGCAATTGTTGCGGGCCTTGCAGGAGCGCCGCATCCGTCCCGTGGGCAGTAACCGTGAAGTTGCGGTCGACATCCGGCTGGTCGCTGCGACCAACGAAGACCTTGAAGCGGCAATTGCGCGCGGGACGTTCCGGGCCGACCTCTACCACCGGATCAACGAATTTACGCTCCGTATGCCCGAAGTGAGGCAGATGCGCGAGGATATCATGCTGTATGCCGATTTTTTCCTCGACCAGAAAGGCATTTCCATTTTCCATCCCATTTCCTCCTTGCAAAATAAAAAAACGCGGGATGCCCCGCGTTTTTCCGCAAAAGGAAACAACGTGGGGCCGCAACCGGATTTACGCTGCTACGCCACACGTTGTAATTTTATGATAGCAGTTCCCCGCCGTCTTTGCAAAGGCATTTTTTCACAAATTTACTGCAGAAAAAATTTGACGTTTTCAAGCAGGCCGTGTAAAATCGACTTTGAATTTTAAATTTATAAGGAGTTTTTTCTATGGATCTTCAGAAGGCTTTGGAATATCGCAATTCCCGCAATCTTTTCTGCAAGCAGTTGGGCATCACCGTGACGGAGCTGTCTCTCGGCTACGCCAAGACGGTAAAGGAGGTCACGGCCGAGGATGTAAATCCCATCGGCGTAGCCCACGGCGGCCTTTACTTCACC
>ENA-OPNB01001813-OPNB01001813.1-human-gut-metagenome-genome-assembly--contig:-NODE-1813-length-13795-cov-2.409316_pt1 | contig 13795 bp, 11 predicted proteins | sample MGYA00241528_ERZ501754 | MGnify/ENA primary metagenome ERZ501754 (study PRJEB25962, sample SAMEA2042646) | human gut metagenome | biome: human gut; feature: human-associated habitat; material: faeces... | reverse complement strand
AATATCATAACAGGCACTACTATAGCAAGTGTTCTTGTTAAAATTTTAGCTGTTCCTTTTCTTGTATTATACTCATCATCTATATTAATAATTTCCAATCTTCTTCTAATTTTTAATGCATATCTTTTTATAAATGGAATTTTTATATATGTTAAATATAATTTTTGAAATAGTACTTCTGTTGAAAAGCTCTTTTGTTTTGTTCCTTGTTGTAATTTTTGAATTTTTCTATATTCAGATCCTTGCATTTTTTTAGATAATATAAAATAGATAAGTACTATTACAACTAAAGTTACAGCTGATCCACCCATAATATATAATATCATTTGGTTACTCACTTATATTAGCACCTCCTTTTTGTTGTTTTATTCTACATTATTTTAGTTCAATTACATAATCTTTTCATATTATGCTTGTGTTGTTTTTGGTTTTCTACCTCTTCTTTTTGGTTTATTTTCTACTGTTGCAGATACTTCTACAGTTTCCTTCTCAGATAATTTATTTCCCCAATGTTTTTCTACAAACTTATCAAATTCTTCTACGTCAGCTTCACTCATATTATTTCTCATTTCTCTTAAGTTTGTCTGAGTTATTGGATTTGTTATAACATATTCCCCATCTATATATTCTAAAATGTTTCTATATGTATATAATTTTTTATCTGTTGTTTTTTCAAAAAATCTTGTAGCATTATCAAAGAATTTATCAAATTTTCCTTCTAATGTTTTTTCTTTTCTATGATCAAATGTATATTCACTTTTGCTTTCAATTGGAATACATTCTGTAATTCTTTCTATGTATCTTTTTCCTCTAAAGTCTTTTACTTGATGTACATCAAAGTTTAGAACTTGTACAACTTGTTCTTCCGCTGTTTTTTCGTCTGTAAATACCCCAGTTCTAAGCATCGAGTTTCTTAGTGCTGTAACTAAGTTAGGAAATGTTTTTGCGTGGTGAGTAAATAATGTAAACTTAGATGCAACTTGAGCTGCTTGAATCATCCAAGATGCTACGGGGTCTGTTGCAACCTCACCAATGATATTAACAGAACCATCTGTCTTTTTCTGAACGTCCAAACACTCTTGTCCAGAAATTGTATCAGTCTCACGCATTGATAAAATGTTTCTTGTTGGATAAACTTTTCTTAAATGCAACTCGAATGCCATTTCAGTGATACGTAAGTTCATTGTTTCATAAATATTTTCAATCAATCCCATAAGTAGTGTTGTTTTACCACAACCTTGTTCACCAGTTATTGATGTTATTCTTGCACCTTTTACAAGATATTTTAATAATTCAATTGCTTTTTCTTTTCCAGCCATATCTCCTGTCCATTGTTCAACAGTAGCACGTTTTACATCGAACTTTCTTACGAAGAATGCCCATGTTTCTGACATACTTGGTCTTACAACAACAACACGAGATCCGTCTTTCATTTCATTTACTTTATAACCATTTGTGTCTGATAATTGTCCTGGGTTATTATATTTATAAATATTTTGACATACTCTTTTTAATTCTGCTTCTGTTCCAAATGATAAAAATGCTAAACGAATTGATTTACCTTGGAAAAATATCCAAATACTATCACATGCTCTTGGAACTTTATGTTCAGATACTTGTTCAATATAATCTGTTGTTCCTGTTTGTGCAACTTGGCTTATAAAACTTTCTGGTAAACCAGATACACCACCAGATACACCATCTATGTTCATATCTCTTATCTCATCTATTGAGCTATATCCTTTATAGTGTTGATATATTCTTTGAACAACAATTTCTAGTTTATCTTTAAATGATAATACTAATTTTTCTTTTTCATAAATATCTGAAATTTCATCTTCTGTTATTACATAAGATGGTTTACTTTCACCTTGAAGATATTTTAATGTTGCTAAATTATATCTTTTTATAAGTTCTGTTAATGCTTCATACCCAAATTCTTTTTTATACATATATATGATAATATCAAATTTGTCTTGTGCAGTTAACAATGATGGAACATCAAAAGAAATTGCCTTTGATATATTTGTTTCATCAACACCATATTCCTTTGATAATAAATCTGATATTAATTCTTTTACATATCTTTTATCATTAACATCTCCATATGTACAACCTTTTAAGGCTTTCTTTAATGCATATTTTTTATTTTTTCTTCTTTTTAATTCTTCTTCTGATAATCCTATATCATAAAGATTTATTTTTGTAATTTCATCAAGTCTCTTTTTTACATAATCTCTCATTTTTTCAAGAGTATATGTTTTATCATCTTTCTCAATTTCTTGTACAACTTCTGCATTTTGTTTATTTTTAAGCCAAAATATTAATGCTACTCCACCAATAATCAAAACGACAATACACAATAAAATTGCCATCTTATTCTCACCTCATTCTCATTTGCAATTCTTTTATTTTTTCTATAATTTTTTCTACTAATTTATCAAGTTCTTTCATAAAAATATAATTTGAATCTGTTGTATCTTTTATTTTGCTTAGTCTATAAAATAAATCTACAACTCCTACTTCTTCAGCTGCTTCATATAATAAAATATTAAATGGAATAACTGATAATTCTTTTTTTTCTCTTAAATATTTTTGCAAATTACTTTTATTGTATTTTGAATAATGACTATATTTGCCTATAACGATAATATTTTTTGGTTCTGCTACAATCGGATTATCCATTTTTAATTGTATATAGTAGTCTAAACTTCTTAATTTTTGACCTGCAATATAAAGATTTATAGTAGCCATTTTTAAGATTTCATTTCTTACGCCCTCATCTAGTTCTCTACTTAAATCTACTAAAACCATATCATAGTATTGATTTGCTACATTTAGTATTGCAGGATAAACTGCTGATATTGTTTTATAGTCTCGTAGATTTTCTTCTTTTGTCTTTGTAGGATTTTCCATATATCCATCTAGAACTTCTAATGTGTCTTTAAAAATAACATGTGTATAATCTGTTATATTTTCTGGTTCTATCTTATTACTTGCTATTAATCTAGATAATCCTTCAACACCATTCTCTATTGCAATGCTTGATGATCTATCAGCCATAATTTGTTTTCTTACAGCATTTTCTTTCCAAAAGCAATTTTTTATTGTTGAATCATTATATGCTGCTGAAACAATCAAAACTTTTAAGTTACGCTCGATAGCCATTTTTGTTGCAACAGCAACTGTTGATATTGAAACTCCTGATTGTTCTCTATCTGCATTCCAAAATGTTACAATTGACATCTTATTCTCTCCTTTTTTATATTTCCTTAGTCATTTTTCTAAGCATTTTTTCATCTAATCCACTACATAATTCTCTTACAATATATACAATGTTTTCTCTATATTCATTACTTAAGTTTTTTAATTTTATACACTGCAATCTGTGGTTTTCCATGTGTACTGCTAAATCTCCGTTTTCTAATAAAAAGTATAATTTATTGTCTGTCCATTCTTCTTTTAATTCAAGTGTTAAATAATTAAAGTATTCATCTTCTTCTTTTAACATTTCTTTTGTAAAAAATAATCTTGTCATTTTTAATGGTAAATTTATTTCTTTTAGAAGTTCAATTCCTTTTCTTAGTGAATATCCATCAAATGATGTTACATAATATAATTTATCAAAACTTAGAGCTTCAAAATCTCTAACTCCATCAAAATTATCAGTATCAAGAAATATATATTCATATTCGAATTCATTTTCAGTGTCAACACCTAAATAATGGGCTATTTGTTCTATATTTTCAAAACCTATAGCAACATCAATGTCTTCAAATGTTGTTACATAAGATACTGTAGGTAATATATTAGGAACTATATATTTTGCTTTTTGATCCTTTGTAGAATCTATGAATAAAACTTTTTTTCCATTTCTTGTTAATAATTTGGATATATCCAAAATTAGATCTGTTTTATCATATACCCCTATAAATCCAACTTTCTTCATGTTATTATCCTTTCTATATAATAATTCATATAGTAAGGGCATAATATGCCCTTACTATAACTAATTATTCTCCTAGTGAATCTAAATATTTTTGTCTTGCATCTTGTGCATTAGAAATACTTTCTTCCATTGAATTTTTTACATTTGTATCATAGTCAGCTCCAATTTGTTGTTCTAAGTATCTTCTTGCATTTGTTGCTGATGTTGTATATCTCTTCTTTAATTCTTCTACTGCACTTGATACTATATTTGGATTTGATACATTTCCGTTTGAATCTGTTATTAATGCTGTTACAGAATCATTTGGTCTATATGTTGGTACAGCTGCATCTTGTATTCCTGCTTCTTTGTATTTTGTTGCATATAATTTTGCACCATTAATTCCGGCAGCTTCTACTATTGCACTAGACATTGCTAAAATTTCATCTTCTCTTAATGTCATTCTTATTGTATCTGCTAAACGTCCTTCTGCTCCCATTGGTATTTCAACTATTTTTTTTGAAACAACTATGTAATTTTGTCCATTTGGTAGCATTAATCTTATATCAACATAATCTCCATCTGTTAAATCTACTGGTAAAGATACAACATTATATTCCTCTACTCTTACATCATTTGAAACAATATTATCAGTTTGTTGAACCATATTTGGTGTTACTACTGTATTTTTTTTCATATCTAATTTTGCTACTACTGGTACATTGTTTAATTCAATATATTGTTTTGTTGTTGATGTAGGTTTTATATAATAATTTTCCGTTGTGTCTTCTTTGTAAACTCTTACTATGCTATCTGATCCATTAGCATCTGTTTGTGTATAATAAAGACCTTCTTCATCTCTATTTAACATAGTTCCATCTTTTGTTTGCATATACCAACTTTCAATAACTGATATTACTGATGTTGCATTTGCTGGTATTGTTGTTTGATCTACTGCTTTTAGGGCAAACATATCTTCTGTTATTTCTTCTCCTGATTTTACGTCTTGACTTAATACGTAAACCTTCTTTCTATTTGCATTTAATGTAGAAATCTCTGTATTCAATTTATTTACATAAAACAATAATAATGCTATTACAATTCCTGTTAATAATAGTGTTATTACTACTCCTAATATAAATGATGTTCTTGCTTTTTTTTGCATTGGGTTCATTGCCATTTTTTCCACGTTCCTTCCCTATTTTTTAATTTATTTCTATTTTATTTTACAATATTTTTATACTAAAATCAACAAAATATTTCTATTGTAATATAAAATTAATGCTTTTGTAATATTAATGTAATATTTCTTTAAAGCCTTTAGTTTACTACTATTTACAAGTTTAAATCAAATATTTTATTAAGAATTATTGCTACTCCATCTTCATCATTTGTTGGTGCAATTATATCTGCTGATTGTTTTACATATGGGGCACTTTCCCCCATTGCAACACCAAGTCCAGCATTTGTTATCATTTTTAAGTCATTGGCATTATCTCCAATTGTTACAACTTCCTCTTTTGATATATTCATTAAACCTATTATTTCTTCTAATGCATTCCATTTATCTACATCTTTAGCTGATACTTCTGTATAAAAGTATTCTAATGCTATTTCGTCTGTTCCCTGTTTTATTATTTTTCTAGACATGTGAGATACTTCTAATACTTCAATTTCAGATAATTCTTTTAGTTTTCTTACAATAGAATTAAATACAGTTTTATGTTCATCACAAATCATTATTTTTAGAATTTTTTCTTCTCTTTGTTCAAAATAATCATAAACATTTTCAACAATATTTATATGTGTCCTATTTTCATCTGGTTTTGTTAAATTATCTTTATAATAATATAATGTGTTATAGCTTAAGTTTTTGGCTATTATTCCATTTTCAGTATAAACATTATAATAAATACTGTTTTCTTCACAAATTTTTATGATTTTCAATGCTTTTGTTTTGGATAAAATATTTTCGTATAATATTTTATTATTTTTTATATCATATGTAATAGCTCCATTTCCTGAAATGAAGTATTTATTACTATTAATTTCTTTTGAAAACCTTTTTACAGATGTGATTGCTCTTCCTGATGCAATCATTACTTCAACACCTTTTTCTTGTGCTTTTGATATTGCTTTCTTTGTTTTTTCAGTAATTATTCCATATTGGTTCAGCATTGTTCCATCAAGATCTATTGCTACTAACTTATACATATCTTTCTCCTATCTTTTGTTTTAATTTTCAAACATATTTAATTTTAATAAATTTATCTGTTTTTTTCAAGATATTTTTGTAATTTATTTGTTTTTTCCAAAAACTTCTTGTTTATTTTATTAAAAATTGCACATTCTATTCTTAGAAAAGTTTTTACTTTTCAAAAAGAAATTAAATGATGTTATATATGACGGAGGTGAATACAATGGCAAATTCAAACAGCAATAAAAAATTAGTACCAGAAGCAATGAGCGCTTTAGACAAATTCAAATATGAAGTAGCTTCTGAAATTGGTGTTACTTTAAAAGATGGTTATAATGGTGATATATCAGCAAAAGATGCTGGTAAAATAGGTGGAAACATGGTTAGAAAAATGATCCAACAAGTTGAAAACAACATGAAATAGTTTTTTTAATAATGTATTCATAATATATTTATTAGGCAGAAGTATTATTCTTGGTTTTAGATATGTTTTGGTTTAAACATACATAAAGGCAGGAGTTGTGCTCCTGCCTTTATTTTATAATATCTTCATTATTTAAAACTTTTTGAGGATTAATTTCTGTAAATTCAATAAATTCTTCGTCTGAAATAACTTTTTTTAATTTTTTAATAATTTTAGGAATTTTATTATATACTTGTTCTGGTTTATGGACATCTGATCCAAAAAAACTAATCAAATTATTTTTCAATAAAATTTTTAATGTTTTTTTAGCTTTGCCACCATACATTCCTATTATACTACCAAAATTTGCTTGAAAAAGAGCTCCCATTTCTTCTAATTCAAATAAATAATCTGGATTTTCTTGAACAAATGGATATCTTTCCGGATGAGCAATAATTGGTATATATCCATTTTCAATTAATCTATATATAACTTCTTTATCATTCATAGGTTTTGTATTAATTAATGGAAATTCAAAAAGAACATATCTTGTATTATTTATAGATGATGCCTGTCCATTTTTTAATAAATCTATCATATTATTAGTAATATATATTTCATTTCCAAGGTATAATTCAATTCCATCAACAGAATCTTGTACCTCTTTTAATAATCGTTTTCTTTCTTGCTCATTACATTCATAATAATTTTCCATATAATGTGATGTTGATATAATTTTGGTAAAACCTACATTTTTTGCTTCATTTACCATATAAATTGATTGTTCTAAATTTCTAGAACCATCATCAATTCCTGGTAATATATGTGAATGAAAATCTATCATAAAATCCTTCCTTTAAATCATTTAAAAGTCTTTCTTTTCTTCCTCTATTATTTTTTTCCAATTATCTTTATCAATATTATTTCTTAACGCTTTTGGAACTTGTGTATTTTCTTGTCTTGCATTTTGTGAATTTCTATTGTTTGTTTCACTATGATTTCCATTTCTTTTTGAATTTTGTGATAAAGCATTTTGCGTTCTTTGTTGCAATTTTCTTCTTTCTGCTTCATAATCTGGTTGATTATTTTTTTGAACTGTTACATTTGAAGAATAATAATATGTTTGATTATATTTTTTACTGCTTACTGGAATTTTATTATAAACAACTCCTGCAACATTTCCACCAACATTTCTTACGTCTTTTATTACTCTTTCTAAATCATCTTTTCTAGTTTGATTATGTGCTGATACTATTAGTGTAGAATCAACTATTCTTGATAATATAACAGAATCTGTTACAAGTTTTGATGGTGTTCCATCAATTATAACTAAATCAACTTGATTTTTTAATTGTTCTAATAAATTTACCATTTGTGGTGCAATTAATAATTCAGATGGATTTGGTGGTATATTTCCTGCTGAAATTAAATATAAATTATCAATTTCTGTTTCTTGAATATAATTTGTTAAATCATCACTTGCTTCTTCATTATCAATTATTCCTTTCCTGCTTTAGACTTCTCTTCTTCACTTACTTTGATTTCTGTCTCAATCTGCCAGTCTTCCGTAGGGGCACTCTGCACAGGGCGCAAACGTTCCTGTAACCACTGGAAGGCAATAAACAAGGTAGGCACGATGAATAGCAATGCCAATGTACCGATAGTCATACCACCGACTACACCTGTACCCAACGAACGGTTACCGTTTGCTCCTACCCCACTGGACATCATCAGAGGGAACAGACCGAAAATCATCGTCAACGCTGTCATCAGAATCGGACGGAGACGGGCTTTAGCCGCACTGACAGCAGAAGCAATCAGTCCCATACCTGCCTTACGACGTTCCGCCGCATATTCCGTCAGCAGGATAGCTGTCTTAGCCAGCAGACCGATCAGCATAATCAAACCTGTCTGCAAGTAAATGTTATTCTCCAGTCCGAACATCCATGCGAAGAGGAAGCTTCCCATCAATCCGCAAGGTACGCTCAGAAGAACGGCGAACGGAATAATAAAGCTCTCATACAACGCACTCAGGATGAGGTAGATCATCAGGAAGCAAATTCCGAAGATGATCACCGTCGTACCACTCTGCTGGTTCTCTTCACGGGTGATGCCTCCGTAATCATAGCCATACCCCTTCGGAAGAGCCTGTACCGCCGTTTCCTGCACGGCTTTGATAGCATCACCGGTACTGTATCCGTCTGCCGGCATCGCATTCACCGCAATAGAGTTGTACATATTGAAGCGGCTCAGCGACTCTGCACCGTAACTGCGTGTCAACGTTACGAACTGGCTCAGCGGTGCCATCTCACCATTCGACATACGTACAAAAGCATTATCCAGTGAAGATTCGTCCAGACGGAATTGAGGGTCAGCCTGAATCATCACCCTGTATACTTTAGAGAAACGATTGAAGTTGGACACATACTGACCACCATAATAGCCCGACAATGTGCTCAGCACAGCATCCGGTGTAATACCTGCCCGTTTACACTTGGCAGCATCCACCTCTACCATCCATTGCGGATAGCGTACGTCGAACGTAGAATATGCCATCGCAATCTCCGGACGCTGGTTCAATGCACCCAGATATTGCTGGGTAGTGGTAAAGAACTCGTTGATATCACCGCCCATCTTATCCTGCATGTGAAGTTCCAGCGCATTACCCATACCATAACCCGGAATCATACCCGGAGAAATAGCGAAGACACTGGCATCCTTGATATCCGCCGTACGACCATATACCTGGCCGATGACTGCCTGTACGTTATCCTCATCATTCGGACGCTCGTCCCACGGTTTCAGTTTCAGAATCAACATACCAAACGAGCTTCCCTGCCCTGCCAACAATCCGTAACCGGCCACTTTCTGCACGTGTGCTATCTGCGGAATATCCATCAGGCGCTTTTCGATGCGTTCCATCACCTCATCGGTCGTGGTCAGCGAGCTACCTGCCGCTGTACTTACATTGACGAATACCACACCCTGGTCTTCGTCCGGCACCAGACTCGTCTTTGTCGTATTCATCAGGAATACAAGCAACACTACGGAGCAAGCCAGCAACGACCATGCCAACCATCTGCGTTTGATAAAGATCAACACGACATTCTTGTATTTCTCTATCATGATATCGAAAGCCGAGTTGAAAGCCTTACGGAAACGTGCCGCAAAATTATTCTTCTGCGTACCGTCTTCGTTAATATAAGGCCTCAGCAGCAATGCGCACAGTGCCGGGCTCAGCGTCAACGCATTGACAGCGGAAATACCAACGGCAACCGCCATCGTCAGACCAAACTGGGTATAGAACGTACCGGAAGTACCTCCCATAAAAGATACCGGAATAAATACCGCCATAAACACCAGTGAAGAGGTGATAACAGCATTACTGATACCTTTCATGGCATCGATACTTGCCATGTAGGACGACCTGTACCCTACGTCGAACCGTGCCTGCACCGCCTCGACGACAATAATCGCATCATCCACCACCGTACCGATCACCAGCACAAGCGCGAACAGCGTAAGCAGATTGATACTGAAACCTACCATAGCCATGAAAGCAAACGTACCAATCAGTGAAACAATCACTCCCACCAGAGGAATCAAGGTAGAACGGAAGTCCTGCAAAAAGACATATACCACAAGAATAACCAGAATGATAGCCTCGATCAAAGTCTTCACCACCTCATGAATAGAAGCGAAAAGGAAGTCATTCGAACTCATGATCTGTGTCAGTTCCACTCCCTTCGGAAGGTCTTTGCGAGCTTCTTCGAGCAGTTTGTCAATATTCTGATTGACTTCGGTCGCATTGGAACCTGCCGTCTGGAATATCATACACGAAACACCCGGATGACCGTCGAGGCCACCATGATAAGCATAACTATCCTGTCCCAGTTGTATATCGGCAATGTCTTTCAGTTTCAAGACTTCGCCGTTGTCCGTAGAACGGATGACAATATCTCCAAACTCTTCCGGAGTGATCAGACGTCCTTTATATTTCATCGTATATTGATAGGTTTCGTTTGAGTTCTCACCAAACGAACCGGTAGCCGATTCGATATTCTGTTCGGCAAGTACGGTGGTGATATCAGACGGAATCAGTTTATACTGTGCCATCACGTCCGGTTTCATCCACACACGCATACTGTACTCACCTCCCATCACCATCAGGTCGCCTACACCCGAGACACGAAGAATCTCCGGTTTCAGGTTGATACTGATATAGTTGGAAAGGAAGTTTTCATCGTAGCTGTCGTCCGGGCTGGACAGAGAGAACATCTGCAAGATACTCGTCTGACGCTTGGAAGTCGTTACACCGACCTGCGTCACTTCCGCCGGAAGCTGTCCTGTGGCTCTTGATACACGGTTCTGCACGTTGACAGCCGCCATATCCGGGTCTGTCCCCTGCTTAAAGTAAACGGTAATACTTACCGTACCGGAATTCGTTGCTGTAGAAGTCATATAGGTCATGTCTTCCACCCCATTGATGGCTTCTTCCAAAGGTGCAATAACACTCTTCTGTAACGTTTCCGCACTTGCACCATAGTAGGTGGTACTCACCATAATGGTAGGCGGAGCAATATCGGGATATTGTTCAACGGGCAGACTAAACAACCCGATGATGCCCACAACGACAATCGTTATAGAAATGACTGCCGATAATACCGGGCGTTCAATAAAGGTTCTTAAATTCATGGATAATTCCTCCTTTGTTTAATTTTCAGTAGTTGTCGTAGCGGCCTGAGCTGTCTTTGCCTTGATTGGCGTACCCTCGCGAAGCAATCCTACACCTTCCGTTACAATCACATCTCCCGAAACCAGTCCTTCATCTACAATAAATTCCCGACCGCCATTGACGCGGGTCACCTGCACCTGATTGGATTGTGCCTTGCCATCTACTACTTTGTATACATATCTCTTGTCCTGGATTTCGAACGTAGCTCCTTGCGGTATCACGATAGCTCCGGTTTTCTGCACGGGAAGTATGACATTACCGGCACCACCGCTATGCAGCAATCCCTCTTTATTGGGGAATACGGCACGCAGGCTGACAGTACCCGTCGAACGGTCGATGACGCCACTGATAGACTCGATCTGGCCCTGCTGCGGATAATCGGACTTATCATTCAGCTGCAAACTGATAGTCGGCATATTCTTCAATGCTTCTTCTTTAGAACCATACTGGCGGATCAATCCCAGCAGTTGGTTTTCCGTCATCGAGAAGTAAACGTACATATCCGAATTGTCGGAAACGGTGGTCAAAGGTTCGGCGATATTGGAACTAACCAATGCGCCTACCCGATAAGGCAATGTACCTATCACACCGTCCGCCGGACTTTTCACTACCGTATAAGACAGATTATTACGGGCACTCACTTCTTGTGCTTTCGCCTGCGCCAGTTGCGCTTTGGCAGCCAGCAGAGAGTTTTTTGCCGTACTCAGATCGAATGAGGAAACTACATTCTCCTTATACAGTTCCTCTTTGCTTTCATAAGTCAGTTGTGCCGTAGCCAGAGAAGCCTTAGCGGACTCTACGTTTGCCACTGCCGTCTGCAATGCAGCTTCATACGGCACCTGGTCAATTATAAACAACGTTTGTCCGTTTTTTACGCGCTGACCTTCCGTCACGCACACTTTCGTCAGCGTACCTCCTACCTGCGGATAAATATCAATATCCTGACGTCCACGGATAGCCGCCGAATAAGCGCTCGAAATCATCCGGTCTGCCGGAGCAACAGTCATCACTTCATATTCTGTTTCCATTTGTGTGGGTGATGCCTGCTTACAACCTGTAGCGGCAACCAGACAGCAGAGCAACAATAGCCCTTGCTTGACATTACATACCTTTTTACTCATTTTATTATTACCTATTAAGATTTTTGATCGCGGCAAAGGTAGACTGTTTCCACCATAGAAAACTGGTCTTAGTGTTTCCAGTTTTGTTCATTTTCAGAACAACATGAGCGATATTTAGTGAAAAAGTCCTATTTTTACCGACAAAAAGAGAAGAAGATATGAAACGGAGAGACTCTACCCTTGCTATCATGCGCGAACCGTTCGCTGCCGGACTTGATGAAAATTTATCTCCAATCATGCACCATCTATGGAAGCTGGAAGGAGGAGCCATTTATTTTTGCCATAACGGCTGGGCTCATGTCACGATTGATCTGAAAGATTATGAAATAGTGCCCAATACCCAGCTGGTACTCCTGCCCGGAACCATTATCCGTATCAATGGCAGCAGCAGTGACTTCACCGCTTCCTTCTTCGGATTTCCTAAAGAAATGTTCCGGGAAGCCTGTCTCCGCTTCGAGCCTATCTTCTTCCGGTTTATAAAAGAGCATCCCTGCTACGTGCTCCCCGAAGAAAATACCGGAGCTATCCGTGGATTGATACGCGCAACGACTGCTATCTACAACGACCGCGAAAATCGTTTCAGAAACCAAATCGCGAAAAATCATCTTCAATCTTTCATGCTCGATATTTACGACAAATGTTATCGCTACTTCGATAAACACGAAATAGAAGGAGGAAGCCGCCAAGATGAAATATTCAAGAACTTCGTCGCATTAGTGCACGAAAACTGTATTTCGCAACGGGAAGTTACGTTCTATGCCAATAAACTCTGTATCTCCACCAAGTATCTGACAGGCATCTGCCGTAGCGTGACGGGAGATTCAGCGAAGAAGATCATTGATGATTTTGCTATTCTGGAGATAAAGGTATTGCTCCAGTCAACCGATCTGACCATGCAGGATATAGCCGACCAGCTCGGTTTTCCGGACCAGTCGTATCTGGGAAGATACTTCAAGCGGCATGAAGGAATATCACCCAGAGAATATCAAAATAAATATGCCATGTAGGATGGATTAAGTACGGCATACCGCAACCTTCAACGCTGTTCGTTTCACTGCCCACAATGCACACAGCAGTGAACAAACAGCACAAACCACAAAAGTTACTCCGGTAGACAGGAGGATATCTCCCAGTCCGACCAATGGAGAAACGATGCCTCCGGATGCGAAACAGAGTGCACCCAGCAAAGCGGAAGCAGCTCCCGCATATCTGCGTTCGCAATCCATCGCCAGAGTGGTAGAGGCTGTGAAAGTCAGTCCCATCATAAAGAGCAATGCAAACATAAGCAGTTCGTACGTCCAAAAGCCACAGCCGCTATAGAGTGCCGCCATCTGAAGGATCGCAAACACCAGCATACCAATGCATCCGGTCAGTGTTCCATTCTCGGTCCGGCGGAATTTCACTGATATGG
>ENA-OPNB01001793-OPNB01001793.1-human-gut-metagenome-genome-assembly--contig:-NODE-1793-length-13945-cov-2.767819_pt1 | contig 13945 bp, 32 predicted proteins | sample MGYA00241528_ERZ501754 | MGnify/ENA primary metagenome ERZ501754 (study PRJEB25962, sample SAMEA2042646) | human gut metagenome | biome: human gut; feature: human-associated habitat; material: faeces... | reverse complement strand
ACTGCTATTTCTGGTACCGTTTTAAATCCTATTTTGTTTGATATCTCTTTCATTTCTTCTATACTTGCAAATATCCTTGTAAAATCTTCATCTTCTGTTGGTTTATCCACTATTTCTTGTACCAAATCGAAAGCATAATATGGTTCTATTTTTCCTTGTTTAGCTAGTGAATTATAACTTATCTTTCCTTGATTTAACCATTCACCATATAATACATATCCCTTTGGTAAATATTCTAGTATTTTGTTTTCTCTTTCTCTGGCATATTTAACAAATCCATTTAATCCATCTTCCCCTGTTAATTCATTTGATCTACTATATAATCTTATTTTTCCATTATCATTATAAATTGCAGTATTGCTTCCATCTATTTTTTCTTGAATTACCACTCTTGTTCCTTTTTCTATTTGATATTTTGCATTATCTGGTCTTTTTATTTTACAGTACATTTTCATATTCTTTACCTCTCTTTCAAATATTTATATATTACTCTTTCTACATAAGCTAATGCTTCATAATTGCTTATGTATCTTCCATCATGTCTATGTCTTACACTTGATCTTATTATTTTTATTCCTTGATTGTATTGTCTTCTATGCATTGTTGCTAATTGATTTTTACTTAAACCTTGTTTCCATTTTGTTATTATCTCATTTTCTTTCATACTACCACCTTATTGTAGTATGCTCTTTTATTTATTTAATAATTCTTTTGCTTTATTTTCAAAATATTTTATATGTTTCTTAAAATATTCTATTGCTTCTTCTTGTTCTTGCTTATCAACAGCTTTTATTGCTTCGTCTAATTCTTCTAATGTGACTTTTTTTAAATCTTTTAATACTTCTTGTTCTTTTGTCATATGTTAGTCCTCCTTTAATTCTCTTCCACACATTGGGCAATAATTTGCTTTTATTCTTAAATGATTTATTCCTGTTTTATTTATCAATTCTTGTCGTATTTCTTCTGTATGAGTTAATGGTGCTAACATAGGTGTCATTAACTGTTTGACTTCAACATAATATATAGCATTACAATATTCACACATTTTATTTTCTCCCTTCTAGTAGTTCTTGTAATTCTAATATTCTTTCATTAATTGCTTTTATTCTGTCTATATCTTTTACCTTATTACATGTTTTTAACATGTTTTTATATTCTTCTATCTTGTCTTTTACTTTTTGAATTGGAATGTAATTGTTAATTTTATCTGCATTTGTTAAATCTAATTCATTTTGCAATATATGTGTATCTTTATCCCATTTTTCTCTTAATTCTTCATTCTCTTTTTGTAGTTTTTCTATTAGATTTGATATTAAACCACATTCTATATAGCTTAATCTATCTTCATTTGTTATTTTTTCATTGTTAAAATCTTTTAAATATAATCTTTTAAATCTTTCAACAGCTTTCTTTTCTTCTTCGTTCATTTATTCCTCACTTTCTAATAATTCTTTACACATTTCTATTCTTCCTAATCTTTTGCCATACTCTAACGTTTTTCCATTTCTTCTGCCACCAAGTATTATATGTTCATTTGCTTTTATATCTTTTTGCATCTTTTCTTCTATTTTTTGAACTGAAATAAAATTTTCTCTTAAAAAGTCAAGTTGATAATTTTCATATGTACTATGAGGCTCAATTGTTATTCCTTCTGTTATGAATTTTTTTAGTTCTTTATTCTCTGTTTGTAATTTTTTTATATTTTCTTCATACTTTTCAATTTGTTCTCGAATTATATAATATTGTTGATTTTCTACTATACTTGCAATAGCACTTGTTCTTGAATTTTTACCATCTTCATATCCTTGCATATATCCTAATGCTTCATTTTGTGCTAATATCATCATTTTATGATTATTGATCTTTTCTTGTTTTAATTTTTCATTCTCTTTTTCTAATTGCTTTACTTTTTCTGCTCCTGCTAATAATATTGTTGTCTTTTCTTCATTCTCTTTTAATACTCTTTTATAATCTGATAAAAGTTTTGATACTGCTTCATAATAATTGCTATTTACTTCAAATCTTATCTCTCTATTTCCTCTTCTGTTTCTTCTTTCTGTATTTAACATATTCTCTATCATTTCTATGTTGTTTTGCACTTAAAACACCTCCTAATATCTTTTGTTTGTTATTTCTATCTATTCCTACATAGCAACTTGTGTTTTCTTCTTTTGTATCTTTTCCTGGATATAAAATACACTTGTTATTTATATTATTCATACAGTCTTTACATTTTATTAAATCTTCAAATAATTGCATTAAATCCACTCCTCTCCACACTTTTCACACTTATATACAATGTGGTCTATTTCCATATCTAAAAATTCAGCTTTCATTCTTCCACCACATTTAGGACAATGTAAACTAAATATATCTTTAATTTTTTCTATTATTCTTTTTATTTTTTCTTTCATTATGTATTACTCCTCTCTAGCTCATGTTCATACGCTTTTATTAAATCTATTTGCCCCATAAAATCACAATCTTGTGCTGTTGCTGTATACTCTGCATATATTGCAAAATTATCGCTATATTCTCCTGTTTCAAATGTTTCCAATACATAGCCTACATAATCCTCTTTGCTTAGCCCAAATCTTATTACAACTTCTTTTTCTTTATCATATTTATTCAATTTTTGTATTAATTCTTTAACTTTCATATCTTATTTACTCCTTTCAAAAAATAAACCTGCATATTCTATTTTTTCCACATCATAAGTTTTAAAAATATAATCTATATCTTTTTCTAATGCATATATTTCTCCATGTTCTACGACTAAGCATTTCCCTTCTTTACTGTTAGCATAATCTCTTAGGGCATTTGTAGTTTTTAATGTTACTTTAAAAATTTTCATATCTTATTTACTCCTTTACTTCTACAATATTGTTTTCAGGACAATACCATATTCGCCCATCATCTTGTTTTATATGTACTGTCATATCTCTTCCTGTTGGTTTAAAATGTTTTATCACTACTCCAATATGTCCATCATATGTTGCTACTCTTTTTCCTATTAATGTTTTTAACATATCTATTCTCCTCCTAATAACTCTGGATTATCGTATAAGCAACCGTCTTTAATCCATTTATAACCTAATTGTACTAAGCAACCAAAGTCATACCAATCTACATTAGGATTAAAATTTCCATAGGTTCGTAAATACCAGTAGTCTCCATCTTCATCATATTCAAAACTTGCAATTCCCCATTTATGACTGTTGTCTCTTGCCCATTGATTAATCATTACATATTTATGATTTGTTTTTTCTAAAGCTATATCTAAATTGTTTATTCTCTTATAATATTTTCTATTCATCTTCTCCTCCTACTTTATATATGGCAATCTACTACAATTAAGTATTTGTCTTGATTTTCTGGTTTATTAATTGTTTCTGTAAATTTTTCTAAGAATAGTTGTTCACTATCTTTTGTACTATCATTCATAGCCCACCAGCCCATTTTTCCTTTTTCATACCAGCCTGTTTCATCTAATAATGCCCAACAAGAAAATGTACTTTGCATCTTTGCATAATTTTCCTTTGTTTCATATCTTTCTATATAATATTCTTTTTTATAAACTTCCCACTTAATATCCTCTTTTTCCACTTCTGTTAATGGTTCTTTTCCTTCCACATAAGTTTCCCAAAACCTAATTGCTTTGTTATATGTATTTTTAAATTCAATAGCTTTTTTAAAGTCTATGTCTTTTATTCTTGCACCATCTACCCATTTATATCCTATTGGAGATTCTTTTCTTAAATTGCTTCCTTGGTTTATTAAATCTTCTAAGCTAGTTTTTGATATTACATCTTCATTATCTTCTTTAGTTAACAATGAATTTCTCCATCTTCCACCTACTGAATACCAATCCCACTTCGAATTTGGATTATATGTACTTAATTCATTTCCGCTGTTCATCATAAGTTTCGTATTCCTCTATTTCAGCCTTATATAATTCTTCGTCGTTTTCGGCATTTATATATTTTAGTTGCCAATCACTTAATTCTTTTCCTTCTTTTTGTTCTTTAGAATAATCTTCTTTTCGCTTTCTTGCTTCTTTGATTATTTCTTCTTTTGTTCTCTCTATATAAGGTTCTACTTCTAAATTCTCATCATAAGATGCTAACATTTCCTCTAATTTTTCTTTTTTTGCAGTTATAACTGCTACTGTAAAATGACTCATTATTCTTCTCCTCCTACTTAATTATTCTTAGTTCCAGATCTGGGTAAACTTTTTCAAATATCTTATGTTTTAATTTGAATACATCTGTCTGTATTCCTTTTACATCTTCTACTATTTTTTTACCGTTTTCTATGTACTTAAAGTCCGCTACATATTCTATCTTTCTGTAAGTTTTACCGTTTTTCTTAAATTTATCTTGTAATAAAAATCTTGGTTGTAGTTCTAAGTTGCTTATTTCTCCTGCTCTTTCTAACAGTCTTAATTCTTTATATCTATTTCCTTCTTTCTTGCTGTCAAATTCTTCTCCGTCTACTATTACTTTTTTATTTCTGTATTTGTTCACTTTTCTTTAGCTCCTTTTCTATGTAATTTTCACATCTCCAAACTCCGTTTGAAGTTTTCTAATTCAAGCCTATTACAGCCTCTACATTTTACACATTTACCGTTCTAACGGTGGATAATTATATTTCACAAGCTCTCTCCTTAATCTTTAAAGATTGTATTTTCATCTACCATACTGTTGTCTGTTATTTTTACACTCATCTTTTTATCTATTTTAAGCCTTATATCCGCCTCTTTCGCATTAAATGGCATAAATGAACCATTATAGTTAGTTGTACTTTTTAAGTATTCTCCTTCTTTAACAAACTTTGCTCCGTCTGAATAATTGCTTTTTAATTCAATACCATCTCTTAAAGAGTATATATAAGCTGTTCTTCCAATAAAATTTAATTGCTTTTCTCTATATTCAGGATACTGCGTTATAAATCTGTTATAAATATCTGTAAACTCTGTTTTTAATTCATATAAGAATCTAGGCACAGTTTTTTCCTGATAGTCTTTTATAACTGCATTATCCATAAATGTCCTTGGTTTTCCATCGCAAATTAATGATATTAATTCATTTTTAAAGTCATTTTCATTTATATAAATTAATGGGTGTGAAAATATATTTGTTTCAATTTCATATCCTCCACCTTCTTTTTCATGTAAGTACCTAACATTTATTACGAATGTATCTTCTATTTTTCCAATTGTATTATTTGGTTCATCTAGCTTGTTGTAACATTCATCTTTTCTGTATTTATCTCTAAAATCGTTGTATTTTAGAGCTCTACTTGTATATCCTTTTTGTCTAACTTTTTTTCCAAATTTACAGTTCTGTTGCCACCTTCCTGCACTAAAACATTTTCCTTGTTTATAGAAACTACAATTTTTATATTTATCGCAATATGTCATTTCAGCTTCTAATGGTGTTTCTCTTCCACCAAATATACTTTTTCCTCCATATAAATTAACATTTATTTTATCCATAATTCCTCCTAATCTATTCTTGGAATACGACTCATATTTTGAGCTACCATATCCGATAAATAATATTTTTTAAAACTTACATCTTCTCCAAATCTATTCTTTTTTTGTACCCATTCTGTTGTAAATTCATATCCATCTTTTTTTAGTTGATCAATTCTTGCTCCTAACTGCATTACTCCTAAATCTTGATATGCTTCCCAACTTGTTATACTTCCAAACTGTCGTATATAATTTATAATTCTGTCCTTTTGAGTTGTCTTCATTTGTTTATCACTCCTTTACTAATTCGCACCACTCTAAATTCTTGTATAAATAAGCATATGGATCATTTGTATAATAATCATTTGGATTTACTGTTATTCTTGCTCTTACATCTGCTATTTTTGGTGTGAATTTTATTTCTTTTATTGTTTTATTAACTGCTTTTTCAAACTCGCTAGTCTCTGTTGTCATAAATTCTTTAAACCACAACATCAATTCTTCTTTACTGAACTTTTTATTGTATGCTGTTTCTATTTTTTGTATATTTTTGTAAAACTCTTGTTTATTCATTTAACCACTCCTCTATTTCTTTACTTTCATTTTTCTTTTTGTGGTTTTCATCCTTTGCTTGTACTAATGTTCTTATTCCTGCTTTTTGCCAATTATTTAATATAGCTTTTATGTACTTAATTGTTCTTTTATTAGCTTCTACACTAATTTGCATTGCATAAATTATTAAGTCTGTTGGCATATCTTTAGAATAATCTTCTAAAACTTCTACCCCATAAGGAGTAATAAGTCCTATATTTTCATTGTAAAAATCAATAATTTTTTGTAAGCCGTCAACACAACTGTCGCTTACTTTGTCATTATCATTTACATTAACATTATCATTTACATTTTCATTTTCATTTACATTATCATTGCAATTGATTTCTTTTGTTTGCTTTTGCTTTTTTTGCTTACCACCTTTAGCACCTGCTTTAGCTCTTATCTCACTTATCTTATTGTATTTTTCTTTGTTTCTATCTAAATTTTGCTTAAAAGGAATTATCACTATATCTAATAATTTATCTAATTCTGGCATCTTTTCTGTTTCTACATATTTATATATTGCTTTTATTAATTTGCCTGCCTGCTCATCACTAAGTTTATCTATCACTTCTTTTTGTTCTGTATATAAAATAAAACTATCTTTCATTTTTATGTACCTCCTTATGACAAGTCTGGCATAATGTAATTCCATTATTAGTGTCAAATCTTTTCTCTTTATTAGTTGCAAAAGGTTTTATATGATGTACTACTAAATCTCTTGTGTTTCCACATTTTTGGCAAATGTAATCATCTCTTTTTAATACATTTTGTTTCCAGCTTTTATATTTTGCACTTCTTCTATCTTCAAAGTTCCAATAACTAGTGTTTGTCTTATCTAGTTTATTTTTTATTATTATAAATGCGGATTTTATAACTGGACTTATACTATCAGGCAATTTTCCATAAAGAGCATAATCTGTAATACAATCATAAAATTCCAATCTCTGTTTATCTTCTAAGTTTTCAATTGCTTCTTTATATTCTCTGTAAAATATAAAACTATCTCTTGCCATTTGCTCCTCCTTTTGTAAAATATAAGGAGTAAAACTTATGTCTTACCCCTTAGTTGTTTGCTTTTCCATATTCTTTAATAAATTCTTCTTTTGTTTTGTTGTAATATTTGCACCAAGCTTTTTGTGCTAATTTCTTTAATTGTCTGTTAAGCTTGTCTCCATTTTTGCCATGTACTCCATTTGTACCACGATGGCTTTCTTTGGTTAAAAATACTATCAAGCCATCATTTATACTCTTACGTCTATAAGCCTTTGAAAAATAAACCTCGTGCCTTTCGCAATATATATCTGTTCTTTTTGTGCTGTACAATGTACTTTTTGGCATGATGCAAAATTCCTCTTCGTTTTTATTTTTATCTTTTTTCTGACTTTTCTCTGTGATTTTTGGGTAAGGATTAAAACTATTACTTAAATCTGTTACTATCATTTCTTATCCCAACTTTCTAACAAACTATCTATCTCTTTGTCACTTTTGGTTTCTATATTCAAACTTTTTGCTAATTCAACTAATAAATTTATTAATAAACTCATTTCTTTGCTATTGTAAGTTGAACTTCCATAGTAGCAATGTACTTTGACACATCTATCTTTTCTGCTTACTTCTTGTACTAAAAATCCTAGTCCTTGCTTTTGCCATATTCTTTTGAAATTTTCAAATGCTTTTTCTTCGATTATCATTGGCTCAAATGAACCAATTTGTAATATTGCATCTTGATATATCTTTTCTTTTGTTATAATTATTCCATCTTTGCTTAATTCTTTTGCTATCTTGTCACATAGTACCCAACAATAGGCGTTACTGTCTAAACTTCTTTTTTGTCTATATTCTTTTATTTCAAACTGTTTATCTTTTGCTTGTTCTAGTAAATAAGTTATTATTTTATTACTTGTTCCTACCATAATTACCTCTCTACATGTTGATGCATTAAAACATACTCTGAATTTTCTCCCATATTATTCAATAAAAATTCACTTGCTTGTTGTTTACTTAAATGGCTGTCTTTTGCTCTAAATTCATATACATATTTACATTCTTGTTGTTTTTCTTTTATTCTTTCTTCTATTTCATCTTCGTCGTAATTGCCTTCAACAAGATATAAATCATAATTTTTAGCACTTATTCCTTCAACTGTTTTTGTGTCTGTCATATAGATTGCTTTATAATCGTCAAATAGTACTCTATAACCACATTGTGATACATCATGATATAATTTGATTGGTACAATTTTAAATAGCTTATAATTGTATTTCGTACCAATTTGAAGTACATCTATATTTTTTCTTTCAACTCCACATTCTAAAAGTGGATTTAATAACCATTCACAACAAGCAAATCTTAATGTTGGTCTTTCTTGTGCTAATTTCTTAATTGTTTCTTTTTTAAAGTGATCTGAATGTATATGTGTGAGAAGTACTATTTTGAACTGTTTATAATACTTCTCTAATTTCTTAAAAGTAACTCCACAATCAATTAAAATTATGTCTTTTATTATTGTTGCATTTCCTGTACTACAACTTGATATAATTTTATAGTTCATTCATTGATACCTCTTTTGTGTTTTCTGTTTGTTCTTCTATTTCTGCTTGTACTTCAATAGGTTCTTGTTGCGGAATCTCTTGTTGCATTTCTTCTGCTTCATACATTCCTGCTAAATCTTCGACAAATGTTTCTCTTAATGCTCTTACTTTTGCAACTTTTTCAACCATTGTTGCACCTTTATTATTCCAATTTGAATTTAATTGTCCTTGTCCAGTTTTTTGTGCTACTTCATTAAAACTTACACTTGAATATGTAGGGTGTGACCAGTCTTTTCTAAATACTCTAGCCCAACCACCTACAAGTTGTTCAGTTCCTAATCTAAATGTTCCTTGTCTTTCTTCTACTGTTCCATCTTCTTTTTGAACTATAATTCCACTTTCGATTCCATCGTAGTTGGGATTTAAAACTGCTCTTTTTAATATTGCATCTTTTCCTACGACTAATTGTGCTGGAGTACCTGCTTTATATTTAATTAAATATGCTTCCCTTAAAAATGGATTTAATTTTCTAACTTTACAAAGTTCTGTAAATAATTTAAATTCTTGATTTGTTATTTTTGCATCTGTTCCTACTATATACTCTTGCACTATACTTGGTGTTAATTTTATTTCATTTCCGTCAATATCAAATTTGACCATTAATTCATTATTTTTTTGTACTTCATTACTCATAATCGTAACCTCCACTTTCTAAAAATTGTTTTAATTCTCTTAATTTTGTTCTTGTTCCCCTTACTGTAAATTTTAAAGTTAAAATTTCTTCTATTTTTTCTTCTACGGATGGTGAATTTAATATTATTTGTTCACTATACTTGTCTGACTCTTTTGCAGTATCCACAACAAATTTTTGAAGTTCTTTTTCTTGTTCTATTTTTTTCTTTTCTTCTTCAATAGCCTTAAATCTATTTGTCACACTTGTTATTGCTTGTGATACATTTAATGTTTGTTTATATTCAACTAATATTTCTGTTTTATGCTCTTGTGTTTCAATTAATTTTAAATCATCCACTATTTTGTCAATAAATTGTTTTGCTTGTTCTTTTAAACTTTTCATACTTGCTGACAATGTTACATTTATTCTTGCTTGTCCATATGTAATAAAACCAATATTGTTTGCTGTTTTATATTCTTCAAAGTAATCTCTAATTTCTTGTTCTTTGTGTTCTTTTAATTCTTTTTCTACTAAATTAATTTTTTGTTTTAAGTCATTATCAGCACTTCTGTATTTATCAGATATATATTGTTTATATACTTCTTCAAATTGCATATATGGTGCTAACACTTGTTCTTTTACTGTTTTTCTTTGCTTTTCTACTTCCTTAAACTCTTTATTTAAATCTGCTCTAACTTCTTTAATTGTTTTTACATTTTCCTCTGTGCATATTAAAGATTTAGCATTTTCCACTTTTTGCTCAACTTCTATTGATAATTCTTTTAAATGTTCCTCTATTTGAGGTAATTGTTTTATAATTATTAAATCTTGCATTATTCTTCCTCCTCTAAATCATCGTAATAGCATTCTTCTGCTATTAATTCGAATATATTTCCTTCTTCATCATTTTCTATGTAATCTTCCATAATTCTCCTTTGACATATTTACTTTTTCGTGCTAAAATATAAGTAAATATGAATTTATTTATGTATTTATATTTGAACTAGTTTATTGATTGGTAGTCGCTAACTAGTTCTTTTATTTTGCTTAAAACTGCTTTTTCATTGTTGTATTTATTTGATTTTACTAGTCTTTCAATTCTGCTTATCAAGTCCCTTTGCTCTTCATTTTCGAATCTTAAATCTTTATTTTCTTCATGTAATACCTTTGCTTGTCCTTCCATATCTTTTATTAAGATATCTCTGTTATGTATCATTGATTTTTGATTTAATATCTTTCTATCTTTTTTAGTTAACATCTCTCTTTCCTCCTTTCTAATAAATACTGTTTTGGCAAAATGCCCATGCTGTTCCTATTACTGTTACTGCCCATATAGATGTATATACTACTGCTTGTCCTATAAGTTGATATAGTTTGTTTTTGTTTAGTTTTCTTTTCATTTGTTTTCCTCCTCTCTTAATTAAAAATTTCAATTCCTTCTTTTTGCAAAACTTCTTTAAATCTTTCTGCTTCTATACAATAGCCTCCAAAATTTGTTCCATATTTTTTACAAAAATCTGTTGCCTTGTTTCTATTGACTTGATAGTTCTCAGCTATATCTTTTGCATAAATTAGTTTTGGTAGATTTTCTTTTTTCTTTAAATCTTCTAAATTTTTATTAATGTTTTTTAGAAGATTTATTATTTCATCTTGCAATGTAATCACTTCCTTTCTTTTTTTGTACCGTGTCGCAATTCGTTTTTTTGCACAATATTTTGTGCTTATTGATTAAAAAAAATAGTTGCTACTTTTTTATTTAATGCTTTTGCAATCTTTTCCATAACCTCATATGTTACATTTGTATTAGTTCCTGTTTCTATTGCTGATATTGTATTTCTTGATACTTCAGACTTTTTAGATAATTCTTCTTGCGTTAATCCTTCTTTTTCTCTATACTCTTTTACCCTATTTTGCATATCCACACCTCTTTTCTTTTGCACAATATTTTGTGCTTTACAAATACATTATACACTATTATTTTTGTTTGTCAACTATTTTGTGCATTTTTTTTATTTTTTTTCAAAACTATTGATTTTTTGCACAATCTATTGTACAATATGATTATTGAAAGGTGTTGAAAATTATGTTCATTGGAGAAATTATTTTAAATTATAGAAATTCTTTCAGTCCTAAAATGTCTCAAAGAACTTTTGCTAGCAAAACTTCTTTAAGTCCTTCTTATATAAATACACTAGAAAAAATATACAATCCAAAAACTCGGTAAACCCTACTCTGTTACTACTGAAGTCGCTAGCGAATTAGCCCATGCAATGAATATGTCGATTGAAGAATTACTAAAGTTACTAGATAAAAATCAAGAATTTGAATTAAATATAAAAACCGATAAATTAGGTAACCCTGTTATAGAAATCCCTCTTCTTGGTACAGTAAAAGCTGGATATGACTACATGGCACAAGAAAACTGGGAGGGAACAATAGATATAGACAAAAAACTAGCAGAAAGTGGAGAAATGTTTGCATTGAAAGTTCATGGAGATAGCATGTACCCTGTACTTATTGAAGACGACATAGTTATTATTAAGAAACAAGACGACTTTGAAACTGGAGATATCGTAGTCGCTATAATAAATGGCGATGAAGCCACAATAAAAAAAGGGAAAAAAAGCGATAATAGTATTTTATTGCAACCATTAAATACTAACTACGAGCCACTTATATTCACTTATGATGAAATGAAAACAATACCTGTTACTATTGTTGGAATTGTTAAGCAGTTAAAAAGGGAGTTTTAATTATGGGATTTTTGGAGTTAATAAGAAATAAAAGTAAAAAACTTAAAGCAAAAGATAATATTGATGCCCTTACTCAAGTATTCGATGCATATTCTTATTTTGGAGAAGAAAAACATGTCTTTAATCAAAAAATTATAGAAAGATATTTTAATTCAAATAAACCTAATGATTTTTTAGCAGTTGCTTTTTCGTATCTAGGAGAAGGTGCTAATTACAGAAAAAATGCAATAACATATTTTGAAAAATACTTGTCACAACCAACATCTCAACAATATTTTTCAGATTGGATTATATATTCTTCTTTAGCTACATTGTATGAGAAGGAATATCTTTTTGATAATGCACTTAATTGTCTTGACAAATTAATATATATAGACAAAGATGAAAATATAGCAGACTATACCAGAAAAGGCGATGTTTTGATAAAGAAAAATGTTAATGATGCTGTTCTATATTATGAAAATTTAAAGAAAACAGATATTTACTTAAAATATAAAAACATAATTGATGATGCTTATAATGATACTTTATTAAAAAAGAAAAAACGGTTATATATACAGACCGAAAAAAAAGAAACAATAAAAGAGAATTATGTTCCAAAGTTTGCGACACGGTACATAATTCTCACATATAAACACTATTGAAGTGATTACTTTTATAGTATACACTATAAAAGCCTTCACTTTCAATAGTAAATTTAAATTTTATTAAAGAAATTGGAGGTATTTTTATGGGAAAAAGAGGAAATGGAGAAGGCTCTATCTATTATAGTGAAAAATTGAATAGATGGGTAGGGCAGTATACTCTTGGAAACAAAAGAAAATCATTATATGGAAAAACAAGAAAAGAAGTAAAAGACAAGTTAATTATAAAACTAAATGAAGTTCAGAAAAATATTGCATTAGATAAGTGTGATATTACAGTGTATGAACTTGGTAAAAAAATTTTAGATACTAAACTGGCTACGAATACTATTCAAGAAACTTCTTATGTTACAATATTAAACTCGCTTAATAAAATTAAAAATAGTGATATAGCAAATATTAATATACAAAAAATGAACTATACCTTAATACAAAATTTTCTAAATACTCTTACAGACTTATCAAACTCATATATACAAAAAATTATAATAATGCTAAACCAAATTTTTAAAGAAGCTATAAAAAGAAATTATATCTACCAAAATCCTATGGCAAGTATAACTAAACCACTATCAAAAAATAAAAATAAAACTGTTGAAGCACTTTCTATTGAAGAACAGAAAACTTTAATTGAAATCATGAAAGATCACAAATATGAAGATGTGTATATGATTGAAATGTTCTCTGGTATGCGTTGCGGAGAAATATTAGCATTAACTCCAAATGATATAGATTTAAAACACAATATCATTCATGTTAATAAAACCATATCTCACAATAAAGAGCATGAACTAATAATCAATAATACAACAAAAACAGACTCATCTACACGAGATATTCCTATCACAGAACTTTTTAAAAGCAATATCCAACATGCTATGTCTAACATGAAAATAAATCCTTTAAATTTGATTTTTACAACAAATAAGTGCACAATAAACAGCGTTTCTAACGTAAATTGTTATTTACATAGATTAGCAAAAAAACATAAATTGAAGAATGGACAAGTTGCAACACATATGTTAAGGCATACTTATGCCACTAGAAGTATTGAATCTGGTATGCCTGCTGAAATCTTACAAAAACTTTTAGGACATAAAAATATACAAACTACAATAAACACTTATACCACTATCTTTAATAAATATAAAGAAGATGAAGTACTAAAAAGCACTGCAAATATAAAAATCATGTTAAAATAATTCAGTTGCATTAAAATTGCATTAAATATAATATAGTCAAAAATTAAAACCGTTGATATTTCAACGGTT
>ENA-OPNB01001758-OPNB01001758.1-human-gut-metagenome-genome-assembly--contig:-NODE-1758-length-14236-cov-2.596714_pt1 | contig 14236 bp, 10 predicted proteins | sample MGYA00241528_ERZ501754 | MGnify/ENA primary metagenome ERZ501754 (study PRJEB25962, sample SAMEA2042646) | human gut metagenome | biome: human gut; feature: human-associated habitat; material: faeces... | reverse complement strand
ATAGTCGTATAGAATTATTAAATAATTTTTTTAACTCTTTCATCTTTTCTAAATCCATAGATAATATCCAAGGATTTTTATCTATTTCATTACAACTTATCTCAGTATAAATATTACTCTTATTATTAATAATCCATTCTTCATAACTGTTTATATAAGAATATTCAAAATTTTCTTCTTTACTTTTATTTAACAAAATTATAGAACTATATATAGTTTTATCCTTAAATACTTGCTGATAATTAAAGTCTATAAACATCTTCAAATATTTATTTTCTGAAATAAGCTCTCTAATTTTTTCTCCTGCAACATTATTTATGAACTTATTAGGTACAATGTAACATACTGTTCCATCGTCTTTTACTAAATCTACAGCTCTTTTTATAAATAAGAAATACTTATCAAATTGTTTATACGCAACGTAATATTTTGATTTATATGCTTGTACTTCTTTTTTATCTTGAAGCTTTATCATATCTTCCGTTTTTACATATGGGGGATTTCCTATTATTAAATCAAATTTATTTCCACCATTTATATCATTAAAAGAAAATGGTCTAATATTTATTAATTCATCTGTAGTTGCATCTTCTATCATTTCTAAATCAATTAAAGAATTTCCATTTACAATATTACTATCCAATGATGGCAATACTGGTTTCTCATTTATTACTGTTTCTTCTGTTTCATTTTCTAGAACTTTTAGTAACAAGCTGAATTTTGCCACTTCTACAGCCTGATAGTCAATGTCTACACCATATAAACAATTAGTTAAAATTTCTTTTTTCTCTTTATATGTTAATTTGTATGTATTTGTATATGTTTCTTCTAAATTATCATATTTTTTATTTTTTTCATACCAATCTTGGCAATAATTAATTAAATAATCTAACACTTCTGTTAAAAATATTCCTGAGCCACAAGCAATATCTGCTATTCTTAATTTTTTAATTTCTTCTGGACTTTTTTTATTTGTAAACTTCTCCAAACTTTTACTAACCATAAATTTTACTACATCATATGGAGTTGTAACTATTGCTCTATTTAAGTTTTCTTTCTTAGCTTGTAGTATTACTTCATTATTTTTTACAATAAGAGTTTCAGATATAAACACCTCATATATTTCTCCTAAGATGTTTGAACTAATAACAGTAAAATCATAAGGACTATTGGGATAATATAAATCTGTAATAATATTTTTCAAAATATTTTTATCAAGTTCATTTATTATATTTCGTTCTTTAAAAATTCCAGAATTATATCTTTTATCTGCTATTTCAATAATTTTCTCCAATTCTTTTTGAAGCATTGAATCAATTGAAATAGATTTTTGCAAAGTCTTATATAGAGGCAAATTTCTATCTTCACAAATTCTCAAAAATACAATTTCATTTATAAATTCTTGAATTTCTATATTTATATCTTCTATATTTCCACCTTTTATATTAAATAATTCTTGTCCAAGTTGTACTCGCCAATCATTTATCTGTTTCAAAAACATTTCATCAATAGTTTGTCCTATAGCAGAAAAACTTTTAAATTTTTCTTCAAATTTACCATTATATACAATTTCTTTAGAGATTAATTCATATATTTCATCATATTTATCAAAATACTCTAAATAATTATATTTAGCAATTAAATTTTTACTAGTAGGATCATTACTTTTAGGCATATCAGAACAATCATATATCAATAACTCTTTAAAGTTAGTTAATATTGATATTCTGTGTTTTGCTGACCAACCATACCTTCTAGTTTGAAATGAGCAATCACTATTATCCAAAATATTTACTGCTGGTTTTTTAGCTTCAACGAAAAAAGTTGATATTCCATTAAAAGTCATTGTATAATCTGGTTTTCCTAATTCCTGTTCATACGACTCAACTACTACTTCTTTTAAATTAGGAGACTTACCATTTGAATTTTGAACATCCCAGCCAAAATCCTTTAAGAATTCATCTATAAATTCTAATCTACATTCGCTCTCATTATATTTTGAATTATTATAGAATTCATAGTTAACTTTAAATCTATTTATCAATTCTTTAAGATTATTTTTTGCATCAATTTTGTTAAAAATAAAAGACATTTCTTCACTTCTTTCTAAAATTTTATTCTATATTACTTTATCATAAAAAGAGATTTTTCACAATAAAAAAACTACTTTTAAAGTTATAATTTTATAAATGTTAATTGGAAAAGTAATTTCTATAACAAAGGATTAAGAAAATATAAAACCGCCAAAGAGCTTAATAAAAATCAATCAACAAAAAGAAGCTAGTTTATAGAATCAAACTAACTTCTTTCTCTTTTTGATTTTATCTAAACCTTGAAACTCTTTTATGTCAAGACTTTCAAATGGTTCTACAAAAATCGTTTATAGCTCCAAAAAGAGGCGTTCCTATTGGGCGAAAATTTTATTTTGCTATTATTTCACAAATTAAGTTACTTATTTGTGTTGGATTTTCTACTGGTAAACCTTCTATTAGTCTTGCTTGTGCATATAGAACTTGTGTGTATTTTTTTAGCTCTTCTTTATCATTTGCATATAAATCTTTTATTTTTTGAGCTATTGGGTGCGAATCGTTTATTTCTAATGCTGTTTGTGCTTTTACTTTTTGGTCGTTTGGCATTGAGTTTATTACTTTTTCCATTTCGACTGATAATGCACCTTCACTTGTTAAGCATACTGGATGATTTTTTAGTCTGTGTGTAAATCTTACTTCTTGCACACCTTCCCCTATTGTTTCTTTCATTAATGTGAACATGTCTTTGTTTTCTTCATTTTCTTTTTTCAAAGCTTCTTTTTCTTCGTCAGTGTCTAGGTCAACATCGTTTGCACATACATTTATAAATTTCTTTTCTTTATGCTCCATTAATACTTGTACAACAAATTCATCTATATTTTCTGTTAAATAAAGTATTTCGTAGCCCTTTTCCTTTACTGCTTCAACCTGTGGCAATAATTCTATTTTATCAACAGTTTCTCCACATGCATAATATATTTTATCTTGACCTTCTTTCATTCTATCAACATATTCATCAAGTGTTACTAATTTATTTTCTGTTGAAGAATGGAACATTAATAAATCTTTTAGATTATCTTTATTTAATCCAAAATCATTGTAAACTCCAAATTTTAATGTTGTACCAAATGTTGTAAAGAATTTTTCGTAATCTTCACGATTCTTATGCAACATGTCTAATAATTCTGATTTTATTTTCTTATCCAAATTCTTAGCAATTATTTTTAGTTGTCTATCATGTTGTAACATCTCTCTTGAAATGTTAAGTGATAAATCTGGGCTATCTACCAATCCTCTTACAAAACCATAGCAATCTGGAAGTAAATCTTCACACTTGTCCATTATTAATACGCCATTTGAATATAATTGAAGTCCTCTCTTAAAGTCTTTTGTGTAATAGTCGTATGGTGTGTGCGAAGGAATGTACAATAATGCTGTATAGCTTACGTCTCCCTCAACAGATGTACGAATTACTTTTAGAGGCTTTTGATAATCCCCAAATTTCTCTTGATAAAAATTATTGTAATCTTCATCTGAAACTTCTGATTTATTCTTTTTCCAAATTGGAATCATGCTATTTAAAATTTCGTCATGTCTTACTTTTTCGAATTTAGGCTCTTTCTTCTCTCCTTCTGGCTGTTCAACCTCATGCTCGTGTTCCACTTTCATCTTGATTGGATAACGAATGTAATCAGAATATTTTCTAATTAATTCCTCAATCTTGTATTCAGCAAGAAAATCACTATATTTTTCGTCATCAGTATCAGCCTTTAGTGTTAAGATAATTTTTGTTCCGAAGTCTAATTTATCGCACTCATCAATCGTGTAACCTTCTGCACCTTCTGACTCCCAAGCATATGCTTTTTCTGCGCCATAGCATTTACTCTCAACTCTTACCTTAGATGCAACCATAAATGCAGAATAGAAACCAACACCAAATTGACCTATAATGTTTACATCATCGTCTTTTTCAGCATTTTCCTTTGCCTTAGCAGCCTCCTTAAATGCAAGAGAACCACTCTTTGCAATAGTTCCAAGGTTTTCTTCAAGCTCGTCTTTGCTCATACCGCAACCATTATCTTCAATAGTTAAAGTACGTGCTTCCTTGTTTGGAGTAACCCTTATATATAAATCATCCTTATTAACTTTTACATTTTTATCCGTAAGAGAACGATAATACAACTTATCAATTGCATCACTGGCATTTGAAATTAGCTCCCTTAAAAATATCTCTTTATTCGTGTAAATTGAATTAATCATTAGGTCTAACAACCTTTTAGACTCTGCTTTAAATTGCTTGTTTTCCATAATAAAATTCATTCCTTCCCTTCGTAATAGCCTGAAAATTTTAATATTATTTCACACTATTTTTAATACTAAAACGTATTATAGTTCTTTATTTTAGCAAAGTCAATAACAGAGTGCTAATTTCACAAATAATTCACAATTTAATATTCTTCTACTTCTATCACTGCTTTTTCTTCTAATGCAAAACGTTTTTCTACGCTTATTTTGCTTACTTGATTATCATCTTTGAATACGAAGTTATTCATTGCATCAAGTATAGATTTTGCTATGTTATCAACATCTGGTTTCTTTGTTGGACTTATTTTATTTTCTAGCATTTCCTCTACTTTTGCTTTACTTGTACTTTTAGGAATTTTTAAATAAGCTATTATATTTATTGAAAGCCTTCCTTCTAGCATCTCGTATCTTGGATATTTCATTTTAAAATATTGCTGTACTAAAAATTCGTAGTCTTTTGTTTTTCCAGGAGTATATACTCTTCCAGTATACATATTTACTCTTGGTCTTTCCTTTCCTACTATTTCCCCCGGTACTTCAAATTGGTATTTCATTGTTTCACTCCTTCTTTAGTTGTAAATACATTTAATTATTCTTCTTTATTATTTAAGCTTTTTACATTTAAATTTTAATTACTTTTTATAATAAACTTCGCCCAAAAAGGGGCGTCCCTTTTGGGCGAAGTTAAAAATTATTCTGCATCTTTTAATCGTAAATATCCAAGCTCTACCCATCTATTATATGCTAAATTTAGATTGAATAATACTTTAGGTTTAGCACCTGCTCTGTTTTTGTCAACCACGCACGCATAGTATCTTTCATCAGGGTCATCGTAATCCTTTAAATTAAAGAATTTATCGTCTACCTCATTTAATGAATATTCATAATTTTTATAATTTTCTTTGTATATTTGTTTAAATAAACAAAGTGTATCTAATACTTCCTTTACCGTTCTACTAACGGCTAAATCGTTTATGTTTAAGTTAATTGGGTCAGTTACTGTTTCTGCAAGTTGTAAAGTAGAGCCGATAAACATATTAAAATTCTGTGCTAAGTTCGATAATATTGTTGCCGTTTTCTTTAACTCTTCCCCATTTCCAATATTATCAATATCTGTTTTAAGTGTATCATAAAATACATATTCAACATGTTCTTTATAATAATAGTTCATTATTACCTTTTTTAACTCATCATTCGTATGATCTGTTATATTTATAAAATATATAGAATTTTCTATCTGTTTATTAAACCAATTTGTTACTTTTATTGTTTGTGTAAATTCTGTTGATATTTTTGAAAGTCTTCTTGCAAATTCAGCCTGTGATTCATCTTCTTCTTTAACAACATATCCGTTTTCATCTACTCTAACAGCTGTAGGGTCATCTGGTCTAAACTTGAACTCTAGTAACTCTCCTTCTGTTTTATGTAGGTGTTGACCGTGTAGCTCTTGTATTTCTGGGTTATTTATTATTGTTGTTATTAGACATAGTTTCATCTTTTCTTCTGACATCTCATTAGAAATTAATAAAACTTTCTTTTTATGTATCAAGGCAATATATGCTGCCAAGTTAATTGTAAATCTACTCTTACCAGAGTTTGATGGCATTGCAAAAGCCATTGTTTCACCTTGTCTTATTCCTTTGAACACACTAGATAAAATTTTAAATGGAATTGATAAACCATTTGTTAAAGTATTATCACCTCTTACCAAAAATCCAGTTAAATCATCATTTAAAACTGACCTTTTAAATTTTTCTGTTGCGGTAACCTGTTCAACAGCTCCTTCAACTTCTTCAACAGTCATTTTATCATATAATTCGTAATTTCTTATGTCTGCAATCTCTTTTTGTATATGTTTTACAGGATTTTCTCTACAGCATCTTCTAAGTGTAAATAATTTTTTAAGCTCAGTATACGTCTTTTCCATTTTGAATTTAGAATTTTCATAATCAACTTGAATTTGATATTTGAATTCTATTAGTTCATCAGTTGTTCTGGCAAAATTAAATCCTTCTTTCGCAATTTCTGGTGCATACTTTTCACCATCTGTAAACAATACTGTTTTATATACATCTAATAGCTGTTCATCTAAGAATAGACAATCTTTATGCAAGAAATAATATGCAGAAATCTGTTTTACATCATTTAAAAGCAAACCAATATATCTCTTTTCAAGTTCAGTATCGGCTAATTCAACAGGATATCCTAGACCTTCTTCTTGTTTTCTCTCTTTTATCTTTCTTTCCTTTTCCTTGACCTCTGCATAATCCTCATATTCTACATTCCCAGACATTTGCAATATTTGTAATTCATCTAAAGCCTCTTGAAACTTACTTTCACTAAGGAATTTTCTGATTTTTTCCATTCTTTCTCTATTTTCATCAGTTACCTTAATTCTATCAAGTAAATCATAAATAACTTGAGCATTTTCTTCGTTCATACAATTTATCCTCTTTTAATCTATTATTGTTATTTTTTCAATTACTGGTTGATTATTTTTTGCAACAGTTCCATTATCATCTTCAACAGCTGTGTCTGCACAAATTTTATCAACAACTTCCATTCCACTTGTAACAGTTCCAAATGCAGCATATTTTCCGTCTAAGAATGTGCTATCCTGATGAACTATAAAGAATTGTGAACTTGCACTGTTTGGCATAGAAGATCTTGCCATTGAAATAGTTCCTCTTACATGAGAAATTGAATTTTTTACTCCATTAGAAGCAAATTCACCTTTTATAGTTTTACTACTTCCTCCAGTTCCATTTCCAAGAGGGTCTCCTCCTTGAATCATAAATCCTGATATAATTCTATGGAAAGTTAATCCATTATAAAATCCCTCATTTACTAAATTAGCAAAATTTTCTACTGTAATTGGTGCAACATCTGCATCCAATTCTAGTACTATTGTTCCATAGTTTTTTACAACTATTTCAGCATGATGTTTTCCTGTACTATACATATTATTTTCCTCACTTTCATTGCTTATTTGATTATTTTGTATATATTCGTCTTTATTCTCTGTGTTATTCTCCTTTGTAGAATTTTCTGTATTAGTTGTTCCTTCTATATTTGTTGAATTTTCTTCCAATTGTTTTTTGCTTTGAGAATTGCTGTTTATAACTGCATAAATTCCTATTGCAACAAGCATTACAATTACAACCACTCCTATAATAATATACGACTTTTTCATGTAAATTCCTCCTTAATTATATAAATTATCTTCCATCATAAATTTACTTTGCCCCTTCAATAATCACTGAAATAACATATCGACAGATTTATTTTTGTTAACTATTTTTTCTATAATTTTCAATTTTTTCCATTGATACATATTATCTTTTAGGATTTTTATGAGCAATATATACTGGTAAAATATCAATATGATTTCTTTCAATTATACGTTCTGGATTAAACCAAATGTTTTTACTTTTGAATGTTCTTTCTTCTCCATTATTGTCTCTTGCATAACATATGATTACGAAAGGATGCCTATTAATGTAAAAATCATTCCTAAAAACCATTCTGTAAATTTTACTCCCATTTTTTCTCCTTTGTATTTACACCAGTTATAAAATATCATTCTTCCCATTAAGTGTCAATGTTTTTTATTTAAAATATAAAAAATGAATTCAAATTATAAACTTGTTGTCTAATAATTCGAATTCATTTTATAAATATCATTCCTAATTTGATTTTATATGCTATTAACGTATTATTTTGCCAGCCTTTTTAATCTTAGTGCGTTTAGTGTTACTGTTAAACTGCTTATTACCATTGCTAAGCTTGCTATCATAGGGTTTATTGTTACTCCCCATTTGCCAAGTAATCCCATTGCAATTGGTATCATTAAGCTATTATAGAAGAATGCCCAAAATAGATTTTGTTTTATGTTTCTTATTGTTTTTTTACTGATGTTTATTAGATTTAGTATGCTGTTCAAATCATTTCTGGTTAATATTACGTCAGACGAATCCATTGCTATATCTGTTCCACTATTTACACTAACACCTATGTTACTGCTTGCGAGTGCTGGACTGTCGTTTATTCCATCTCCACACATCATAACATATTTGCCTTCTGTTTTCAGTTTTTTTACTACCTCAGTTTTTTCACGTGGTGTAACGTTTGATATCACTGTAGTTATGCCTATTTCTTTAGCAATTTTTTCGGCTGTTTGTGTGTTATCTCCTGTTAGCATTACAGTCTCTATTTTATTTTTATTCAGTTTACTTATTACTTCTTTTGAATTTTCTCTTACAATATCGTTTACACCGATAATTGCTGAAATTTCATTGTTTATCACAACATAAATTATGCTATTTCCTTCTTTTGCAAGCTTTTCTTCGTCTTGTTTATGACTATTTGTTATATCATATTTTTCTAATATTTTTGAATTGCCTAATATTACATCGTTTTCAGCTATCTTTCCAATTATTCCATAGCCACTTACATCTTTAAAATCTTTTACATCGAGTGTTTCAATTTTATTTTCGTTTAAGTAATCTTCAAAAGCCTTTCCTATTGGATGTGTCGACTTTTTCTCCAAGCTTCCAACTATTTGCATAAGTTCTTTTTCTTGCATTTTGCTATAATTTATTATTTTGGCTATTTTTAGCTTACCATATGTTAATGTTCCTGTTTTATCAAACACAACTGTCGTAGTCTTTTCGGCATTTTCTAATATTTCACTCTTCTTTACTAATATTCCATTATTGGCACACACGCCTTCAGATACAACGATTGCTAATGGAGTTGCTAAACCTAAACTGCAAGGACATGCCACAACCAATATCGTTACAAAAGCATTTATTGCTGTGGCAACAGTGTTTCCTAAAATTAGATATGCAATAAAAGTAATTATTGCAATTAGTATAACTGCTGGCACAAAATACCCACTTACAGTATCAGCCACTTTTGCAATCGGAGCTTTAGTGTTAGTAGCCTCTATTACGAGTCTTACAATTTCAGAAATAGTCGATTCCTTTCCAATTTTTTCGGCTTCGTATTCAATATATCCATCATAATTTATACTTCCGGCTATTACCTTGCTTCCTTCTGTTTTACTTGCCGGCTTGCTTTCTCCAGTAATAAAAGATTCGTCAAGATGTGCTTTTCCTGTTATTATTTCTCCATCAACCGCAATCTTTTCACCAGGTTTGCTTACGACGATATCACCTTTTTTTATTTCATCTATTGTAACCTTTTTTTCTTCTCCATTTACTTTAATAACCGCTTCTTTAGGTGTTATTTGTACTAGTTTTTGAATTGCTTCTTTTGTCTTATCTTTACTAATTCCATCAATATATCTTCCTAATTTAATGAAAAATATTACAATTGCAGCAGACTCAAAATATAAATTTTCTACATATTCATGATGTCCTTTTGCAATCATATACATTCCATACAAACTATACAAAATGCTTGTAATAACGCCCATTGCAACAAGTGTATCCATGTTTGGAGCCTTATGAATTAAATTTTTACAGCCACTTTTAATAATATCAAATCCATACACAATGAAAGCAATCGTTAGTGCGAGCAGAGTTCCAGCATAAATTAAAGGATGCATGTGCATATCTAAAAACGAAAAGTTTGGAAGTCCAATCATGTGACCCATAGAAATATACATAAGAGCCACTGCTAAAACAGAAAATATTATAAATTTAACTTTTTCATTTTTATTTTGTTTCTTTTCACTATTTTCATTATAAATGCCTAAGCTCTTAAATCCCGTTTCTTCAACAAATTTTTCAAGAGTTTCCAAGTTTAAAATATTTTCATCATATTCAATTAGGGCATTTGCCATTACAAGATTTACTGTTGCACTTTTAATTCCATTTTGTTTATTTAAATATTTCTCCAATCCGTTAGAACACGCACTGCACGTCATCCCATCTATAGAAAGAACAACCTTTTTCAAAAAACTTCACCTCTTCTATTTTACATCAAATCCTATATTTTCAATTTTTTCTTTTATTTTTGATTCTTCTATTCCATCTTCTGCTTCAATCTTTACAGTTCCAGTCGTATGGTCTGCCTTTACACTCTTTATTCCATTCATATTTTTTACTGCATTTTGAATTCTGTTTTCACATCCTGTGCACATCATTCCTTCTACTTTTAAATTAATTTCTTTCATTTTAAATTTCCTCCCTATATTTATTAATTTGTCCAATTATTGGCAATTTATTTGTTAAACCTTTTAAATAAACTCGTTAGCTCATCTATAATCTCCAAGTTTCCTTTTTCTAAATCATCACTTACACATGTATATAAATGATTTTCTAATATGTGATTTGACAAGCTTCTTATAGAATTTTCTACTGCCGATAGTTGAATTAACACATCATTACAATATCTATCTTCATCTATCATCTTTTTTATCCCTTTTATTTGCCCTTCAATTCTATTCAGTCTATCATTCACAATCTTTTTTTCTTCCTTTGTGCGATGAGTTTGTTTATGACAACAATTTTTATCTTCTATAATTTCATCACTCCCTTTCTCAACTTTCAAACGCTATTATATACCCCAGTATGGTATTTGTAAATAGAGGGGTATATAGAAAAAGCCATTCATACGAATGACTTTTTAGCTACATATATCAAATTTAATTTTTCGCCCAAAAAGGGGCGTCCCTATTGGGCGATTTTTCTTAATACTGTTTTGTTTTCTTTTAAGCTTTCTGGTACGTTTATTACTCTTTGGTTAGAAGAGCCTCTCCATTCTAATGTTGGATTGTGTAGTGCATCTACATATTGACCGTCTACTAAGACATCTACGTATTTCAAAGCCTCTTTGTCTTTTAGGTCTTTTTCAAATGTGTAACCTGACCATACCCATACATTTTTTTCTGGATATTTTTCTTTGAATGCTTTTGCAAGTTCTTTTGTTCCTTCTATGTTCTTTGGATGCATTGGCTCTCCGCCTAAAATTGATAAGCCTTCTATGTTTGGATTATCACATAATTCTAGTACTTTGTTTATTGTATTTTGTGTAAATTCTTTTCCACCTGCAAAGTCGTGTGTTTCTTGGTTGAAACATTTTGGGCAATTAAATGCACAACCTTGCATAAATATTGATACTCTTACACCTGGTCCATCTGCTATATCCATTTTTCTTATTTTGTTATATCTCATTTTTATTCCCCCATATTCGTAATTTTCAAAATGAAAATATTTAAAAATTATAGTATTTATATGCCAGTAACCATTATTCTTAAGAATGGTTATGCGTAGCTTGAATTTCTACGCACAACCAATTCTAATATTATCTATTTTGATGTTACAGCTTCTTTTTCTTCACTATGCTCATGTTTTTCGCATCCACATTTGCATTCATCTTCTTCAACATAATCTTTATTATCTATGTGAAGTACTCTTTCTTTTATTTCTTGAGTTCTTCCTTTGTTCCAGAAGTTGCTTCCTATATATCCACAAGTTCTTCTTGCGACATTTAATGTGTTGTGGTCTCTGTTTCCACAGTTTGGGCAATACCATTCTAGATTGTCATCTATTAGTATTTCTCCTGTATATCCACATTTTTGGCAATAATCAGATTTTGTGTTTAATTCTGCATACATGATGTTGTCATAAATAAATTTCATTATTTGAAGTACTACTTCCAAGTTGTTTTGTAAGTTTGGAGTTTCTACATAAGATATAGCTCCTCCTGGGCTTAGTCTTTGGAATTCACTTTCTAGTTTTAACTTAGAGAACGCATCTATTTCTTCAAATACTGGAACATGGTATGAATTTGTTATATAATTTTTGTCTGTTATTCCCTTTATTTTTCCGAATCTCTTTTGTAGACACTTTGCAAATTTATATGTTGTAGACTCAATTGGCGTACCATAAACACTGTAATCTATATCTTCTGCTTCTTTCCATTCTGCGCATTTTTCATTCATTTTCTTCATTACTTCTATGGCAAAATCTTTTCCGTCACCATTATCTGTATGGCTCTTGCCTGTCATGTATTTAACACATTCGTATAATCCTGCATATCCTAAAGATATTGTAGAATATCCACCATGTAATAATGGATGAATGCTTGCACCCTTTGGTAATCTCGCAAATGCTCCATGTTGCCATAGTATTGGGGCAATATCACTTGTTGCTTTTGCAAGTCTTTCGTGTCTTACTTGTAAAGCCTTATGGCAAAGTTCAAGTCTTTCATCATATATTTTCCAGAATTTCTTTAAATCCTTTCCTGATGATAAAGCAACATCAACTAAGTTGATTGTTACAACACCTTGATTAAATCTACCATAATATTTTGGCTTCTTTGTAACTGGGTCTATATAAGGAGTTAAGAATGAACGGCAACCCATACATGGATAACATTGTCCATCTCCATTTGCATCTACTTTCATTTGCTTCATTATTTTCTCTGATATATAATCTGGAACCATTCTTTTTGCTGTACATTTTGCTGCAAGTTCTGTCAAATACCAGTATTTACTGTTCTCATGTATATTATCTTCCTCTAACACATAAAGAAGTTTTGGGAAAGCTGGTGTAATATATACACCTTTTTCATTTTTGAATCCTAATATTCTTTGGTTTAGGAATTCTTCTATTATCATTGCTAGTTCTTCTTTATATTCGTCTGTTTCTCCTAAATACATACAAACTGATAAGAATGGAGCCTGACCATTTGTATTTGTCATTGAATTTACTTGGTAGTTAAATGTTTGAACACCATCAGCAACTTCTTTTTTAGTATCTTCTTTTGCGAACTTCTCGCATTGTTCTTTGCTTAATCCATTTTCTTTATATTTTTTGTAATATTTTTCATAGCTACTTCTTACAAATGGAGCCAAATGTGCAAGTGAAACAGTAGCACCACCATATGTAGAAGATGTAACAGCAAGTATTATTTGTGTTGCAATTGTACAAGCTGTAATAAATCTGTGAGGCTTCTCAATCATAACACCATTCATTATAGTACCATTTTGAAGCATATCCTCTAGGTTTATTAATTCGCAGTTTGTTAAAGCATTTTGTGCAAAATAATCAGCATCGTGGAAATGTATAATTCCTTCATCATGAGCCTTTACAACATCATCTGGAAGCAAGAATCTTCTTGTTATATCTGTACTTGTTATTCCTGCTAGATAATCTCTTTGTGTTGTGACTACTCTCGCATTTTTGTTGGCATTTTCATTATTCCAGTATTCACTCTCTCCATCGATTAGCTCTTTAATAGTTTGATCTGTTGTGTTAGCTTTTCTAACAAGAGCTCTTGTGTAACGATATGTAATATATTGTTTAGCAAGCTCATATCTTCCTATTTCCATAAGCTTTTGCTCGATTATATCTTGAATGTCTTCAACTAATATTCTAGATTTTCTTAAATCCTCTATATATCTTATTATTTCATCAATTTCTTCGTCTGTAGTTTTTTGTTTTTTTGAAACTTCATTATTTGCTTTTTTTATTGCAGTTCTAATCTTTTCAGCATTGTACTCAACTATTGTTCCATCTCTTTTTATTACTTTCATTGTTAACACACATTCCTTCCCCAAAAATATTTCCTAGATTTGAAAATTATAATTATTTTTCAATCTATTGCTTTGCAATTTATGACTATTATTATACCTCAACTTTTTACTTTTTCTGTTGCAAAAGCAACAATTTTGCTTTTTTATTTTTTATTTTTTTGTTATCCTTTAGGCTCTAATAGAATATGCTTTGTTACATTTTTGTTACAATCTGCCGTTTTTTGTAAACGCTAATTTAACAGTAAAAAACAGAAATAATTTATTAAAAATCATCTCTGCTTTTATCAATTTTTAATTATTTTTCTTCTCAATATACTGAATCGCAGCTTCAATCAGCTCATCTCTGCCTTCTCGAATTCCTGCAATCGTAGGCTCCACATAAATATCAGGTGAT
>ENA-OPNB01001731-OPNB01001731.1-human-gut-metagenome-genome-assembly--contig:-NODE-1731-length-14425-cov-6.987056_pt1 | contig 14425 bp, 8 predicted proteins | sample MGYA00241528_ERZ501754 | MGnify/ENA primary metagenome ERZ501754 (study PRJEB25962, sample SAMEA2042646) | human gut metagenome | biome: human gut; feature: human-associated habitat; material: faeces... | reverse complement strand
CGCCCCTAAAGTCACATCGTTTCCATGATTATCCCTCTCCCCTGTACCGGAATGCTGAACAGGAGAGAAGGACAAACACGATATATAAGAAAGTATTACCCTCCTCCTTTACCGTGTCCCGTAACACGGCAGAGGAGAAAGGCGAATACAGTTATCTCGTTTGTTAAAACGATGTAACAAGGGCGTTAAACCACCTCCCCTATATTTTGCTACGCAAAACACAGGGGAGCTGTCCAAAGGACGGAGGGGTTGATACAAGCCAAAGTTTCTAAGACAAAAAATATCTTGGATTTGCACAGCGGATTAAACCCCACCCCTCAGAAACTCCCGTCCCTGAGAGCTCGCCCCGTCGTCCCCGACGCCGCTCCATACCCCTGATTTTCGGCTCATAACCCTTTGATAATATCTAATATATAGATTAATATCCTTTTTACACTATTAAAGGAAATCGTTTGGAGAAGGATATGACAGCAGTGATTATAATTTTACGAATGGGATTTTGGGTTGGAGACAGAGAAATATTCTTAAAAAGTTTTTGATAAAATAGATATATATAAAAAAGAACGAGGAGTATAAATACTCCCCCTTCCAAATGTTTTCACAACGGAATAATCCTTATTGTGATTTGCTTTCAAATTTGTGTTGACAAATATACATATAATTTTTTAATACTATTGTATTTTTCGATAAATTTTTTTATATTTACACATTAAATATAATAATACCATAAAATATATAGTAGGCATGAAAAACATCTTAGGATTAGATTTAGGTTTATCGAGTATAGGTTGGTCTGTTATAAGAGAAAATTCAGAAGAACAGGAGTTGGTAGCTATGGGTAGCCGAGTTGTATCGCTTACAGCCGCAGAACTATCTTCTTTTACACAAGGAAATGGGGTGTCTATAAATTCACAGAGGACTCAAAAAAGGACTCAACGTAAAGGATATGACAGATATCAATTGCGTCGCACATTGTTAAGGAATAAGTTGGATACATTAGGAATGTTACCCGATGACTCTTTATCTTATTTGCCTAAACTCCAATTATGGGGATTAAGAGCAAAGGCTGTTACGCAACGAATCGAGTTGAACGAGTTGGGGAGAGTTTTGTTACATTTGAATTAAAAACGTGGATATAAGTCAATAAAAAGTGATTTTTCGGGTGATAAGAAAATAACCGATTATGTAAAAACTGTTAAAACCCGTTATGATGAATTGAAAGAGATGAGATTGACTATTGGGGAATTATTTTTTCGAAGACTGACAGAAAATGCTTTTTTTCGTTGTAAAGAACAAGTATATCCCCGTCAGGCTTATGTCGAGGAGTTTGATTGTATTATGAATTGTCAAAGAAAATTTTATCCCGATATATTGACTGATGAGACAATCAGATGTATTAGAGATGAGATTATATATTACCAACGACCGTTAAAGTCGTGCAAATACTTGGTGTCGCGCTGTGAATTTGAAAAGCGTTTCTATCTGAATGCGGCCGGTAAAAAGACCGAAGCTGGTCCTAAGGTATCACCACGCACTTCTCCATTGTTTCAAGTATGCCGTTTGTGGGAGAGTATCAATAATATTGTAGTCAAGGACCGTCGGAATGAAATTGTTTTTATTTCGGCGGAGCAAAGAGCAGCTTTGTTTGATTTTTTGAATACTCACGAGAAACTCAAAGGTAGCGATCTCTTGAAACTGTTGGGTTTGTCCAAGACGTATGGTTACCGGTTGGGTGAGCAGTTTAAGACTGGAATACAGGGGAACAAAACCCGAGTGGAAATCGAACGAGCTTTGGGCAATTATCCTGATAAGAAAAGATTGTTGCAATTTAATCTTCAAGAGGAATCTTCGTCGATGGTCAATACTGAAACGGGTGAGATTATTCCCATGATTAGCCTGTCGTTTGAGCAGGAACCGCTTTATCGGCTGTGGCATGTATTGTATTCGATTGACGATCGGGAGCAGTTACAGTCGGTGTTGCGACAGAAATTCGGAATTGATGATGACGAGGTTTTAGAACGGCTGAGCGCCATCGATTTGGTGAAAGCCGGTTTTGGAAATAAATCGAGCAAGGCTATACGTCGCATATTGCCATTTTTGCAGTTGGGTATGAACTATGCAGAGGCTTGTGAGGCTGCTGGGTATAACCATAGCAATAACTATACAAAGGCTGAAAATGAGGCGCGCGCTTTGCTGGATAGATTACCGGCGATTAAAAAGAACGAGCTTCGGCAACCAGTGGTTGAGAAGATCCTCAATCAAATGGTTAATGTGGTGAATGCGCTTATGGAAAAATATGGACGATTCGATGAGATCCGTGTGGAGTTGGCGCGTGAATTGAAACAAAGTAAAGAAGAACGTTCTAATACATATAAAAGTATAAATAAGAATCAAAGGGAAAATGAGCAAATTGCTAAACGTATAGTTGAATATGGTGTGCCAACTCGATCTCGCATACAGAAATATAAAATGTGGGAGGAATCGAAACACTGTTGTATCTATTGCGGGCAACCGGTAGATGTGGGGGATTTTTTGCGAGGATTTGATGTCGAGGTAGAACATATTATTCCTAAATCATTGTATTTCGACGATAGTTTTGCAAATAAAGTTTGTTCTTGTCGTAGCTGTAATAAAGAGAAAAATAATCGCACTGCATATGATTATATGAAATCAAAAGGCGAAAAAGCTCTGTCCGACTATGTCGAACGAGTTAACACAATGTACACAAATAACCAAATTAGCAAGACCAAGTGGCAAAACTTATTAACCCCAGTCGATAAAATTTCTATCGATTTCATAGATCGACAATTACGAGAGAGTCAGTATATAGCAAGGAAAGCCAAAGAGATTCTGACATCGATTTGTTATAATGTGACGGCTACGAGTGGTTCGGTTACCAGTTTCTTGCGACATGTTTGGGGCTGGGATACCGTATTACACGATCTCAATTTTGACCGATATAAGAAAGTGGGTTTAACCGAGGTAATAGAGGTAAACCATAGGGGCAGTGTCATTAGGAGAGAGCAAATAAAGGATTGGAGTAAGAGATTCGATCATCGCCACCATGCCATTGATGCACTTACGATTGCCTGTACCAAACAGGCGTATATTCAGCGCTTGAATAATTTGAGAGCAGAAGAAGGACCGGATTTCAACAAAATGAGTTTGGAACGTTATATACAGTCACAACCTCATTTCTCAGTTGCACAAGTCCGTGAGGCTGTTGATAGAATATTAGTGTCGTTTAGAGCCGGTAAGCGTGCGGTGACTCCCGGCAAGCGATATATTCGTAAGAACCGAAAACGTATTTCCGTCCAGTCAGTTTTAATTCCACGAGGTGCGTTGAGCGAAGAGAGTGTATATGGCGTAATTCATGTGTGGGAGAAAGATGAGCAAGGTCATGTTATACAAAAGCAGCGTGCTGTAATGAAGTATCCGATAACCTCGATTAATCGGGAAATGTTGGATAAGGAAAAAGTTGTGGACAAGCGTATTCATAGAATCCTTTCCGGTAGGCTTGCTCAATATAATGATAATCCCAAAGAGGCGTTTGCTAAACCTGTATATATAGATAAGGAGTGTCGTATTCCAATTCGCACGGTTCGTTGTTTTGCGAAGCCGGCGATTAATACGTTAGTTCCACTCAAAAAAGATGATAAGGGAAATCCTGTTGCTTGGGTCAATCCGGGGAACAATCATCATGTTGCTATTTATAGAGATGAAGATGGCAAGTATAAGGAACGAACCGTTACATTTTGGGAAGCAGTGGATCGCTGTCGGGTAGGTATACCGGCTATTGTCACTCAACCAGATACTATTTGGGATAATATACTTCAGCGAAACGATATATCTGAAAACGTTTTAGAATCCTTACCTGATGTAAAATGGCAATTTGTTCTTTCATTGCAGCAAAATGAGATGTTTATTTTAGGAATGAATGAGGAAGATTATCGTTATGCTATGGATCAACAAGACTATGCATTGTTGAACAAATATCTTTATCGAGTACAAAAATTAAGTAAGAGTGATTATAGTTTTAGGTATCATACAGAAACTTCTGTCGAAGATAAGTACGATGGAAAGCCCAATTTGAAATTGTCTATGCAGATGGGAAAACTAAAAAGGGTGAGTATAAAGTCGTTATTGGGATTAAATCCTCATAAGGTGCATATCTCAGTTTTGGGTGAAATAAAGGAAATATCATGATCAAACGCACATTATATTTTGGGAATCCCTCGTATCTGAGTTTGCGCAATGCACAGCTAGTACTGCGTCTGCCAGAAGTGTCGAATAACGACACATTACCCGATACTTTCAAAAAAGAGGCGGAGCGGACGATTCCTATCGAAGATATAGGAGTGGTCGTACTCGATCATTCGCAGATAACAATCACACAAGGATTGCTCGAAGCCCTTCTCGAAAATAATTGTGCTATTATCACTTGCGATAAAAGTCGTTTGCCTGTGGGACTCATACTACCCCTTTGTGGGAACACGACACAAAACGAACGGTTCCGAGACCAACTTAATGCTTCGTTACCTTTGAAAAAGCAACTTTGGCAACAGACAGTGCAGCAAAAGATTGCCAATCAAGCTGCAATTTTGGAGAGCCAGGGAATTATAGCCAAAAATATGCGGGCATGGGTGGGCGAAGTCCGTAGTGGAGACATCGATAATATGGAGGCACGGGCTGCCGCCTATTATTGGTCGAGTATATTCCCTCACCTCGATAGTTTTCGCAGAGACAGAGACGGCGATCCTCCCAACAATCTACTCAATTATGGTTATGCCATTCTTCGGGCTGTTGTCGCTCGGTCGCTCGTTATTAGCGGATTGTTACCTACTTTGGGCATACATCATCATAACCGTTATAATGCATATTGTTTGGCCGATGATGTGATGGAGCCTTATCGCCCCTATGTCGATGGCTTGGTCTGTGAAATCATGGAAAGTGGAAAGGACTATTCGATGTTAACGACCGAATTGAAAGCAAAGTTATTGTCTTTACCGGTGGTAGAGGTAGGTATTCAAGGGCGGCGTAGTCCTTTGATGGTCGCTGTCGCCCAAACTACCGCCTCTTTATACAAATGTTTTAACGGGGAGTTACGTAAAATCATCTATCCAGAATTATAATTAATATGGATAGATTCAGCGAATATCGTATTATGTGGGTATTGGTATTTTTCGATTTGCCAACAGAGACGAAACGAGAACGTAAATTGTATGCCGACTTCCGTAAGAAACTGTTGCAAGATGGATTTACTATGTTTCAATTTTCCATTTATGTGCGGCATTGTCCTAGTAGGGAGAATGCCGATGTACATATCCGCCGGGTGAAGCTTTCTTTACCGCCGTTTGGAAAAGTAGGTATTCTCTGTGTTACTGATAAACAATTCGGTATGATGGAAATTTTCTATGGGAAGAAAGAGGTAAAGCCACAGGTTCTACCTCAACAGCTCGAACTCTTTTGAAAAACAAAAAGCCGGTTAAAAAACCGGCTTTTTGATAAAATACAGCTTTAATTTTTGATCCTAATTGATTGTGTAATTGTTTGACTATTAAATTGCTATACAAATTGTGCTGTATTTAATATGTCAAAGATACAAATTTGAAAGCGAATCACAACATTTGTCTTCCGATTCCATATTAAGTTTCAGCTGTATTTAATATGTCAAAGATACAAATTTGAAAGCGAATCACAACTCATATCGTTTACGGAGATAAAACAGAAGAGCTGTATTTAATATGTCAAAGATACAAATTTGAAAGCGAATCACAACTGACCGGCTCGTTGTTGTAAGCCATCAGAGGCTGTATTTAATATGTCAAAGATACAAATTTGAAAGCGAATCACAACCCTTCGTACCTTGTGTGGCACTAAGATTTGCTGTATTTAATATGTCAAAGATACAAATTTGAAAGCGAATCACAACTCTAAAATCAGCGTATCAATGAACAACACCGCTGTATTTAATATGTCAAAGATACAAATTTGAAAGCGAATCACAACGCAAGTAAATTCTTGCTTTATTTCAGAGCGCTGTATTTAATATGTCAAAGATACAAATTTGAAAGCGAATCACAACTCCTCACTTATTAAGGAATGCTGGAAAGTGCTGTATTTAATATGTCAAAGATACAAATTTGAAAGCGAATCACAACTATCCACGTTTGATTTGAGAGTAGTTCTTCGCTGTATTTAATATGTCAAAGATACAAATTTGAAAGCGAATCACAACGGTGTCGCTTTCTCCTTTTCACGTAGCTCCGCTGTATTTAATATGTCAAAGATACAAATTTGAAAGCGAATCACAACGAATGCTGTTTTCGGTTATCAACGCCCGTGGCTGTATTTAATATGTCAAAGATACAAATTTGAAAGCGAATCACAACATCGTGTCGCAATTCCGAGACTTGACTAAAGCTGTATTTAATATGTCAAAGATACAAATTTGAAAGCGAATCACAACGCTTAGCCCGAGTGCTTGACTTAATGCATGCTGTATTTAATATGTCAAAGATACAAATTTGAAAGCGAATCACAACGGAAACGAAGTTTCCGCCTTATACATTAAAGCTGTATTTAATATGTCAAAGATACAAATTTGAAAGCGAATCACAACCTGCAAGGAATACAGCGAGTAGGCGCCGCCGCTGTATTTAATATGTCAAAGATACAAATTTGAAAGCGAATCACAACTCATTTTTGAAGTACATTACCATGATAAATGCTGTATTTAATATGTCAAAGATACAAATTTGAAAGCGAATCACAACCGCTTTGTCCATACATTAAGCCGATATTTAGCTGTATTTAATATGTCAAAGATACAAATTTGAAAGCGAATCACAACAGCTGTCGAACCGTATTGGTCGACAATCGGCTGTATTTAATATGTCAAAGATACAAATTTGAAAGCGAATCACAACGGGTGAGTCCGTATTTATCATTGAACATTAGCTGTATTTAATATGTCAAAGATACAAATTTGAAAGCGAATCACAACATCGTGTGTTTGATGTGAAACCGGAGCTTTGCTGTATTTAATATGTCAAAGATACAAATTTGAAAGCGAATCACAACCTACGAAGTCCCGTCTTGTGGATAAATCTGCTGTATTTAATATGTCAAAGATACAAATTTGAAAGCGAATCACAACATCGTGTGTTTGATGTGAAACCGGAGCTTTGCTGTATTTAATATGTCAAAGATACAAATTTGAAAGCGAATCACAACCGGGAAAGCGTTCTTTGACTTCTTGGAATCGCTGTATTTAATATGTCAAAGATACAAATTTGAAAGCGAATCACAACGAGCCGCACGCAGGGTCTCCTGTCTTTCCAGCTGTATTTAATATGTCAAAGATACAAATTTGAAAGCGAATCACAACTTGGTTCATAGAACCGCAGTTTCGTCGAGGGCTGTATTTAATATGTCAAAGATACAAATTTGAAAGCGAATCACAACCTGGTGCACCTGCTACTCCGCAAGATATGTGCTGTATTTAATATGTCAAAGATACAAATTTGAAAGCGAATCACAACGATTAAATGCGAACGGATTTAACAACTGTCGCTGTATTTAATATGTCAAAGATACAAATTTGAAAGCGAATCACAACCAATGAGGAGTTCAAAATCAACGCTCCTTCGCTGTATTTAATATGTCAAAGATACAAATTTGAAAGCGAATCACAACGTCGAAACTGGTAGTGCAAGTATGGTACAAGCTGTATTTAATATGTCAAAGATACAAATTTGAAAGCGAATCACAACCTGGAACCTGTCGAGCGAGGAAATGGCGAGGCTGTATTTAATATGTCAAAGATACAAATTTGAAAGCGAATCACAACTCGAATCGTACACTTTAACGGCCTTGTTGGGCTGTATTTAATATGTCAAAGGTACGGATTTGAAATTAAATCATAATTAATTTAGTTGGATTTTAAACTGTTAATTTCTTATGTGTTGAGAATACCACGGATAAATACTATTGAATTACAGTGTTGGTAGGTGTGTTTTGTGTGGAAAAGCGTATCTTTGATAGCTCAATCAAAGGGATAATGAATGTATGGAACCGTTAGGTATTTGTCGTACGGCTTTTTATGTGTCTAAAAAGATCATGTGTGCCGTACTTATCGTATTTTCATTGAGAGGCAGAGCGCAGAGCAGTGTAATGATGGAGAAGGAGACTTGTGCGTTTCTTCAATCTTTGCCTGCGGGTTTACAAAAGACACAGGCCGATGCCGTGCGTCGCGCCATAAACGGGGATTGTACCGCTTTGATATCTGTGCGTAATTCGCGTAATACGAACCCTGAATCGAAAAGTGGGGTAGTGGCAACGGATATCGGAGGGTGTTATCGTTTGTATCGCCCTGCCGGATTCGATACTATTCCGTTGCCTGTGTTGATTTACTTACATGGGGGTGGCTGGTGTTTCGGGAGTATCAATAGTTGCGCTCATTTTTGTGCGGGGTTATCGTATAGGGCAAAGATTGCTGTGTTGGCCGTGGAATATCCCTTAGCACCCGAACATGCTTATCCTGCCGCCCTCAATGCTTGTACCGAGGCCGTCGCATTCGCTTTCGAGCATGCCGGGGAGTATGGCTTTCTTCCCGATCGGATATCTATCGGCGGAGATAGTTCGGGCGGGAATCTTGCTCTTGCTACGGCTCTTAACCTAATTCTTGCAAAGGATTCTCACTCTTGCCGCATGGACAGTGGAACGATGTGCTCTTCACTTTGTTCGCTCGTGCTGTTTTATCCGGTGACAAAAGCTTGGGCAGACGGTTCGTCTTCGTGGAAAAACTATGCCGAGGGATATGGTCTCGATGCCCAATTGATGGAGGCTTTCAATGCCGCATACATCGGTACAGGAGATGCTCGACAGCCTCTTGTCTCGCCGGGTGTAGCCGATGACGAGCTACTGAAACAGCTACCGCCGACGCTTATCGTCAATGCCGAGCGGGATATTCTTTTATGTCAGGGGAAGGAATTGGCGGCCAGACTTTCCGGGCTCGGCGTTGCCGTGAGCCATACGGTTTTGCCTCATACGGTGCATCTCTTTATCACCGTGCCGGGACAGCCTACGGCATTCGGGGAGTCTGTTCGTTTAGCCGCCGACTTTCTCACGTTAGAGTAGGGGAATCATTCCGTATCAGAGAGGTGGCTTTACAACTATATCGGGATTGAGACTCCTTAGATGATCGATGAATGCTTGCCTCTGGTTGGGAGACAAGACGAGAGTCTTTTTGTCGGCGAAGCGGATTTCTATCCTGTCCATCGATAAGGCCGGTGCGCTTAAACAACTATTGGTTTTCGAGATTTTCGTTATTCGGTCGATCGGGAAGGAGGACGACAAGAATATGCCGCATTTGATGTGCAGCGTGCCGTTGTCTATGGTGTAGCTCGTGTTACAGAATGGGTCGGCAATGAAAGCGGCCGTGACGACCAATAAGGCGAGGGCTATCCAAGAGAATTCGAACAGGAGCGGCAGGTAGGACAGAAGGACAATTGCTATAATGGCGATTAGCAAGCCTTTATCGACCTTTGATTTGTAAACAGTTTTCATTGTCTCGTAGGAGATTAGAATATCCCTCCACCAAGCATAAGGCGCAGTATACCCAAAACGATAGATACGATGCAGAGGGTTTTGCCATTGTCTGATTTGAGAATGGCACAGATGATGAGGAAAATGACCGATATGGGTATGGCCACCCAGTTGAGAAATCCCAATAGGGGAATAAATGCGACAAGGGTGATGAGCAGTGCTACGATACCTAAGAATGTTCCCATTGTTTTATGCTTTTTGTCGATTAACAAATGTATTTTGTGATTTGTTCCGGGGGATCGATGTCTTGTCAATCCATTCGGGTTTTATAGTCGTAGTAGTCGTATTCCCGCCAGATTTCCACTTTCCCGTCGCTTTTGAGGCAGGCTATGGAGGGGTGGGGGATTCCGTTGAACATGGTTGTCTTGACTGTCGTATAGTGAATCATATCCTCGAATATGATTCGGTCTCCTATTTGCAATTCGTGGTCGAAATGCCAGTCTCCTATATAGTCGCCGCTCAGACAGGAGTTTCCTCCCATGCGATAGGCGTATGTGCCGGGAGCGGGTTCTACCGAGCCTCGTATCGCCGGTTTATAGGGCATTTCGAGACAGTCGGGCATGTGACAGGCAAAAGAGACGTCGAGAATGGCTGTTTTGATACCGTGGTTCTCGACTATATCGACTATGGTGGATACTAATGTACCGGTCTGCCAAGCGAACGCACTACCGGGTTCGAGAATGATTTCGAGGCTGGGGTGTCTTTGTTTGAAGCCCCGGAGGAGGTTAATCAAATGTGCGGTATCGTAATCCTTGCGGGTCATGAGGTGACCGCCTCCCATATTCAGCCATTTGATATGGGGGAGTAGATGCCCGAATCGGTCTTCGACCTGTGCCAAAGTCTTTTCGAGGTCGTAGGAGGTGGACTCGCAGAGGGTGTGGAAATGAAGCCCCTCCACTCCCTGCGGAAGTTCGGGCAGCTTGTCGGCGGTTATTCCTAATCGGGAACCCGGTGCGCAGGGATTGTAGAGGTCGGTTTCTACCTCGGAATATTCGGGGTTGATACGCAACCCGCACGATACCCGATTGCCGTCGGCTACTACTTGGGGGTAAAACCGTTCGAATTGAGTCAGGGAGTTGAAGGTAATGTGGCTGCTGTATTTGAGTATTGTCGGGAAATCCCGCTCGGTATAGGCCGGTGAGTAGGTGTGTGCCGGACTGCCCATTTCCTCGAATGCCAGCCGTGCTTCGTGTATGGAGCTGGCTGTGGAGTGCGGAATATATTCCCGTATGACGGGGAATGATTTCCAAAGGGCATAGGCTTTGAACGCCAGTATAATATTTACTCCGGCGGCTTCTTTGACGGAGCGAATGAGAGCGAGGTTGCGGCGCAATAGTTCTTCTTCGAGAACATAGCAGGGCGATGGTATTTGCGATAGCGTATCGTGCATGACGTATGAAAAATTATTCTATGATTGTGAACTTGGCGAATTTGAGCAGGAGCTGTTTGCGTCCGACGTTTTCAAATTCGACGGTTATTTTGCAGTTGTCTCCCGTATCTTCTATGGCTGTAACGGTTCCGTTTCCGAAGCGGGCATGGCAGATGAATGTTCCTATTTCTACTTGCCCGGCAGCGGTTGCAACTGTGGATTGTGTCGTAGAATGGGTTTCACCTGTGGGTTTAGAGTCTATCTTGGTCAACCGTTTGCCCGGAGACGGAGCAGTGAATGGTCTCGGTGCAGGTGTGCGATCCGTATCTTCTTCGTTCCATCGGGAAGTTTTGCGCGGTCTTTCCGCATCGAATGGAAATCGGTTCCACGATATGGTTTCTCTGGGAGACTCCTGTTTGGTTTGTACCGGCATATCGACGTATCGAGAATCGAGGTCTTTGATGAACCGGCTTGGAGGGGAGGAGACCGTTTGTCCGTTACGATAGCGGGAGAGGGCATACGTGAGGGTGCAGTTTTCTTCTGCGCGGGTGATGGCCACATAGAGCAGACGTCGTTCTTCTTCGATTTCCCGTTCACTGTTTTTACTCATGGCCGAAGGAAAGAGGTCTTCTTCTACTCCAACAATGAAAACTTGTTTGAACTCCAATCCTTTCGATGCATGGACCGTCATCAAGGTTACTTTGTCTTGCTCGGTTTCATCGCCGTTGTCTTGATCTGTCGCCAAAGAAATTTCGGCTAAGAAGTCGGATAGGGAGGTTTGTTCTTCTCCGGCTTCTTCGCGCAGGGCGCAAAATTCACGGACACCGTTCAAAAGTTCTTCGATGTTCTCTTGCCGGCTGATGTTTTCGGGAGTACGATCCGAGGAAATCTCTCCCCAAATACCCGACCGCTTGATAATCGTTTCCGCCAGTTCCGGTGTGTTCTTTTTATCGGCTTCGTAGCGTAATTCGTCTATGAGGTCCTTGAAGGTTTTCAACTTGTTCAATGTGCCGTTGTTAACGGCCAAGTTGTAGCCTATGGGGTCGGAAATCACATTCCATATACTGGATTCCTGCGAGTGTGCCCGTTCGATGAGTTTCGAGAGAGTGGTATTTCCGATTCCTCGTGCGGGATAGTTGATGACTCGTTTGAGTGCTTCTTCGTCATCGGGGTTTATCGTCAATCTGAAATAGGCGATGGCGTCCTTGATTTCTTTCCTTTGGTAGAACGACATGCCTCCGTAGATGCGGTAGGGTATGTTGCGCTTGCGCAGAGCCTCCTCCAATACACGGGATTGTGCGTTCGTGCGGTAGAGGACAGCGAAGTCGTTGTAATCACAGTGAGTCGTGAGACGCATTTCGGCAATACGGTTCGAGACGATAAAGCCTTCTTCGAAATCGGAATAGGCACTTATTACTTGTACTTTGTTCCCTTGTTCTTTTTCGGAGAATACTTGTTTGGGTATTTGCTCCTTGTTCTTGGCGATGAGGCTGTTGGCCGTATTGACGATATTTTGTGTGGAACGGTAGTTCCGTTCGAGTTTGAATATTTTCAATCCCGGGTATTCTTTACTCAGTCCGAGTATATTGTGGATATTCGCTCCCCGGAATGAGTAAATACTCTGGGCATCGTCGCCCACCACGCAGATGTGGTTGTGGTCTTTTCCCAACTGACTGACGATGAGGTGTTGGGCGAAATTGGTATCTTGATACTCGTCTACCAAGATGTAGGCGAACAGGTCGCGATAGTGTTGCAGTACGTCGGGGTGATCCCTGAAAAGTATATTGGTATTGAGCAGCAGGTCGTCGAAATCCATTGCCCCCGACACGAAACAGCGTTGTCGGTAGATACGGTATATTTCGTGAATGAGGGGCCGTTTCGAACGAGTATCCATCTCGATAAGTTCCCGGTTTCGCGCATAGGCTTGCGGTTCGATAAGGGCGTTTTTCGCATGGGAAATAATCGCCTGCACGGTTGTGGGTTTGTATGTCTTATCGTCGAGTTGAAGTTCTCTGATAATGCTTTTTATAAGCGACAGGGAATCGGAGGAATCGTAGATGGTGAAGTCGTGACGATAGCCGAGCCGGTCGGCATTGGCTCGAAGTATGCGGGAGAAAATGGAGTGAAACGTCCCTGCCCACAAGCGTTGAGCTGTCTCTGTCCCTACCAATGCGGCGATGCGTTCTTTCATTTCGTTGGCCGCTTTGTTGGTGAAGGTGAGTGCCAGCAGCCGGTAGGGTGGATATCCCATTTGCAGCAGGTGTGCTATTTTGTAGGTAAGTACTCTTGTTTTACCCGACCCGGCTCCGGCGATAACCAATTCCGGTCCATCGGTATAGAGCACAGCTTCGCGTTGCTGGTCGTTCAGACTGTTCAGAAAATCTTGTTCCACTTTTCTTTTCCTTTGCTTCGTGCAAAGATAGTGTAAAGGGTTAATAGAAACAAGCCTCGGTTTTGTCTGTGTGTTATCTATTTTTTTGAGAATCATACTTTCGTCATTGCATAACTGAGTTTTATTTCTTCTTTTCAAATACTGTATTGGTGGTGGCGGAGTTTTATTATTGGTTCATTCTTCTCAGCAGCAAGAAGAACGAACCGTTCGGGCTGCTGTTTTTATTAACCCCTCCGTCCTTGCGGACACCTCCCCTATATTTTGCGTTGCATAACGCAGGGGAGGAGGGTGATAGTAACCCTCCGCTCATTGCAGTGCGATACCCCCGCATACGGGGCACGGCAAGGGCGGAGTTTAGAAGTAGCTCTCTATTCATTTGCGATTTTTCTATTTCAACCCCCTCGCCCTGCGGGCACTCCCCCTATATTCCTTGTAGGAACACCCCGCAATGCTGCGGGACACGGCAAGGGGAGAAGGTTGAATACTAATGATTTTCTTTCCCTGCAAAAGATAGTCTCGGTTGCATTAGATTCGCTTTATTTGTTCATTCTTCTCAGCAGCGAGAAGAACGAACCAAGAAGCGCCGCCGCGGTTATCGGGCTTTTGGGTTCGTCGCTACGGTCGCCGTCGGGGTCTGCGGAACTCGCTCCGCTCGGACAGTCCTCGCCCTTTTTCCTCCGTCTTCCTTGCGACTTCACCGCCCGATAAAGGCGGGGATTTAATTCGTGCTTTTGACGGTCTTGAATCTTTTTGTTGATACGACATGACGTTTCGCTCCATATTTTGCATTGGCAAAACACAGAGGAGATGAGAAAATGGCTCGTTATGTTATGAGGCATGGTAGGGGAGAAGGGAGACTTCCTGTTTCTGCTCATCGAAATCGAGAGGGAAAAAGAGGGGATTAGGTCCACCCTCCACCTGTCGGATTTATTCTCTTCTGTTGCAATCGAAGGAGGATCGATGGAATCCGGGTGCAGGTTCGCCAATGGGATTACCGGCAGGAGCGCCGCACCAGATGCTCCCGGATAGGGGCGATAAGGGCTGCGGGGTGTGTG
>ENA-OPNB01001724-OPNB01001724.1-human-gut-metagenome-genome-assembly--contig:-NODE-1724-length-14492-cov-2.869918_pt1 | contig 14492 bp, 9 predicted proteins | sample MGYA00241528_ERZ501754 | MGnify/ENA primary metagenome ERZ501754 (study PRJEB25962, sample SAMEA2042646) | human gut metagenome | biome: human gut; feature: human-associated habitat; material: faeces... | reverse complement strand
TGATTGTCAAGTAAAAATTAAAAAAAATATAAAAAAATAAGAGATTAAGAAACCAATTTTATAATTAATGATAAAAATATAGTTAAATATATATTGTTTTTTTATGTAAAGCATGATATACTATAAAAGTCCGAATTTTTTTTATGTCTCGATAAGACCTCCGAATTGAGAGGCACGAGAAAGGAGATTTGTATGAGCAAGTTTATTTCGAACAGTTTTAGTATCAACATATTACCTTTGTTGGAGCTGGGAATCGTCCGGGTAAAGAAAATATCTCCGGATATGATTCCAAAAGATGTCGAATCTGCTATTGGGCATGAAGATACTGCACGTGTTGTATCTGGCATCTTGGGGTTCGAGGTGAAGCCCAACCGGGTCAGCATCAAGCTGACCGAGAGCGACGTCTTGTACGTTGCTCAGTACACTGGACCGAGACTCCCGGAGGGTGCAACGACATTGCCGGAAGGAGCAAACATCGAGTTTTTCGAGGTTAGCTTCCGTGAAGAGGGGTGTAGAGGCTGTAGAGGCTACGACACTGGTTCTTGCCAGACCTGCAAGCTCAGCTTTTGGCTGAGTGGAACCCCGTTGAAAGATTGCTAAAGCTAATCTCCTAAAAGCCCTGTCTCTTGTTGCAATGCAACTTGAGACAGGGTGTTTTTTTATTCTGTAAAGAGTTCTTAAAAACTATTGAAAAATTCCCCATATTTTGATATAAATATAAAAAACAAACAAGGGAGAATATCGTGAAAAAATTAATTCAAATTTTAGGAATAGTCGTACTAGCAATAGTAGTAATTTTAAATATAGTTTATACGGCGGACATGAATTCTGGAGAACAAATCTCAATTAATTTTAACAGTTTTATTTATATAATAGGACTAATTATAACGGCAATTTTAATTTATTTTATAACTGAAGTAATAAATAAACATTTATATAATGGAATGAATGAAGAGAAAAAACGCAAATTGCGCAAATGGATGGTGGCAATTGCTATTGTTTTATATTTGATTTTAAATGTAGTATGGTTAATTTTCGTAAGACCAGGAATAGTAGCGGATTCTATACACGTTTTAAATTTGGCACAAACATTTTACGAGAATAATCCAGATAGATACTTACCAAATTTGACATATGCGGGAATACCACTAATTCAATACATGCAGGCATATCCACACCAAATTACATTGGCATTTGTTTATAATATGTTATTTTGCGTGTTACACTGTGACTTGATAATTTTACCAAGAATATTTAATGTATTCTTTAATTTGTTAATTATTTTGGCATTATATAAAATAACAAAACAACTATCGAAAGATTACAAAATGAATAATACGAGAATGTTTATATTAATCCTAACATTCTTTACAATACCAATGCTTGCAACATTTATGTATGGGGATATTCCAGCGCTTTCATTAAGTTTGTTTTCTGTATATTTTATGATGAAATTTACAGATACAAAACAGGTTAGATATGGAATTTTTGCTTCAATTCTCACGATGATAGCATATTTGATGAGAATGAATACTCTAATATTCGTAATTGCAACAGTAATTTATTTGGTATTAAATATATTCAAAGACTTTAAAGCAAAAGAAGTAAAAGAAAAATTGATAAATGTTGCTGTAATTGCAATGTTTTTAGTATTAACATTTGTACCATCATCACTTGTAAAAACATATTATTTTAGTAAATACAATCTAGAAAAAGGCAAAACATATCCAAGCATTAGTTATATTTTAATGGCTATGGAAGAGGGACCTAGAGCAAATGGGTGGTATAATGAAACAATTGCAGAACCTGCATTAAGAAGCTTGAAAACAGGTGAGAATATTTCTGATGAATACAAAGAAAAGATAAAGGACAGATTAGAATATTTTGCAAAGCACCCTACTTATACAGTAGATTTTTACAGACAAAAGCTTACGACTACTTGGGCAGAAAGTACGTATTCTGCAATATTTAACAATGGAATAACAGAAGAGAGTAATCTAAGCTGGATAAAGAGTCCTTTAACTTTCTATCAAAAAGCTTGGATAATACTAACTTTTACATTGACGATAATAGTGCTAATTCAAAATAGAAAAAAATTAACAATAGAACTAATATTCTTGGTAACAATATTCTTAGGAGGATTTTGTTTCCATATATTATGGGAGGCAAAATCTAGGTACATAATTCCTTATATAGTAACATTAATACCAGTTGCAAGTGTTATGCTAAACATAAAACCTTGGAAAATAAAGAAGCTGAATTCTTGACATACAACGATTGTATGATAAAATATTAAAGGAAAATTTATAAATTGGAAGTGCAAAATGAATCAAAAGAAACAATTATTAGTTAACACTATAATAATAGCAATAGGCAAGCTAAGCACACAAGTTGTGTCTTTCTTGCTTTTGCCTCTATATACATCAAAATTAAGCCCAGCAGAGTATGGAACATATGACTTTTTGGTAACTTTATCAACATTTTTGTTGCCAATAATAACATTGCTTATGGAAGAGTCTATGTTTAGATTCTTAATCGATGCCGATGACTTAAAGAGTAAAAAAAGAGTTATAACGGCTACAATTGCGTACACACTAGTTGGAACTTTTATATTTACAGCCATTGCTGGAATTATAATGGGTGTAATGCATTATGAATATGCATTTGTATTTATATTGTTTATAATTTCAAATATCTTATTGGGATTGAGCAATGCATTGGCTAGAGGAACTGGAAAGATAAAATTATATTCTTTCTCAAACTTTATATTGGGAGCCTCTACAATTGTACTAAACATAATATTCATAGTAAGCCTAAAGCTTGGTGTCAGTGGACTTTTATGGGCAAATACAGTCGCAAACAGTGCAACAGCAATAATAATCTTGTTAAAATTACATTTACCACAGTTCGTAAGTAGAAAAGATTTTCACAAGTCTACTTTAAGAGAAATGCTTAGATACTCAGTACCACTTGTACCAAACAATTTATCTTGGATAATCATAAGCTTGTCAGATAGACTTATGCTTACAGCAATGAGTGGTACAGAGGCAAACGGAATTTATTCTATTGCAAATAAATTTCCAAATATAATTTATACATGTTACGGATTTTTCTCTACTGCATGGAAAGAATCGGCTGCAAAAATATTAAAAGATGATAACAAAGTAAAATATTATAACAGTATTTACAAAGATATAAAATTCTTTTTAAAGGCAATCGTATTAGGATTAATTGCAATAATGCCATTTGTATTTTCTTTGTTTGTGGACGCAAGCTATAATGATGCATACAAATACATTCCAATACTTGTAATATCAATTTATTACACAAATATGTCAAACTTCTATGGGGGAATATTTACAGCATATAAAAATACTAAAATAATGGGATCAACAACAGTTGCGGCAGCAATTATCAACATAGTAATAAACATAATATTCATACCAAAATTCGGAATATATGCAGCATCATTTTCAACATTAATTTCAAATTTGATTGTGTTTGTATACAGAAGATATAAATTAAAAGAGTATATAGTTTTAAAAGAAAAATTCAATTATGTGTTTTGGATATTGCTAGTAGCGACACTAATAACATATTACAAAAACAATTTAATTGCAAACATAATAATGTTTATAATAGTGCTTGCATACTGTATATTTACAAATATGAGCTTCTTAAAGAAAATAGCAGAACCAGTAATAAATAAATTTAAAAAATAGGAATATATCTATAGTAGAGGTGAGTTATAATGAACAATGAAAAAATAACAGAAACATATGATGTATTAAAAACTTTTATACCAAAAGAAGATATTTACTTAAATGAACCAATGAGTAAGCATACTACTTTTAAAATAGGCGGAAATGCAGATATATTCGTTAAATTGAAGAGTGTAGAACAAATTGAGAAAACAATCGAAACAACACGAAAAATAGGAGTGCCATTAAAATTTATAGGAAATGGTAGCAATATTTTAGTAAAAGACGAAGGAATTAGAGGAGTTGTGGCGAAGATATGTACTAGTACATATGATTTTATAGATGAAACTACATTAAGACTTGACAGTGGATTGTTAAATGCGAAGGTCGCAAGAATTCTATTAGACCATAATCTTGCTGGTTTTGAATTTGCATCAGGCATTCCAGGAACTCTTGGAGGAGCTGTGAAGATGAATGCTGGTGCTTATGGTAGTGAGATGAAGAACATAGTTGTAAGTACAAGATATATAGATTTAGACAGTGACAAGATTGAAATAAAAGAAATTAACAATGCAGAGCATGAATTTAGTTATAGACACAGTATTTTCTCAAATAAAAATGCTATAATAATAGATACAACTCTAAGACTTCAAACAGGAAATAAAGACGAGATTGAAGAAAAACTATGCAATAATCTTGATAACAGAAGAGAAAAACAGCCAATAGATAAGCCAAGTGCAGGAAGTACTTTTAAAAGAGGAGAAGATTTTATAACAGCCCAATTAATTGACGAGTGTGGATTAAAAGGTTATACAGTTGGTGGAGCACAGGTGTCGGAAAAACATGCAGGCTTTGTGGTAAACATCGGAAATGCAACTGCAAAAGACGTTATAGAACTTACAGAATACGTAAAGAAAAAAGTGTATGAGAAATTTAACAAGAAAATAGAATTGGAAATAGAAATTGTATAATTGAAATTGCCTTTTATAAAAGTTAATGATATGGTTTAAATAAATTTTATTATTAGCAGAAAATATGTTAAAAGTAATTTGAGTTTGAGATGTATTAATGTGAATTTACATAATATAATTTTAATGCATTATGTTAGGCAAAGTTTGAAAGGAATGAAATAAAAAATGAACGGATTTTTTAAGTGGTTTAAATCAGGAGCCAAAATAAAAAGATGGATTTTTCTAATGTTAATAGGAATAGTACTCGTATGTTATGGAATTGCAAAGGTGCTTGTAACAGATGAAATGGGATTTAGGGAGCTTACAAAAATAATTTTTGTGTTTGTTTTAGGATTTACATTCACAATAATTAGTATAATATGTATTCAAAGAAGAACATTAGAGATATTAGTAGAGGAATCTGATACAAGAGATTTAGAAGATAAAAGTAAAGTTAAATCTTTAATATTCAATAGAAAAATATACAATCAAGGACCAAAAGTTGTTGTAATTGGTGGTGGCGCTGGACTTAACACAGTACTTAGAGGCTTGAAAAATTACACAGACAATATAACAGCAATTGTTACAGTTTCAGATTATGGAGAGCAAAGAAGCAAATCAAAACAAGACTTAGGAACTCTTCCATTAGATGATGTAAAGGGTAGCTATGTGGCACTTGCTGCAAATGAAAATGAAATGGATTGCTTGATGAATTTAACCTTTAAAAATCCAAAATTAGAAGGATTAAAATTTGGAGATATATATTTAACAGCAATGAAAGAGGCTGTTGGAGACTTCTCGGCATCAGTAGAAGAAAGCTCAAAAATACTTAATATGACAGGAAAAGTCCTTCCAGTAACACTTGATCAAATTAAGATATGTGCAGAATTAGAAGATGGAACTGTGGTGGAATGTAAAGATAAAATTCCAGAAATGGTTAGCCAAAAAATAAGTAAGATAAATAGAATATTTATTTCGCCAACCAACACAAGAGTTGCTCCAGGTGTTATAGAAGCCATTGAAGAGGCTGATGCAATAGTACTTGGACCGGGAAGTTTATACACAAATGTAATTCCAAACTTATTGGTACCGGGAGTATCAAAAGCAATAAGAGAGTCTAGTGCATTCAAAGTATATGTAAGTAACATAATGACGGAGTATGGTCAAACTGATAGTTATACTCTATATGACCACATAAAGGCTATAATAGACCATGCTGGAAAAGGCATAATAGATTATTGTATTTATGATACTGGAGAGATTGTGCCAGAGTATATAAGGCAGTACAATAAAGGAGGAGAAGAACTTGTTGAACAAGATGTTTCAAAAGTAAAAGAAGCAGGAATTAAGTTAATTCAAAGAAATATGTCTACAATCGAAAATGGAAGAATTAGACATAATTCTGATGCGATAGCAACAAGTATTATTCAACTAATTTGTGATGATATGAAATTTAGAGATATGCAGAATGATACAAGAGTTATTCTACTAGATTCAAAAATAAAAGACACAAAGAAGAAAATGAAAAACAATCAAGCAAAGAGTAAAAAGAAGAAAAACAAAAAACGTTCAGGAAATAGTAAATTCTTTGAAAAATATAATGATAGAATTCAGGCAATACAAGATAGTGAGAGCAACAGAGAAAAGAGAATAAAAGAAATAGAAAAAACTGGTAAGAAAAATAAAGAAAATGAAAAAAACAGTAAAAACATAGAAATACAGAAGAGTGAAATAAGACAAAAGAAAGAAAATAATAGACAGTCAAGTAAAATTGATGTAAATAGAAAGCTTGAAGAGGGTAGAATGTTAGAGTCTAGAATGGAAGAAACTCTAAGAAGAATGAAGGAAGTAAACAAGAATAAATAAAAAGAGGTAAACGATAGATGAAATACAGTGAAATTGATGAAGAAGTAAAGAAATCTCTAAAAAGAGACTGGATAATTACGAATGGAATAGGTGGATTTTGTAGCCAAAGTGCACTGGGATGTAACACTAGAAAATATCATGGATTATTGGTTGCACCACTCACCCCACCAGCAAGAAGATTTTTAATATTATCAAAATTAGATGAAAGCATTGAAACAAATGGAACTAAATATAATTTGTTTACAAATATGGCAAATGGAGAAATATCTGAAGGATATAAATATTTAGTAGATTTCAAAAAAGAATATATACCAATATTTACATATAAAGTTGAAAATATAATAATCAAGAAGTTTATTTGTATGGATTATGGTAAAAATACAGTAGTTGTATATTATCAAATAAAAAATCAAAATGCAGAAGCTAAATTAACTTTAGCGCCAGTAGTAAATTTTAGAGACTTTCACTCTATAAATAAAGATCATCAATTTAATGTAGAACAATCACATTCTGGAAATAAAGTTAGAATTGTACTAGATAAAAATTCGGAAACACCAATTTACATGAATTGTTCTGATGGCAGATATTTTAAACATATAGATGATACATTCAGAAATATGTATTATTTAAGAGAAGAAGAAAGAGGCTTTGAAGCGGAGGAAAATCACTACGTTCCGGGGATATATTCGATAAATCTGGAACCAAATGAAGAAAAAGAGATAACTTTTGTATGCTCATTAGAAGAAAACATAGAGGAAATAGATGGAATAAAAGTTATTAACAAGGAATTACTAAGAATGACCGGAATTATTTATGATACTGGTATAATTCAAAATAGTAAAATGAATGACAAGAAACTTGATATGTTAAAAGCTTTGATATTAGCAACAGATAATTTTATAGTAAATAGACCATCATTTGGATTACATACAGTAATTGCAGGATATCCATGGTTTCTAGACTGGGGAAGAGATTCATTAATTTCATTTGAAGGCTTGCTGTTATTAACAAAAAGATATGAGTTCGCAAAAGAAGTTTTATTAACAAATATAAGAGACATAAAATATGGACTAGTTCCAAATGGATATTCAGGTTATGATAATAGACCATTATATAATAGTGCTGATAGCTCATTATTATTGGTAGAACAGGTGTACAAATACTTAAAATATACGAATGATAATGAATTTATAAAAGATGAAATATATCCTAGTCTGGTAAAAATAATGGATGCGTATTCAGATAGAATAGATGTTGACGGAGATAACATTTATTTAGATAAAGAGGATAATTTGCTGTCTGCTGGAACAGAAAATACTCAAATTACTTGGATGGATGTAAAAATAGATAACCATGCAATAACTCCTAGAAATGGCAAAACGGTTGAACTTAATGCTTTATGGTATAATGCATTAAAAATAATGGCTAGACTTGCAGAAAAATATGAGAACAAGCAATTGTGTAGAAAATATCTAGAAATGGCTGAAAAGACTAAAAAATCATTTGATGAAAAGTTCTATAATGAAGAAAAACATTGCTTATATGATGTGTTAGGAGACAGCAAAGTACGCCCAAATCAATTATTTGCATTAAGTTTATCACATCCGATTGTTGATAATGCAGAGATTGCAGAACAGGTTTTAAATACAGTTGAGAATAAATTATTAAATAAATATGGACTAAAAACATTAAGCTCAGATGAAGACGGTTATGTTGATGTATATGAAGGTTCTGCATATAGGAGAGATTCAAGCTATCATCAGGGAATTACTTGGCCATGGTTATTAGGATTATATTATGATGCATTAAAAAATACTATGATAATAGAAAAGAATAGAACCAAAAGGCAAGAATTAGAAGAAAAAATAACGAAGCTTGTATATACAACAAAGGAAACTTTCAAAGCAGAAATGTTTGAAAGGTCAAGTATTGGCACGATAAGTGAAATATATGATTCAACAGAACCATATGAAGAAAGAGGAGCATTTGCACAAGCTTGGAGCGTGGCAGAAATATTTAGAATAGTTTTAAATAAGAGATAATGTGAAAATGCAAGGTAAATAAAGCGGATTACCACGAATTGTTGAAGAATGTTTTAAAAATAGAAGATATAAAATACAAAATTAACATATATGCAATAATATACTAAACGGAAAAATGATATAAAAATATAGGTAGGAGGCTAATTGTGGATATCACAGCATTAGAAAATGAATTGAAAGCTGGAAAACTAAATAACATATATTTACTATATGGAGAAGAGCGTTTTTTACTAGATAACAACGTAAAAAAAATAAAAAAATTATTTGGTGAAACAGTAAATGGAATAAATTATATTCAAATTGACAACACTAATGTTTCAGAAATAATTGCAGACATAGAAACGCCTGCGTTTGGATATCCACAAAAGCTTATTGTTGCAAAAGATACAGGATTATTCCAAAAGCCTAAAAGAGGAAAAAGCGCTACAACTGAAGAAAAAACATCAAAAAAAGATGACAATAAATTTGAGAATAAGCTAGCAACATACATAGAAGAAAATGTTGATATGATAGATGATTCTGTAATATTATTGTTTATTGAAAATGACGCAGATAAAAACAATCTATATAAAACAATTGATAGGTTGGGCTGTGTATGTAATTTTGAAAAACAGAAACCTGCGGAATTAGTAAAAAGGCTAAAATCAATTTGCAATATGTATAAGGTAAACGTAGATGCTGTTACATTAAATTATTTAATAGAAAATTGTGGAACATCGTTACAGGACTTAATAAATGAAATTCGTAAACAAATAGAATATGTTGGAGCTGGTGGAACGATAACAAAGCAAAACATAGATTTATTAGGAATAAAGCAATTTGAAAGTATAATATTCGATTTAACAGATAGTCTAGGAAAGAAAAATATATCAGAAGCATTACAAGTATTAAAAAATTTATTGTATGCTAAAGAACCAATACAAAAAATATTTATCACATTATATGGGCACTTCAAAAAATTGTATATCACGAAAATAGCAATAAACGAAAAACTAAACATTGCAGAAAGCCTAAACTTAAAACCAAATCAAACATTCTTGGTAAACAAATATACGATGCAATCAAAATATTTTAAAGAAGCAGAATTAAGAAAATTGTTACAAGAATTTATAGATTTGGACTATAAATCGAAGAGTGGTGCGATAGATTTAAATGTTGGATTAGAAGCGGTGTTGTGTAGATACTGCTCATAAAAAATGGTATAAACATATGTGAAAATTATATAAGGAAAAATGAAAATAATAAAATAGATTAAAATATCCTTCGAACAACTACGATGGATATTTTTTATATAAAAATATTTAGTAATTAAATTTTATTATTTTGCCAAAAAGCTTTTACTTTTACTTAAATATGTAATATAATTAGAACATAAATAAAATTAAGGAGGAAGCTTATGAGTAGCAAATCTGAGAAAAAACATGATAAATCTACTAAAAACAGAAATAGTAAAGAAACGGAGAAAAATAAAAAAGATATAAAAAACGATGAACAAAATAAAAAAACAAGGAAGAAAGGATTTTGGAAAAGACACAGAAAATTAGCTATTTTTATAAAATTAATATTTGTACTAATTATACTTGCTTGTATTGTTGGAGCTGGAGCAATTGTTGCATTATTTAGCAATGATGACTGGGCTATGTCAAAAGATGATCTTACATTAAAAATTATTGATACAATAATTTATGACAAAGATGGTAATGAAATTGCAAATGTGTCTGGTGATGAAAAAAGAAGAATTGTATCTTTAAGTGAGATTCCAGAAAATTTGCAAAACGCTTATATTGCAATAGAGGATAAGAGATTTTATGAGCATAAAGGTGTAGATTTAAAAAGAACAGTTGGTGCAACTGTAACATATATTATACATAGAGGTCATTCTTCTTATGGTGGAAGTACAATAACGCAACAATTAATAAAGAACTTGAAAAATGATAAGGGAGATTCAGGATTAGCTGGAATCGAGAGAAAAGTAAGAGAAATATCTAGAGCATATAAAGTTGAAAAAATGCTTTCTAAGAGCCAAATATTAGAACTATATTTAAATACAATATATGTTGGAGGAGAGGGAAACTTACATGGTGTTGAACTTGCTTCTAGATACTACTTTAATAAATCTGTTGGTGACTTAGATTTAGCAGAATGTGCATTTATAGCAGGAATAAACCATGCACCAAATAGTTATAATCCATTTAAAGAATCTACTGATAATAGTGAATTGATAAAAAAGAGAACAACTACAGTTCTTTCTGAAATGAAAGATCAAGGAAAAATATCAGAAGAAGAATATAATACAGCAAAAGCAGAAGTTGATGAAGGTTTACATTTTGAAAAAGGTAGCACTTCAACAAACTCTTCGATGTCATATTTGGCAAGAGCGGCATTAAATCAAGTAATAAATCAATATGCCGAGAAAAATGATGTGTCTACAGATATAGCACAAACAATGATCGAAGGTGGAGGATATAAAATTTATACGACACAGGATTCCACAATTCAATCAGAAATGGAAGATATATATAGAAATAGTGATGAGCACATTTTTGTGGGAGTTGCTACAGATAAAGAGGGTAATAAATTAAATGACCATACTCAATCTGCAATGGTTGTAATAGACCACAAAACAGGAAGAGTTGTAGGCTGTATGGGAGGATTAGGTGATGATGTTGATGCAAATGGACAAAATAGAGCAACACAATCAACAAGACAACCAGGTTCAGCAATAAAACCATTAGCTGCAATAGCACCAGCGCTAGAGTCTGGAATAATTACAGCAGCTACTGTATATGATGAATCAAGAACTACTTTTTCTGGTGGATATACTCCAAACCCACATAGGGGATATAGTTTAGTAACAGTTAGACAAGGTATAGGATTTTCTGCAAATACAATGAGTGTTAAGATTATGGCAGAAGTTGGACCAAGTAATTCAATTGCATTTTTGAAAAAGTTTGGAATATCAACATTAGTTACTGCAAGCGAAAATTCAGAAAAAAATGATGAAAACTTATCATTGGTACTTGGTGGAGCAACAAATGGAATTACACCACTAGAAATGGCAGGGGCATATGCAGCAATAGCAAATGATGGAGTATATATTACTCCAACATTCTACACAAGAGTTGAAGATAAAGATGGAAATACTGTTATGGAACCAACACAAGAAACAAGAAGAGTTTTATCAGAAGGTAATGCATATATACTAAAATCTATTTTAACAGGTCCTATAATTGGAAATGATCCAACGGCTCCATACTGTAAAATATCTGGGCAAGATGTTGGAGGAAAAACTGGAACTACAACAAATAATTATGACAGATGGTTCTGTGGATTTACAAATTATTATACAGCTGCTACATGGTATGGATTTGATCAACCAGAAAATTTGTATCCTGCAAAAGCAAATGGTACTAACAGAGCAGCAAGACTTTGGGTGGCTGTTATGAAAAAAGTACACAGTGATTTACCAAGTTCAAAATTTGAAAAGCCAAGTAATATAGTAACAGCTAAAATATGTAAAGCTTCTGGAAAAGTAGCAACAGATGCATGTACAGATACATATACAGAATACTTTGTAAAAGGAACTATTCCTGAATATTGTGAGGGACATGAAAAATTAACAATTTGTAAAAAAACAGGAAAAATTGCAACAGAATTCTGTCCTGAGACAGAAGAAAAAACATATGCGAAGAAGCCAGAAAAGGAAGATACAAACTTATGGAAAACAAGTGATAATGGACAATATGATATTCCAACAGAAACTTGTGATGTACATACTAAGAAACAAATAAAAATTCCCAGTGTGGTTGGAAAAACTAAGGAAAATGCTTTGAAAACATTGAAAGATTTAGGATTAACAGTTACTGTTGAAACTAAAGAATCTGAAAAAGCAGATGGAACAGTATTAGCACAGAGTAAGGCTGAAGGAACGACAGCAACAGCAGGAGATAGTATTACAATTACGGTAAGTAAGAAAAAGAAAGATGATACACAAACGCCAACTCCGCCAAAAGGAAATAATGAAGCTGTAAATGATGTAGTGGTTGATCCCGACGCACCAGCTGCTAATAACGAAGTTAAAGAGTAATTATTAGACGGAAAAGGAGTAAATATGAAATTAACTTTTTATAATACTTTAACAAGAAAAAAAGAAGAATTTCATTCAATAGATGAAAATAGAGTAAGAATGTATAGTTGTGGACCTACGGTCTACAGCTATGCACATATTGGAAATTTTAGAACTTACATATTTATGGATACATTAAGAAGAGTTCTAAAATATAATGGTTATGAACTAAAACATGTAATGAACATAACTGATGTTGGACATTTGGAATCTGATGCTGATGAAGGCGAAGATAAAATGGAAAAAGCAGCTAGAAAAGAAAAAAAAGACCCATATGAGATTGCAAATTTTTATACAGAAATATTTTTAAAAGATATGGAAAAGCTTAACATAGATAAACCAGAAATTATTACAAAAGCAACAGAAAATATTTCTCAAATGATAGAATATGTTAAAGAAATAATAAAAAATGGATATGCGTATGAAACTAGTAAAGGAATATACTTTGATATATCAAAATTAGATAAATACCCAGTATTATCAAATAGAAAACTAGATGACCAGATAGCTGGAGCAAGAGTTGATGTTGACCCAGAAAAAAAGAATCCATACGATTTTGCTTTATGGATTAAAGCACCAGAAAATCATATAATGAAATGGGAGAGCCCATGGGGATTATCATATCCAGGTTGGCATTTAGAGTGCTCTACTATGGGAAGAAGATTTTTAGGAGAAGAATTTGATATTCATACTGGAGGAGTTGACCATATTCCAACACATCATGAGAATGAAATTGCACAATCTAAAGGTGCAACAGGAAAAATACCGGCACATGTATGGATGCATTGCGAGTATTTGCAAGTAGATGGTGGAAAAATGTCAAAGAGCTTAGGAAATACTTATACAATTTCCCAGTTAGAAGAAAAAGGCATTTCACCACTTGCTTTCAAATTATTCTGCTTTACGGCTCATTATAGAAATAAATTAAATTTTACATTTGAAGGTGCATATGGAGCCCAAAAGGCCCTTGAAAGACTATATGATAGTTATATAAAAAATGCAAATGGTGTTGATGATGTTGATGGCCGCCACCAGCAGGGAAACAGCCGCTACACCGCCAAAAATCATCTGGCTGCGGAAGACTTGCTTTTGCATGTCCTCCCGCTGCTGGTTCGAGGACCAGGTGCTCTGAAAGCCCAGGTCATGGATGGCTTCTTCCACATCGCCCACATTTTTCAGGTCGTCGACCTTGACGTAAACCTGATCGTAGGAAGAATTGGTGTCCTTGATCTTGGCCATCTTGTTGTAGGCAGCCTCGATCACTTTCAGGTTCTGCATGCTCATGATAATGCCGCTTTGGGTCCACCAACCCTTGGAGGCATCCTGCTGCAGCTTGCCCACCACTTCCAATTCCCAGGTCTGGGTATTGGGGTTGGTGTTGTCGCCGTTGGTGATGCCAGCTGCGGGTCTTTTCGGCGGACTCCTCGCCGGTCCGGATGGTCAGGGTCATCTTATCCTTGTCGATGTCCACAAAGGGCGGCAGCTCCTTGCCGTTGGCATCGGTCTGGCCCTGCCAGCGGTAACGCTTGGGGCTGTTATCGCTGCGGCGGCTGTCGTAAAAATTGTAGCCGGTGTACTCACAGACCAGGACCGGGATTTTTTTGGATTGCGCATTGATGACGGTTGTGTCCAGCCACCGGCCGGATTCCAGCGCAAAGCCCATCGGCTCCAGAGCCACAGGATCCAGCGCCGTAATGTTGCCAATGTCCGATACATACCTGCCATTGCGCCCGGCTGAGATCATGCCCTGCAAATTGTAAGGGTTGGTAAAAGGGGTGGCCGCCAGCACGTTGTTCAGCTCACGGAT
>ENA-OPNB01001684-OPNB01001684.1-human-gut-metagenome-genome-assembly--contig:-NODE-1684-length-14809-cov-1.841738_pt1 | contig 14809 bp, 10 predicted proteins | sample MGYA00241528_ERZ501754 | MGnify/ENA primary metagenome ERZ501754 (study PRJEB25962, sample SAMEA2042646) | human gut metagenome | biome: human gut; feature: human-associated habitat; material: faeces... | reverse complement strand
AGGAGGAAAAGGAGAGGGAATGATGGGAAAGTTGTTAAGGAGCTTTCAAAAAGACAAAGTATTGCAAGCAGAATTCGATGTTTTCTGTTAGCGCTTGCAATGGTAGTAACTATGGTTCCGGCATTTGGTGGCGGAAGCAGAACTGTACAGGCGGCACAGGAGGAGCAGAATCTGACGATTCACTTTATGATGCCGTCAAATTGGGGTTGGAAAACGCCAGCGGTACAGTTCTGGGGTGGCACTTATGCGGTAAGTGGAAATACCGTAAGTGGAAATGCCAATACCGAGAATGCAGATGGAACTGAGATACCAGGCTGGGATGGAGCCAAAGGCTTTTTTATGAGCCAAGGAAAGTCTGTAGGTAGTAATACAACGGAGTATACACTTAGCGTGAAGGGTACTTTTACTGGATTTCAGTTTTTGGACTTTGGTAATACAAAGAACACAGTGAATCCAGCATATGATAGAAAGTTATCACAATATACGGCAGCTACTCCGACAGATGTATATTATATTCTAAAAGATGGAACATGGGCATATTATCTGGACGCGGACGGAAAAACAGTTGTTCCGGATCTGCAAACACCAGAATATGTTCGTACCATCCGTATTTACTTTGAGAAACCAGCTGGATGGACGACGCCAGTTATTAATAGCTGGGGAGAGAATATTAAGATTACAAATGGTGACATCGGAAATGCAACTGTCTGGGTAGATCAGGAGAAACCTAAATTAGCATATGACGAAAAGAGTAAATTGTATTATGTTGATCTGCAGTGTAATTTTATCAACGGATTTCAATTTGTAAATGCAGAGGATTCTACAGAATACAAATTTGCAAATGATGATGTGACAGCAGCCATCAACGCGATAAAAACAGATACCTCAATCTATTATTTAAGTGATGGTAATGGTGGCATGAAATGGTATAAAGATGCCAATAAATCCGAAACCATGATCGAATACAAAGAGGCAGGTTATAAAAGTCCGGAGGTAGTTGGACGAAATGTAACATTCCGTGTTCCAGCAGCCAAAGCCGGAAATGCAGAGGCAGTTACGGTTCCGGGAGGAATGAATGGTTGGAAACAGGATTCATCTGATTGGGAACTTAAAAAAGATGAGACAGCAGGTATGTGGTCTGGAACATTTACCATTGCACCCGGAAAATATGAATACAAATTTGCATTAAATAAAACCTGGGATGTATCGTTTTCAGATCCGGCAAATAACAGGGTAAGTGGAACAAACAGTGTTTTGATCGTCCCGGGCTTGGCTGACGGAAAAGCAGATGCCATGAAGGGAATTGAGACAGCACTTCCAGAAAAACTGACATTGTGGTCTGAAGACGGAACAAGCAGTGAAGCTCCGGTTACTTACAGTTTAAAAACTGCAAATAAAGATATTACATTAAATGGAAATAGCATTATAATCGGAAAATCTTATACAGGACAGATCGTAGAACTGACGGCAAAAGCAGAGAACGGACAGACCTCTGACTTTGTGGTCAATGTGACAGAAAAATTATATACATATACCATTTATTATTATGATTTTGATAAGACACATATGTCAGAAAATGCATCTGACTTATGGATCTGGGAGAAAAATGGTGCTGGAGCGACAGAGGGAACACCTTTTACCGCAACCGAGACACTTTCTGATGGGAATGAGTGGCTGCGTGCAGAAATAAAACTTCCATATACAGACCTTCAGATCATCCCAAGATCAAAAGACGAGTGGAAATGGGAGAAGGACACGATTTCTTATAGCAACAGCGCAGGAACAGAAAATGTAACACTTTATATTGTATCCAATAGTAAACAGGTATACACAGAGATTCCAGAGCTGGTAGCACCGAGATCCCGCTACGTCATGATCGAGTACGACAGACCGGCGAAGGACTACACAGGCTGGAACATTTACACCTGGAACAGTGGATTTGGCTCTGATGTATCTGTAGCATTTGCAGACATCAATGGAAAAATGGTTGCAAAAATTCCGGTAAAAGATTCGCAGGCAGATCTGATGTTATCTTTCTGTATGAGACAAAGTACTGCTGACAATGAGTGGGCAAACAAAGACGGCGGAGACCATTATGTGACGATCCCGGCAGACCAGTCAGTGGTGAAAGCAGTGTTCACACAGGGAGAAGGAATCACAAGAGTATTGCCATACAACACAGGCTTTGAGCGGGATGGAGCAAATAATGCAATCCATTTTTACTACAGAAATGATGAACTGGCAGCAGAGAATAACCTTGCTTCTTTAGAAGGAAATGTAGGTATTGTGATCAACGGACAGACTTATGCAATGGCTTATGACGCAGAAAACGATCGTTTTGTATACAATCTTACAGATGTTTCCACGGGTGATTACTATTATTACTATGTGGTAAATGGAAAAGAGGAATTAGATGCATTTAATGATGTAACTGCAAACGACAGCAATGGAAAAGAATGCAGCGTATGCCACTTCAAAAAAGCAAATGTGAGCGTAACGGCTTCTTTATCACAGTATGCAATGGATTACAATGACAACAATGTGTTATCCGTAGAATTGACTGCAAAAGACGGAGAAGGTCTTGAAACGTCTGAAATTGCTGCGATCACAGCCGATCTGAGTGAGCTGGGACTGGGAAAAGAGTTTGCGATCGAGCCGGAACTTATGGAAGGAACAATCTCCTGCCTGAATACGGTAGCCGCAGGAGAAAAAACGATTCCTGTCACAGTGAAAGATATTTATGGAAATGTATATACAACAGCGACAAATGTTACCGTCACAGAGCGCAAAAAAAGTGCCGGAGATTTTGACTGGGATGAGGCAGTGATTTATTTTACGGTTACTGACCGTTTCTTTGACGGAGATGCAAGCAACAATGATGCTTACGGAGTAGGCGATTATAACGTTGGTGAAAAAGGCGGTTCCAGCTATCACGGTGGAGATTTTGCCGGATTAAACCAGAAACTGGATTATTTAAAAGATCTGGGTGTGAACACGATCTGGATCACTCCGATCGTAGAAAATATCACAGAGGATCAGCATGATAATGAGACAGATACCGCTACCTATGGCTATCATGGTTACTGGGCAAGTGATTTCACAAAGTTAAACAAACATCTTGGAACAGAGCAGCAGTTCAAAGCATTATTGGATGCTGCCCACAGCAAGGGAATGAAAATCATGGTGGACGTAGTATTAAACCATGCAGGATACGGTACAGAAGATTACTTCAACCGTATTTTAACAGATGCAGATGGAAACAGTATTTCCATGATCCGTGACTCCAGCAACACGATCAGTGGTGATGATAAATATGATTCATTGTCAGATCTGCCTGATTTTGTGACGGAAAACAAAGCAGTGACAGACCAGCTTGTTGCATGGCAGACCGAGTGGATGTCAAAATACAATATTGACTATTATCGTGTGGATACTGTAAAACATGTAGAGACAACGACATGGGCAGCATTTAAAAATTCCCTGACCAAAGTAAATCCTGATTTTAAAATGATAGGAGAGTATTCCGGTGCAGGATATGCCAACAATGCAGGAGAATTAGGAACCGGAACGATGGATGCACTTCTTGATTTTGATTTCAACGATTTTGCACAGAACTTTGTGACAGGAAATATTTCCAGCGTGGAAAATTCACTGCAGAAGAGAAACAATGCGATCAACAACACCTCTGTCATGGGAAGCTTTTTGAGCAGCCATGATGAGGACACTCTGCAGTATAAACTTGTAAACGAGAGCAAAATCAGCGAAGAAGAAGCTTATAACCTGATGAAAGTGGCAGCAACACTCCAGATTACCGCAAAAGGCCAGCCGGTACTCTATTATGGAGAGGAGATTGGACAGGGTGGAGCCAACAACTGGCCATACCAGACAAACCGCCGCGACTTTGACTGGACGGAGCTGGAAAAACAGAAAGCAGACAGCAACAGTATTTACAACCATTACAAGACAATGCTTGCAATCCGCAATGCGTATACCGATGTATTTGCAAGAGGAAACAGAAGCACAGTTGCAGTTTCCGACGCAGATGGCTATGAAGTGATCAGCAGAAGTTATGGAAATAGCACTTTATATGTAGGAATGAATGTGAAAGAGGCAGAGAAAGAAGTAGTGATCCCGGTAGCAGAGAGTGCCGGAACAGTTCTTAAAAACCTTTATGATGGAAAAACTTACACTGTTTCTGCTGACCAGAACGTTTCTGTTACCATTCCGGCAGCAAAAGATGGTGGAACAATTGTTTTGACTGCGGAGACAAAAACAGAACCGGCTCCGGATAATACAACAGATGATAAAAAGCCAGATGGAAAAACAACAGAGGATCATAACGGAAATCAGCAGACATCAGGAAACAATTCCAGTCAGGTCAATTCTGCAGTCCAGACAACTCCAAAACAGGAAGAACAGGCTGTAGCAGAAGTAACCGTGCAGGAGGAGAGTTTTGCAAATGTGATCGAGGCAGTGAATAAGGCAAAAACCGGAAGTAAAATCCGTGTAAACCTGTTAAAGACAACAAAGATTCCAGCAAATGTGTTCGAGAGTATCAAAGGAAAAGATATGAACGTAACCTTCAAGGTAAGTGATCAGGCCAGCTGGATCATCAATGGAAAAGATATCACCGGTAATGTGACAGCACCGATCGATCTTGGTCTGGTTGTGGGAACAAGTGATATTCCAAAACAGAAAGTGACAGCGCTGGCAGACGGAAATGAAACCATCCAGCTTTCCTTAAATTATGACGGAGTATTTGGTTTTGAGGGAATATTGAGACTTTCCGTTGGCACGGACCACAGTGGAAAAATAGCAAATCTTTATTACTATAATGAGACAACCGGTAAGTTTGAGTATTATCAGGCAGCACAGGTAAAAGAAGATGGTACTGTAGACTTTAAGTTCTCACATGCATCCGATTATGTCATCGTCTTAAATGACACAGATATGAGCCAGACAACAGGCAGTGTGATCGCAAGTCCGAAGACTTCGGATAACACACCGATCGCAGCAGCAGTGATATTATTACTGTTTGGCTGTGCGCTGATGGGAACCGCATACAGGAAAAATAAACACTTCTAAATGAAATTCATAAGATGGCACTAAAAAAATATGCCGCACGAAAAAATACCTTCTCGTGCGGCATATTTTGTGTATGTGAAGGAAAAATTAATTTTCTTCCACGATCACCACGCCCCATGGTTCCAGCGGAAGCGTTTCCTGTTCCATTATTTTTCTGCCGGACAATAATTCCGTGCCAGAGATCCCTTTGCAGATGGCGGTCTGTTTTTCACTGGAATAATTGAAGTAAAATCTTACCCGTTTTCCAAAATCATTGACACCTTCCCGGATGATCAATGGAAAGTGGCATTCCGGATGTGCTAAAAGTGTTTCCGGAAGCGAGGCAAAGTAATGAACCAGAACTTTTTCCAGAAGAGCACCGTCAAACATGCTGGAGAGATACAGTGCCGAACCTTTTCCAAACTGGTTGACTGTGGCAGCTGCATATTTTTTCCAGACCGGGTGATCGTAGAAAAAGAGCGGTGTGGCGGTATCGCAGGTCACAAGATCCATCCAGTGCAGACATTTGCTGCTGTTTGTGCAGGATTCATCGGAACATGACGAGCCGGCATCGGAAGCCGCATTTTCATGACCGGAGCCGGATGGATGAGTCATAAAATCAGGCAGTGTTACCGAAACATCCACCGGGTAGGTATATTGGTCATAGTGGATACCAAGACATTCCTGTAAAATGTGAGGCTGTGTATCCGCATAAATTTTTAACTGTTCATCTGAAAAACCGGAACGGAACGTCGTGATCAGATGTCCGCCGTTTTTTACATAATCAGAAATTGAGGTGAGCAGATCTTCGGAAGCACTGTAAAGTGCAGGCACGATCAGGCACCCGTAGGAAGAAAAATCACGTTCCGCAGAGGAGATCATGTCGTACTCGATATTTAAATGGTACAGAGCATCACCAAGCCAGCGGGCAACAGTGTTATAGCTGTAATTGCCGAGGTCTTTCAATGGGAAAAGACGCAGTCCGGTCAGGGAGTCATTGTCAAGCAGGATGGCAGCACGGTTTTTCTTTTGCAGGTTTTTAAGGTGGGTGCCGATCCGCTTCCAGTCTGCACCGATGGATGCAGCCTCCCGGTAAGTCTCATTTTCGGAAAAATCGTGTGACAACACACCTTTCCAATAGCTCTCAACCGCATTGTGGATCGAGTGCCAGTGCCAGTACATCACGCTGTTGGAGCCATTTGCAAGGTGGCTGTACGCCTGCAGGCGCAGCTGCCCCGGATAGGGGAGCCACGGGGTCAGACCCTGCGCCTCTGTCTCTAAGATCAGATAATTGTCCTTCTTTAAGCTGCGCGCAATATTTCCGCATACAGTGATCTCAGCTCCGGTCAGGTCGTCCTGCGAAGGATGGTAAATATCGGCGCCTGCCACGGTCATGCAGCGGGCGGCGTCATACTGGTCGACCTCCGGCTGATAGCCGTAAGAGTGATCGGTCCAGTCAAAATCAAAATTCTGCGTGATGAACTGGTCGTCACGTTTGTACTCTTTGATAATGTCCGATTGCCAGGAGAGGAACTCTGTGACGAGGGAGCGCTGAAAACGCTGAAATTCTGCGGCAAGACTCTGGTTGATCGTGCCGCGTACATCCGGAAAATCCGCCCAGTCGTTCACGCGGTTGCTCCAGTAATCCAGACCGAATTCACGGTTGAAATCCAAAATGTCCGGGTATTTTTTCTTCAGGGAAGCGACGAACATCTGCTGAACCCGCGGACCGGCCGTTCCGTAGCTCTTGGTCTCGTTGTCCAGCTGGAAGCCGATGATGTTCGGAACGTCCTTTAAGTGCTCCATCATGGCGCGGATGATGCGCTCGGCGTGATAACGGTAGCCGGGGTGCGTGATGTCCATGTTCTGACGGTGACCGTAGAGCTCCTGCCCGTTTGCTGTGACGGCGAGAATATCCGGGTATTTGCGCGCCAGCCAGGTTGGTATCGCGTAAGTCGGGGTTCCGATGATGACGGAAAAATGATGCTTTGCGGCGGCCTGTACCATGCGGTCGATGCAGGTAAAGTCAAAGACGCCGTCGGATGGTTCTAAGGTGCTCCAGGTGGATTCGGCGATGCGGATGGTATTCATGCCGGCACGCTCCATCATTTCCATATCTGTCTCCAGACGGTCATACGGCAAATATTCCAGATAGTAGGCTGCTCCAAAGAGCAGGTGATCTGTTCTCATATCGGGTGATCTCCAATCTTTTCTAAAATTTTCTATAAGAAGTAGCTGTTTTGCGCATTTCGGCACACAAAAACGTGCAACCGTTTGCGCTTTTTCATTATACCATCACAAAAATGGACTGTAAACAACAGAAAGTACCGTAAATACTGCAAAAAATGAGAACTTATTTTTGGTAAAAAAGGGGATTGATTTTTCCGGAATTGTGTTTGATAATAAAAAAAGATTGCGCAACAAGCGCAAAATAAAGGGGAACTCCGGACGATGATCCGGGGTTGGAGGTTACTATGGAGAAGGAAGAGAAAAAAGATATTACCATTGCGGATGTAGCGGAGGCGTTAGGGGTTTCAAAGACAACGGTTTCCCGCGCAATATCCGGAAAGGGAAGAATCGGGAAAGAGACCCGCAAGAGGGTTCTGGAATACATAGAGGAGCACGATTATAAGCCGAACGCCATCGCCAAGGGACTGGCACAGTCGAAAACGTACAATATCTGTGTGGTGATGCCGCGCGATTATGAAGTGGTGGACTGGAATTTCTTCCAGCGCTGCCTGTTCGGTATTCAGGAGATGGCGGAGACGGTCGGATATGACATTCTGCTTACGATGTGTCAGATGAATGATATTTCTTCGCTGGAGCGGATTGTTGCAAATCATAAGGTGGACGGTGTGATTCTGATGCGTACCTTTCTGGAGGACGCGCAGATTGAATTCCTGCAGCAGAAAAATATTCCGTTTGTGACGGCAGGAAGTACGAATTATGAGGGTGTAATCCAGATCGACCACAACCACAGAAGTGCCTGCCGGGAACTGACGTCCATTATTTTAATGAAGAATTTAAAGCGGATTGCACTGATAGGCGAGGACGAGGGATACATGGTAACGCACAGCCGTCTGCTTGGATTCCGGGATGCCTATGAGCAGCAGGGGGAAATACTGGATGAAAGCCTGCTGTACTTAAGCCCGGAAAACCGGGTGCGCGTCGATAGAACAGTGAAGGAAATCATGGAGCAGAACGTGGACTGCATCCTGTGCATGGACGATGCGGTGACCAGCAGGGTTTTAAAGGTACTGCGGGAACAGCACGTCAGGGTGCCGCAGGATGTGCGGGTGGCATCTTTTTATGACAGCACGATTCTCGAGAACCATGTGCCGTCGATCACTTCGCTTGCTTTCGATGCCAAGGAACTTGGAAAAGTGGCGTGCCGGACGCTTTTAGATCTTGTGGAGGGACTGGAGGTAAAGCAGAAGACATTACTTCCATATGAGGTCGTACTCAAGGAATCCACGAAATAGTGCACACCGGGCAGTGCGGATTGTGTCGGAATACGGTGTCTGACACGCCGGAAATGGTGCAGGGAATGGGAAAATCAGCAAAATCGCTCAATATGCGCTTGAAATGTTGGAAAATATAAAGAAAACAGTGGAATATGCTTGGAATATTCGGGTTTATCGGTTGCACAAAAATAATGAATGATTCCACGAAAAGCTGATATTTTTTTAAAACTTGTGCATTTATGCCAAAAAAGAAGCAAATTTATTATAAAATATACACATAAAAATATAGGATTACTAAAGGAGAAGTAAAAATGCAGAAAATTCAAAAAATAAGAGATGAAGCAAATTACTGTTTGAATTGTAAGGTTAAACCATGTTCAAAAAAAGGCTGTCCATTAAGTAATAATATACCTGAATTTATTCAACAAATAAAAAAAGAAAATTACGAAAAGGCATATGAGATTTTAAGTGAGACAACAGTATTGCCAGGGGTTTGCGGAAAAATATGTCCACATTTCAAGCAATGTCAAGGATCATGTATAAGAGGGATAAAAGGTGAACCGGTTTCAATTGGAAAATTAGAATCATTTGTATTTGAACAAGCTATGGAAAAAGGAGTAACTTTAAAGAACTGTTGGGAAAAACAAATAAATCAAAATAAGAAAGAAAATGAACAGAAAAGAGTTGCTGTAATTGGAGGTGGACCATCAGGTTTAACAGCTAGTGCTTTTTTGGCCAAAAGCGGTATTAAAGTTACTATATATGAAAAATATAGTTATTTAGGTGGTCTTTTAATATATGGAATTCCAGAATTTAGATTACCAAAACAAGAAGTAAAAAAGACTATTAATAACATTTTAGAGTTAGGAATAGAGGTAAAATATAATCAAGAATTAGGAAAAAATTTAAATTTAGAAGATTTAAAAGAAGAATATGATGCTATACTTTTAGGATTTGGAGCCAATGTTTCTTGTAAAATGGGAGTGGAAGGAGAAAAATTGCAAGGAGTTTTTGGAGGAAACGAGCTATTAGAATATAATAGACATCCTAATTATAAAGGAATGGATGTTGCTGTAATCGGTGGAGGTAATGTTGCTATGGATTGTGCTAGAACGATAAAGAGACTAGGAGCAAAAGAAGTTACAGTAATATATAGAAGAGCTAGAGAACAAATGCCTGCTGAAAATAAAGAAATTAAAGATGCAATGGATGAAGGCATAAAATTTTTATTTCAAAATAATATTGTAAAAATAATAGGAAATGATAAAGTTAAGGAATTAGAACTTATAGAAACAAAGCTAATTCAAAAAGATAGTGAAACAAGGCTTGTACCAGTAAATATTGAAAATAGTAATTATAAAATTAGTATGGATTATATTGTAATGGCTTTAGGTTCTGAACCTGCAACATTTGTTCAAAAATTAGGGCTTAAATTGGATAAATGGGGAAATATTAAAATAGATGAGAATTACCAAACTTCAGATTCAAAAATATATGCATGTGGAGATTTAGCAGGTATTAGAAAAACTGTTGCATGGGCAGCATATTCAGGAAGAGAAGCTGCAAATAAAATTATAGAAAAAATAAAATAAATTAATGTTCACTTTAAAGTGAACATTAATTTATTTTTTCAGTAACATTTTTTTCACCAAAAATTAATTTTTTTAGAGCCTTAAAAAATGATATTATTTTACTTTCCTTTTTAGTAATAAGTTTAATTGCATTTTCAACATTGCCATTCTCTAAAGCATTATATTTATTTTCTAATTGTTCCATTTTATTTACATAGTAATCATTAAAAAATGTATATCCTTCAGTACAACCCAAATAATCTTTAAAAGTATATAATTTTCTTCTATAATTTTCGACTTCTTCCAAATTACTAATATTTTCAAATGCTTTATCAAAATAACTTGAAATAATTAGATTTTGAGTTCTCATAAAAGTTAACATTATCTCACTTTTTAATTCATCAATCTTTTTTAACATTCCATCAATTTTTTTATTTCTGTCAGATACACCGCGCAATTTTATTATTGAGTTTTATAATAGATTCTTCATCATTTAAAATATCATCAATAGCATTTTGTATTGTCATAAAAATTTTAGGAGATGTTAAATCAGCAAATTTCTTTTTGAAATTATCATTACTATTTATTGTACTCTCAAATAAAACATCTTCACCAGTAATATAAGCCATTTGATTTACAAGACAACATTCTAAAGGATAATAAGAAGGACTAATTGTTTCAAAACTAATTCCAAAATATTTAACGAAATCTCTAGGAATACCATTAATTTTTGAAGCCATAAGTTGTACAGAGGCTTCATTTAGTCCTAATCCGTATATTTTAAATTCTGTATAATCACAAAGTCCCATTCTAATTAAATAATTTTTTTTGTCTTTTACTTCTTGAATATAGTGAATACACTCATGAATAGCAAATTCTTCTAAATCTTCATCTTGGATGTGTTCATTAAAATAAATAGAAGAATTTTTATAAAAATAGTTAGCCTCAGCCATTCCATCTGGCATATTAGCTTTGTACATATTTAATCTAGACAGTTTAATAAAAAGTTCATTTTGGTTTAAGCAAAATTGAGGAAATGTATCACATATTTTTACAGCAACATTTCTTGCAATCGAATTTATTTTTAAAGTATCTAATTTATTTGTAATTATAATTCCATCTTTTTTTAAATCTGATTCTACGCTCATTTATTATTCTCCTTAATTATATAACAATATTATACTATAAATAACAAGTAAATGTATTTCAGAAATATTAAATATTAATTACAGTTTAGTTACAAAAAATAAAATAACAAGAAAAAATGGAAAAAATAAAAATTGAATTACGAAAAATAAGTAAAACAGTAGCTAAAATTGAAGTAGAACATGGAGAAAAACTACAAATTTTATTTGATGCATTTAAAGTGCATGACCAAAAGATAGACGGAATTGAGCAAAAATTAGATAATCACGAAAAAATAATAAATAGGCATAGTGACGAAATTTATTATTTTACAACAATATTATAAATTTTATTTTTTACATATATTTCTTTAATAATATTTCTTCCATTAAGTTTTAAATCAACAACATTATGAACTTTTTCTTTAACCGAAGTTTCATCTTCATTAAGTAGAATTTGAACAGTTCCTTTTAATTTTCCATTGAATTGAATAGGCAATGTTATTTCATTAGCAATAGTCTTAGATACGTCATATTCAGGCCAATCCATATAAGCAAAATCATTTGACTCACCAAGTACAGTATGTAGTAATTCCTCAGTCATATGTGGAGCAAAAGGATTTAATAATTGCAAAAATGTTTTAAATTCAACTTTGTTAATTGATTTTTCTTTATAAAATTCATTAACCATTGTCATAAAGGTAGAAATACAAGTATTAAATTTCATATCTTCAATATCAGAAGAAACTTTTTTTATAGCTCTATGCATCATTTGTTCAAATTTAGCAGAATATTCATTTCCATCGATTAATATTGTTTGTAAATTCCAAACTCTATCTAAAAATTTTGCACAACCTCTAATACTTTCCATAGACCAAGGAGCTGTTTGATCAAAAGGATCCATGAACATCTCATAAAATAAGAAACAGACTCTTGAATAAAAAAATGAAAAATGATACAATGCGTTGAAAGAGGTGGAAACGTGATAGATTAAAAAAAAGCTAATGAGGAATTTGATAAGTATGTTAAAAATTATAACTCAGAGGATAAAAAGATTGCTTTAAAAATAGAACATATTAAAAGGGTTTCAGAAATATCAGGGATAATATCAGAAAATTTAAATTTAGATAAAGAAAACATAGAATTAGCAAAGTTAATAGGTTTGTTACATGATATAGGAAGATTTGAACAAATAAAGCAATACAATACTTTTTCAGATAAAGATAGCATTGATCATGGTAAACTTGGAGTAGAAATTTTATTCAAACAGGGAAAAATAAGAAATTTTATAGAATCTGCGAAATATGACGAAATTATAAAAAAAGCAATTTTAAATCATAATAGAAAAGAAATAGAAAAAGGGCTAAATCCAAAAGAATTACTTCATTCAAAAATTATTAGAGATGCTGATAAAATAGATATACTTTATATTATGACTTTTGAAGAAAAAAGGACAGTCTTTAACAAAGATGATATATCAGATTAAAAAATAGCAGATAAAATTTATGAAGAATTTATGCAAATGAAATTACTTGATTATAAAAAAATACAAACCAATGTAGACAGGGTAATCGCACATTTTGCATATATTTATGATTTTAATTTTAACTTTAGTTATGAATATGTTAATAATAAACAATATTTAGATAAAATCTATAAAAGACATACATTTACTGATAATGACACAATGAAAAGATATAATTTAATTTATGATACAGCAAAAAAATATATAAAAGAAAAAACAAAATAAAGGATGATAAAATTGGGCAAAAAATTATTAATAACCGAAAAACCATCAGTTGCAATGGAATTTGCAAAAGCGCTAAAAATAACAACTAATCGAAGAAATGGATATTTAGAATCAGAAAAATGGATAATTACATGGTGTGTAGGACATTTAGTAACTATGAGCTACCCAGAAAAATATGATGAAAAACTAAAATTTTGGAGATTAGACACATTACCATTTATCCCTTCAGATTGGAAATATGAAATTATACCTCAAGTAGAAAATCAATTTAATATAGTTAAAGGACTAATGCAAAGAGAAGATATAGAAGAAATTTATAATGCAGGAGATTCAGGAAGAGAGGGAGAATATAAAGATTAGTATTTATGATGGCACACCCTAATCCAAATGCAAAAATGAAAAGAGTATGGATTGATTCACAAACAGAAGAAGAAATTTTAAGAGGTATTAGAGAAGCAAAAGATTTATCTGAATATGATAGTTTATCAGATAGTGCATATTTAAGAGCTAAAGAGGATTATTTAATAGGAATTAATTTTTCAAGATTATTGTCAATTATATATGGAAGAAATTTAGCAAGTAAAATAAATGAAGAAAGAGCTTCTATTTCAGTAGGACGTGTTATGACTTGTGTCCTAGGTATGATCGTTGCAAGAGAAAGAGAAATTAGAAACTTTGTAAAAACAAAGTATTATAAAATTATTCGGAGAATTTGGAGATGAACAATCATCTTTTCAAGCTGAGTGGAAATCAACAGAAAGATCAAAAATGTTTGAATCAAATAAATTGTACAATGAATCAGGATTTAAAAAAGAGGATGATGCAAAACAATTTATACAAAGTATTCAAGGCAAAATAGCGAAAATAGCAAATTTAAAAAAATCAAAACAAAAAGAAAATGCACCATTATTATTTAACTTAGCTGAAATACAAAATCAATGTACTAAAAGATTTAAGATAAAACCAGATGAGACGCTAGAAATAATACAAAATTTATATGAAAAAAAATTAGTAACTTATCCAAGGACAGATGCTAGAGTACTTTCCACAGCAGTAGCAAAAGAAATTACAAAGAACTTAAATGGAATAGCTAGAGGATATAAAGATGAAGAAGTGCAAGGATATATAAGAAAAATGGTGGATGAAAAATATTCTACTAATATAATAAAAACCAAATATGTAAATGATAGTAAAATAACAGACCATTATGCTATTATTCCAACTGGTCAAGGATATGAAAACTATAATAATTTACCAGAATTACACAAAAAAGTATATAAAGTAATAGTATCAAGATTTTTAGCTATTTTTTATCCACCAGCAGAATATAATAAAATTCAGGTAACAGTTGAGATAGAAGATGAAAAGACGATAGAAACCTTCAATTGTAGTGGGAAAGTTTGTATAAATAAAGGATTTTTAGAAATATTAAAACCGGAAGAAAAGAAATCAACAAAAAATGGAGAAAAAGTGGATAATTCACAGGAAGAAGGAAAACAAAATGATTTAGAAATCTTAAAAAATTTAAAAAAAGGACAGGAAGTAGAGATTAGAAACTTTGAATTAAAAGAAGCAGAAACATCTCCACCAACTAGATATAATTCAGGTTCTATTATATTGGCAATGGAAAATGCAGGAAAGCTAATAGAGGAAGAAGAATTAAGAGAGCAAATAAAAGGTGCAGGCATTGGAACAAGTGCTACAAGGGCAGAAATAATGAAAAAACTTGAAAAAATAAAATACATAGAAATTAATACAAAAACTCAGATTATTACACCTACTAAAAAAGGAGAATTAATTTATGATATTGTATATCAATCAATGCCAGATATGTTA
>ENA-OPNB01001635-OPNB01001635.1-human-gut-metagenome-genome-assembly--contig:-NODE-1635-length-15240-cov-1.840435_pt1 | contig 15240 bp, 20 predicted proteins | sample MGYA00241528_ERZ501754 | MGnify/ENA primary metagenome ERZ501754 (study PRJEB25962, sample SAMEA2042646) | human gut metagenome | biome: human gut; feature: human-associated habitat; material: faeces... | reverse complement strand
CCCCCCGCCGGAATTTCCAGTGTATAACGGTCTACCGAATTGCGGTACTGTCTTACCATTAAAATTTTACCGTCATCTGTGACCGGCACAACTGCCGCTGCCCCCTGATGTCCGATAAAATCCCAGACCGCCGTATTGCCGTTTGGCACTTTAATCGTATCCGCATACATGGATAAAATTGCGCCTTTGTATTTTAATTCTCTCTGAACTCTTTCAATATGTTCCATACAATTCTCCATTTTTGATCTATTTTATTTTCGTACATGCCTCATAGCACTTATCCGTTGCTTTTATCACAGCATTTCTAAATCCGTATTCTTCCAGTGCCGCACCCCCCTGAATTGTTGTTCCTGCCGGTGAACAAACCATATCTTTTAATTCTCCAGGATGTTTTCCTGTATCCAGAACCATCTTTGCACTTCCAAGAACAGCCTGTGCTGCAAACTGATAAGCCTGTTTTCTTGGCATTCCGCCTGAAACTGCTGCATCTGCCATAGCTTCGATCAGCATGAATACATACGCCGGTGAACTTCCACTTACTGCTGTTACTACATCCATCAGACGCTCAGGAACGATCTCTGCACGGCTGAAACTTTCCAGAAGGCTCTTTACATATGCGATCTCATCTTCTGTAAGATGTTCATTCGGGCAAACTGCTGTCATACCTTCTCCAACCATAGCCGGTGTGTTAGGCATTGTACGAACGATCTTTACATCTTTTCCAAACTGTTCTGCAAGCCATGCAAGTGTCTTACCTGGTGCAATTGTAATGATAATTTGTTTGTCTGTCACAACATCTTTGATATCAGCAATTACGCTCTCATAAAACTGAGGTTTTACAGACAGAATAATTGTCTCTGCTTTCTGTGCAACTTCTTTATTGTCTGCTGTTACATTGATTCCGTATTCTTTCTGAGCTCTTTCTCTTCCAGGTGCGAAAAGATCTGCCCCGATAATTTCTTCTGCAGGAATTACATTATTCTTGATAATTCCGCCCATAATTGCTGATGCCATGTTACCTGTACCGATAAATCCTAATTTCATCCTTATTACCTTCCTTTTTAACCTGTTATATTCTTTTTGCTCCCGGCACGTGACACATAAACAATCTGTTATGTTCGCTCCGTGCTTTTGTATACGTTTTTTAAATTTGTATACAAATCATTTCTACTGTGACTATATCACTCATTTCTCAAAAAGTCAACACACAACCTTGAATTTTCTTTGAAAACACGTTATAATTTGTATACAAATACAGAAAATGTATACTTTTATATAAAAGCTGATATGCACTGCTATAACTTACTACGTTATTGTGAAAGTACTATTTGAAGGGGGCATTTACTATGGCAGAAAAAAGTCCGTCTCTTGCCACACAGGCTTATCATACCATCAAAGAAAATATTCTGAATCTTACCTATCCTCCGGGCATGGTCCTTACCGAGGCTATGCTCACCAAAGAGCTCGAAATGAGCCGAAGCCCGGTACGCACTGCGATCCAGATGCTTCAGGTCGAAGGACTTATTGTCTCGGACTATTACAAATCTATGACTGTAAAAGAAATTACAGATAAAGATATCAATGAGATTTATCAGTTACGGGAATTATTAGGGGGAGCAGGCTGTCCTGGGCTCCATGCTCATCGACGCGGATTGCGTCAAGGATGTGATGGACAAGCTCCGGCCGTCAGATTTTTACCTCCGGGCGGTACGAAGAGTATTCTTACCGTATTGAAGAGAAAGTCGTGCGTATGTGCGCCGCTGCAGGCGATCTGTATGAATGGGAGATTGCAGATACTGCCATGCATATGGAGATTATCAGTATTTTTGACAATGACAGAATCAACCGGATCTATGAAAATAATCTTTCCGAACTGATCCGCATTGGCCAGTATTCTATCCGAAACGGGATGAAAATTCCCAGAACAAATGACAATCTGAAAAAAATGATTTCTTATATGAGAAAGGGAAACTATGAGAAAGCGTTTGAAATCTTGAAAAACGACCATTTCGGAACCGGCCGTAACACCGCATTAAAAATGCATTAATAAAATACGTATATAAAAAACTTGCCAGCTGTACGATCTGCAACTGGCAAGTTCTTTGTATATCTCTTATTTTTTAAAATGTTCCAACATGATTGGCATACATTGTTTGGAATATTCTCCCAATGAATATGCTCCTTTGTTCAAACACCAGTCCGAAACCAGCGCACGTTCACACATCGAGTAATATCTGACCAGTTCATTCACCGGTACTTCATCCGATATCTCTCCTCTTTTTTGTCCTTCATCGATCACACTGCTGATCAGTTTATAATATGTCCGGTTCTGATCCAGAAGTGATCTGTGCCCCTGTGCTACAAGCTGTGTTGAATAAAGCGAAGCCAGAAGATCAATGCTGATCTTTTCTTCCAGCATCGAATGTGCTTCGTAGTTTAGATAAAGAAGCTTCTCATAACAGTTCATATCCGGATCCATCTTGGTCTTTAACACTTCGTAATTATCATCCAGAATAATCGACAATGTATTCAACAATTCATCTTTGGTATTAAAATAATAATAGAACGATCCTTTGGATGTTCCTGACAATTCAATAATGTCATCTACCGTTGTTCCATTATATCCTTTTTCATAAAACAACTGCCATGCCGCTGTTACGATTCTTCCTTTTACACTTTTTTTGTTGTCTGTTTCTATTTCCATTTGTTTTCTCCTTATCCGCCCTCTTTTAAAGTACTTTTAGTATAACATATTTATTTTAACAGTGTACACAGAAAATTCTTCTTAATACTTTACTTCAAAACTACTTTCCAGTTCCGGCTCCATCTCTTCGGTATCAATCCAGTCAATCTGGATAAACTGGTTCCGGTTCAATCCCTTCATGAGTTCAAAGATCAGAGTCTCTCTTCCCTGTACTTCCATAACTACCGTCCCATCATATTCATTCTTCACCCATCCGGTCAGATTCATAGATCTTGCCAGATATTTTGCTGTATAACGAAATCCCACGCCTTGTACTCTTCCATGGAATATCATATGTTTTCTTACTTCCGACATCTATTACCACCTCTGAATAATTCAGGGTACTGCGCTACGCAATACCCTGCTTTTTTACATTCCGCTATGCAAGAAAAGCGAATATTTTCAACTTCTTTTGCATAACTTTCTTCACTCGAAATTCTTATGAACAAGCCTGCTGTACTCTTCATAAGCTTCTACTCCCTCAAATGCATCTTTTAACGCATCTCTGATTCCTATATAATACCAGCCTATGATCTTTTTATCCTTCATCCTGAAACGGTTCCATAGTTCTTCTCCATATACCGGATAATCCCTGTCAATATCGCGCATATTCGATAACTTGTCCGCCAATCCTACCATCTGTACTTCTCTCGGTGCATTTCGTATATGTTCGATCGTTGCAGACTTGCGTTCCATCCATGTCTTGGTTTTATCTTCGCTTTCCTGTGCTACAATTCCTGCCACTCGTTCCGAAAATTTCCGTGCAAGGATTTCTCTCGATACACCTTCACAATCTTCAATCGTATCATGTAAAACTGCTGCACTGATAATCTCCTCGTCCTGCGTCATCGTTGAGACAATATCTCCCACTTCGATCGGATGCACAATATATGGCCTCCTGGTTCCTTTCCTGAACTGTCCCGCATGTGCTCTCGTGGCAAATTCAATTGCCTTATTAATCATAATGGTACCTCTCTTTTATCGCATATGGTCTTTGGAGCCGATGATACGGCCTGATTAGTTATGTCTTTAATATATAAATAATATCACCTGATACTTTAAATGACAATAATTTCAGTATATAATAAAAGAAAAGTTGCCTTTGGACCCCGCCGCCTGCTGTCCCTTTCAAGCGCATGGCGGTTTGGATATCCTGGCACTATAAATTGATCAGGGGGAGATAAATTATGGAACAAAAAACAATCTTTATTACAGGTGCTTCCAGAGGCATCGGAAAAAGCATCGCACTTTTATTCGCTTCCCGCGGATATCATACATTTTTGAATTGCTCTTCTTCTGTAGATGAGCTCAAAAAGCTCCGGGCATATATCACCGAAAAATACCATACTCCATGTACACTTGTACCGGGTAATGTAGGAAATCCTGACCACGTACGGGCAATTTACAATAAAATTTATCAGGAATGTACACATCTTGATGTACTCGTCAACAATGCAGGTATTTCCTATATTAATCTTCTGACTGATATGACAGATGAGGACTGGAACCGGATCATTCAAACTAATCTTTCTTCCGTATTTTACTGTTGCAGACAGGCGATTCCTCCGATGGTTTCCAAACGTTCCGGAAAAATCATCAATATTTCTTCCATGTGGGGGACATCCGGTGCTTCCTGTGAAGTTGCATACTCTGCTTCCAAGTCCGGCATCAACGGATTTACCAAAGCGCTCGCCAAAGAACTCGCACCGAGTAACGTTCAGGTTAATGCGATTGCCTGCGGAGTAATCGATACCTCTATGAATGATCAGCTTACCAGCGAAGAGAGAAAGGCTCTTGAAGAAGAAATTCCGGCCGGCAGATATGGTACTCCGAAAGAAATCGCTCAGATGGTATGGAATATTGTACATGCTCCAGAATATATGACCGGACAGATCATCGGAGTTGACGGCGGATTTCTATAAAATTTTTTTGACCAACCGATATTCATACAATACTGTTTCTTAAACATAAGCGAACCGTGCAATAAATATTGCACGGTTCGCTTATGTTTTTCTTTTTATATGTTTTTATTCAAAATCAAGTTCCACGGGGCAATGGTCCGACCCCATGATCTCAGTCAGGATTTTCGCATCTTTTATCCTGTCTTTCAGGCTTTCAGATACACAGAAATAGTCAATACGCCAGCCTGCATTCTTCTTTCTTGCACTGAAGCGGTATGACCACCAAGAATAGATTCCCTCTGCATCCGGATAAAAATAGCGGAACGTATCAATGAACCCCGCATTTAACAGATTCGTAAATTTTCCTCTCTCCTCATCCGTAAATCCCGCATTTTTACGATTGGTTTTCGGATTCTTTAAATCAATCTCTTTATGTGCTACATTAAGATCTCCGCAGAAGATCACCGGTTTCTTTTCTTCTAATTTCTTAAGATATGCAAGAAACGCATCTTCCCATCGCATTCTGTAATCCAGTCGTGCAAGTTCGCTCTGTGAATTTGGTGTATAGACTGTAATAAAATAAAAGTCTTCAAACTCTAACGTAATCACACGGCCTTCTTTATCATGTTCTTCTATTCCCAATCCATAGCTCACGGAAAGAGGCTCTTCTTTTGTAAAGATTGCCGTTCCGGAATAACCTTTTCTCTCAGCATAATTCCAGTACTGATGATATCCCGGCGTATCTAGTTCCAGCTGCCCAGCTTGCATCTTTGATTCCTGTATACAGAAAATATCTGCATCCGCTTCATTAAAAATATCCATAAATCCTTTTTGTGCACATGCACGGATTCCGTTGACATTCCACGATATAAACTTCATATCTTCCTCCCGACCGTTCTTACTTTTTTGTCCCGGATTCACCCATATAGGCGCAGTTTAATAATATACTTTTCTTAAAAACAATCCTCTTGCCGGAGCTAAAAATCCTGCAAGGCTTCTGTCCTCTGCTGCAATTACGACTGGCAGCATGGATGCATCCCTCTTTCCTGCACCAATCTCCAGAAGTGTTCCTGTAAGGATTCTTACCATATGATATAAAAATCCGGTTCCGTAATAGGTGATCCGCACTTTTTCTCCGCTGCTTACTATCTTAATGTTTGTAATCTTACGGATTGGATCTTTGCATTCTTTATCATCCGTAAAACTTGTAAAATTCTTTGGTCCTATCAGATATTTTGTTGCATCACGCATTGCCTCGATGTCCAGTTTTTCCGGATAATGATAGCAATATCTTCTGGAAAAAACATCCGGTTTTTCACGACAGTCAATATAATATTCGTATTTTTTCCCTTTGGCACTCTTGCGTGCATGAAAACCATTCTTGGCAAGTTCTACTTTCACAATACGGATATCTTCCGGAAGATATCTGTTCAGTGAATCTTTGAGTTCCTTGGTATCATATAATTTAGAAAGTTTCACACTTGCAACCTGTCCACGTGCATGAACACCCGCATCTGTTCTTCCCGATCCATCTATATGCACACGGTATCCAACCAGTTTACCGATACTCCACTCCAGAATATACTGTATTGTGTTATCTGTTGTGGCCTGTCTCTGCCATCCCTGATATCTGCTTCCATCATAGGAAATGGTTAACTTATATGTTCTCATATTATTTCACCCAATCTATTCTATCGTTCATCTTCTATCATTTTATCTGTTTCTATTATTTCCATATACTGTAAAGATAATTCTATATCTGTTTTCTTTTTGAAAAAGGGAGAAGCAAATAATTTTTTGCTTCTCCCTTATATTCTATCACTTTATTACTTTATAAGCAATTCATTCTTATTCTAATATCTTCTTTAATTCATCCATAAACGTACTTACATCTTTAAATTCTCTGTAAACAGATGCAAATCTGACATAAGCAACTTCATCCAGTGCCTTCAGTTCATCCATGACTGCTTCTCCGATCGCACTGCTTGGAATCTCTTTTTCCTCCAGGCTGAAAACTTTTGTCTCTATTCTGTCAACAACTTTCTGAATATCTGCTGTTGCAACCGGTCGTTTATAGCAAGCACGCACAACTCCATTCTCTACTTTCCGACGATCATACTGCTCTCTTGTATTGTCCTTTTTGATCACAGTCAGTGGAATTGTCTCTACTTTCTCATATGTCGTAAAACGTTTGCCGCATACATCACATGAACGGCGGCGTCTGATAGAACTCCCGTCTTCTGCCGGTCTGGAATCGATAACTCTTGTATCCGGATTATTGCAATATGGGCACTTCATCTGAATCGTTCCTTTCTGTCCATTATACTGTCTTTATATTCAAATACAGTATATCTTTTCCACAAACATAAGTCAAACAAATTTCTCCTATTTTTCTTCATGGATTTCCACCAGAATCAGGTCCGGACCAATCCTTTTAATGCAGGAAAAAGGAATGATATACTCCGTCCCATCTCCGAAAAAATTACACCATTTTCCTCCCTCCGGTACCACCAGGGCCTCTATGCATCCTTTACATTCATCAATGATCAAATCCTCTATATAACCAAGCTTTTTACAGTCACAGCAGTTGATCACTTCTTTTTTCTTCCATTCACTTAATCGAACTTTTGCCATCTTCCATCACCTGTTTTGACAATATTCTGCTCTTTATTCCATTTTATACTCATTTTCTGTAATAAAGAGTCCTGTTTTAAAATATGCAAAGCCCCCTTCTCCGGTCAAAAAAACAGCCTGTACATCCACAGTGCTACACTGCGTCTATACAGACCGTTTTCCTTTTTATTCTTCGATCATAATAACAGCCACCGGACACTCTTCTTTGGCCTCTATTGCTGCACTTTCATGTTCCGGTGTCACTTTGGCATAAGCTTCTGCCAGGCCGTCTTCATCAAATCGGAACACCTCCGGACATGTTGCGATACATGCTCCGCAGGAGATACATCCGTCTATAACCTTTGCTTCCATGAAACATCCCTCCTTGTAAAATCTCTACAACAGTATGTCCCATTTTCAGCAAATTATTCCTGTTCTTATCTAATCACTGTACCGGTTTTTCCCTTAAGTGCTTCATCGAATTTGTCAAATGATGTGATCAGCGCACTTCTTCCTTCTCTCTTTTCGAGGAATTCAACTGCTGCTCTGAATTTTGGATACATGTTATATTTTCCAAAATGTCCTTCTTCCATGTATTCTTTTGCCTGAGCGACGCTGATCTCTCCAAGCTCTTCCTCTTCCGGTCTGTCCATGTTGATCTTAACTTTCTCAACACTTGTCAGAATGATCAGTTCATCGGCATCTGTCTCTTCTGCCATCTTTCCTGCAGTCAGATCTTTTTCGATTACGGCACTTGCTCCTTTCAGGCGATGATCCTGTTCCAGTACCGGAATACCGCCTCCTCCGCAGGCTATAACAACCTGATCTGCATCCAGTAATGCTTTGATCGCATCAATCTCTACGATGTTGACCGGATTCGGTGCAGATACAATACGGCGGAATCCTTTTCCAGGCTCTTCTACTACATAATTACCTTTTTTGCGCTCGGCACTTGCCTCTTCTGCATCCATATAACGTCCCAGAACTTTTGTTGGTGTATAGAACGCTTCATCGTACGGATCAACGATCACCTGTGTCAGAACTGTACTGACAGTTCTGTAAATACCACGATTCATCAATTCTTCACGGATTGCATTCTGAAGGTCGTATCCGATATAGCCCTGACTCATAGCAGAACATACAGACATTGGTGCTGCCGTATAATCTTCATGTTCTTTGGCAAATTCATTCATTGCTGTATGGATCATACCAACCTGAGGTGCATTACTGTGTGTAATTGCAACCTGATATCCTTTTTCAATCAAATCACCGATAACTTTCGCAGTCTTCTTTACTGCCTCTTTCTGTTCTGGTAATGTCGTACCAAGTGCTCTGTGTCCTAATGCAACTACAACTCTTTTTTTCATAATCTATACCTCTGCTTTTCTAGTATTTTTCTACGAAATAAATATAAGAGAATTATAGTATTTTTCCATGTAAAATGCAATCTTTTTTACCCTTATATTCCCTATAATTCAGTCATTTATCCTGTATACATTTTATAATCTGTCAAAATCCATATCCAGAAGCTCATCAAAAGATTGAATAGAAGCGTCTGCTTTTTCTACTTCGCCGAATCCGTAAGCTGCATAGATCATCGGTATTTCTGCTTCCTTACACGAATTCGCATCTCCCTGTGTATCTCCAACATAAACCGCCTCACTCAGACCATTTCTTTCCATGATAATCCGGATATTCTCTCCTTTTAATCTTCCGGTATAAGCCGGGCAGGTGAAATCCTTAAAATACTCTCCTAATTTTGAATACTGCAAAAATGCTTCAATATATCCGTCCTGACAGTTACTTACAATATACAGTGGATATTTCTCACTTAATTTTTTAATTGTCTCCTGTACACCTTCAAATATCACACATGGACCGGCCGCAACCAATCCATTTTCATATTTCAACATTTTCTCCATGAGCTTCATCATCTCATCTTTCGGCATCTCCGGAAAAAGACTTTCACCAATCGCTTCCATTGGCTTTCCAAACTCTTTTTTCAGATCTTTTTCTTCAAGTTCTTTGTGTTCTATTCCTTCATCCTTGATCACTTTATTCCATGCAACTGCTACCATTTCGGTTGAATCCCATAAAGTACCATCTACATCAAATATAATTCCCTTCATTTCCTTCCTCCGTTATCTTTTTGTTCATAAAACTGTCTTTTCTAAGTATACTATACTTCAAGGCTTTACTACAAGCCCGGTCTTCTTTCAGTCTTTCAGCAGTATCTTTTCCCGTGATTCTATACCTTCCCATGGATTTATCCATATTTCTACATTCTTTTTCAGTTCTTTATTATAATATTTGATCTTTATTATAATCTTACCGTCTGTATAATCATCATACAGCTTTCCTGTGTTTTTATATTCATATGAATACCCTATCTGTCCGTGATTTTTCAGATCCTTCCATTCCCTGGATGATAATTCTTTTTTGAATACTTTCTTCTTGCCGATTTTCATCTCTAGCTTCACATCTTCCACATTCTTCATATACTTTTGCTCCGAAGCACGAACATTCAGATAACCTGACTGATATTCACCATTTCCTGTCTCATCTGCCTCCAGATCTGCCATCGGAAGCCAGTCGATCTGCTCCAGTAAATACTCCGTCGAATCTGTGTCAATGACGACATTCTGTTTTTCACCACTCTTATCAATATTAAGACTGATATTCACCGGATTCTCCAGATAACTTACCGGTATCTCTGCCTCGCCTTCATATCCATTTTCTTTTTTTACCATATCTACAGATATGTTTCCGTCACTTTCGTCGGTCTTAACAAGACCTGTCATTTGTGTTTCTGCGCTGTCCTGAACCAGAACACACTTTAATTTCAGATATATCTTTCCATCCTCGGAACAACGTACACTTCTGTAAAACTCCGATATGATTCCTTTTGGCCTTCCTATCTGTTCACTGTCTTCATCCGTTTCCTGCTGTACGATCTGTGTCGTCTGTGCTTCTGTATTATTTGATTTTTCTTCAATAATAAAATATCTTACATATATACTTCCACCGATACACGCAGCAAGAAGAATCGCAGAAATTGCTATCGAAACTATAGTATATCTCTTCCACCGTTTTATTTCTTTTTGACAATGTTCTATTCTTTCTTTTTCATCTTTACGTTTTGTATCTTCTTCGCATTCCATCCCCAAAAGCTCTGTTATGGACACTTCAAAAATCTCCGCCAGTAATTTTAATTTTTCTATATCCGGAATGGCACTGTCTGTTTCCCATTTGGATACAGACTGTCGTGACACTCCTATTTTTTCCGCAAGCTGTTCCTGCGTCATAGATCGTTTTGTCCTCAACTTATATATCTTTTCACCTAATGTCATTTTCTCACCTTCTTAATAATATCTATACGAAATGAATTCATTTTTTTCATTATGTCTTATTCTCCTGCATTTGTCCACATATGTAACATTGCAATCTCGCAACCATTGGTTGACAGCTTTCATTTTTCGTAATTTTCAGACTTTTCATCCACTTTTTTATTTCTTCATATTCACCCGCCTCTTGCTGTGCTATACTGAAGACAGTTTATACAATGTCTGAATCTGCAGAACGCATAGCGATATAAAATATGATTCAGCAACATATGACCGGTTTATGAAAGGAGACTACTATTATGAAAGTTATTGTAATCGGACCAAGAGGTAAAATGGGGAAACTGATCACACAGGTCGCTGCCAGTCGTGACGATATGGAACTGGTGGGTGCAATAGCACCAAAGGGACGGGATTATATCGGAAAGGATCTGGGCACTGTTGCCATGACGGGCTTCGAACTTGGAGTTCCTGTAACCGATGACCTTGAAAATATCATTGATTCCTGTGATGTCATCATTGATTTTTCCACAAAAGAAATGGCCATGGAAGTTCTGGATCTTGCTATTGCCCATAAGAAAGCACTGGTATGTGGATCGACCGGATTTTCCGCTGAAGAAATGAAACGCTTCGAAGAAGCCGGCAAACAGATCCCAATGCTCTATGCGGCTAACACTTCAAAACTTGTGAATATCATGAACAAACTTCTGGAACTTGTTACTGCAACTTTAAAAGACGAGATTGATATCGAGATTCTGGAAATGCATGATCAGTGGAAGAAAGATGCTCCAAGCGGAACTTCCAAAGAAATGGGTGAAATCATGGCGCATGCTCTCGGCAAAGAATTAAGCAACATTGCCGTCTACGGACGCATCGGCTACCATTCCCTTCGTGCCGGCAATATTCCAAGCAGCCATACCGTATACTTCGGAGGCATGGGCGAACGTCTGGAAATTACCCATCACTCCTATAACTGGGAATGCTTTGCAAGAGGAGCCTGTGACTGTGCTGCTTATCTTGAAGGGAAAGGCCCTGGGTTCTATTCCATCAAAGATGTGCTTGGAATTTAATCCACTAATGAATGGATCAAACACAGAACTACAAAAAATCCGCCATTGGCAGTTCCTTACGAACGCATGGCGATAAAAATAAAAGGTACATTCCCTTGCATTAAAGTCTGCACAGGAATGTACCTTTTATTTTATTCCGGCCGGATATCAACCTTTTCACACATTAAACAATCAGACCTTCCAGCTCGTCCTTGGACATCACACCCATATCTCTCTTAACGACTTCTCCGTCTTTGAACACCAGAAATGTCGGGATAGACATTACACGATACTGTCTTGCAAGTTCCGGTTCCTGATCTACGTCAATTTTGCATACTTTGATATCTGTACGTTCTTCTGCAATCTCTTCCACGATCGGTGCCATCGTCTTGCATGGTCCGCACCATGTTGCCCAGAAATCTACCATTACAGGTACTTTTGACTCCAGTACTTCTTCATTAAAATTATCTTTTGACAAATGTATAACTGCCATATCTATTTCCTCTCTTTCGTAATGACTATTATCATGTAACTACATGCTTATTATAACCGATTCCCCAAAGTTATCCATATAAATTCTATAAAATATTCTGAAAAAATTATTCAATAATAATTTTGTATGAAGCCTCAAATTCTCCACCCGCTTCCAGAGCATTTTCCCAGTCTCTGTCTTTTAATTCCCCGTCGAATCTTTCACTGTCACAACGTCCATACCATGGTTCAATGCATACAAACGGAGCCTGTTTTTTCGGTGGTGACCAGATTCCTGCAAGTGGTGCGTCAAATTCTACTGCCAGATATTCCTTCCTCTGTGGATCCGTCAATGCGACCCTTTGAATCTGATGCCCTTCAATTACCAGCGCATCCCCGTCAAACAAATGCTCATCAATAGAAAGGAAGCCGTCTGTCAGCTTATATTCTTTTTTCTGTGTTGTAACAACTCCGCCTTCTCCGAATACCGTATTCGTCAGTGATTCCGGTGCATTTCCTTCTCCATCCTTAAACTTCAGGAAATATTCTGACTGCTTCTCGCCTTCTCTGACCGGGCAGAAGAATGCCGGATGCGCACCGATCGCAAAATACATATTTTTCTCATTTGTATTTTTTACTTTCCACATTACCCTGACAGCTGTTCCTTCCAGTCTGTATCCAATCTCCAAATGGAAATGAAACGGATAGACTTTACGGGTTTCATCGGTATCCTCCAACGCCAGCCATGCCTCATCTGTGCTCCGGCTTATCAATGTAAAGTCCATATCTCTTGCAAATCCATGCTGATTCATCGGATATTCTTTGCCCTCATGTCTGTAAACTTTATTCTTTACTCCGCCGACAAATGGAAATAACACAGGTGACGTCCTTCCCCAGTATTTTGCATCTGCATTCCACAAATATTCCTGTCCGTCAGCCTTACTTTTCAACGACCGCAATTCTGCTCCGTGAATATTCACAGTTACTTCTATCTGTTCATTTTCCAATCTGATCTGTTCCATCAATCTCTCATCCTTTCTGTCTGCTCCATTCCTTCTAAACCTTTTCCAGATCCAGTTCTGTTCCATTTAGCACTGCTGACACCAGACCGTCATGTCCGTCATAAACGAGTTTCAGCGAGAAAAACGGAACCTTTTCTGCTATCAGTTTTAAAAATATCTTATCTCCTCTCCAGAGATTCAGATCCTGTATCTTATTAATATCAACCCATTCCAAAACGCCTTCATCACAGGCAATCTGTTCCCCTTCAAAACCATCTGCGTGAAACAAAGACATATATTCTGTCACTCCGTCTCCCGATACAAATGTTACAAGTCCACAGAACCTGTAAGAAGTAAGCGTATACCCGGTCTCTTCTTTTACCTCTCTTAGAACACATTCTTCAGGGCTTTCATCTGCCTCAAAGTGCCCTCCGACACCGATCCATTTTCCCTCATTCACATCATTTTTCTTCTTAATTCTGTGAAGCATCAGATATTTATTATCTTTTTCAATATAACAAAGTGTACTGAGTCCTGTCATTTCATCCTCTCTTTCTGTTATTTTTACATTTAATTTATCTGATTTTACTGCTTTAGTATCCACGGCATTCATGATATGATATGGATACCAGCGTTATAAATATCAGCGTTATACATGCCAGATTTTGTTTCTGGCATTATTATACCTATACTACAGGAGAATTGCAATGAACCGTACAATAGAATACCTGATTACCGAAAAAGAAGACGGACTCCGGATTGAACAATTCTTACGAAGGAAAGGATATTCCGGTCAGAATCTTGCCGAAATCAAACGTATGCCAAAAAGTATACTGGTAAATGGTGTCCATTATTATATGCGCCAGACACTGACTGCCGGAGACATTCTAAAAGTCATTATCTGTGAAACAAAATGCTCTGAGAAAATCCCCCCGGTGGAGATTCCACTGGATATTATCTACGAAGATGAAGACATCATCGTGATCAATAAACCCGCCGGCATGCCGATTCATCCGTCAATGAACAATTATTATAATTCCCTTGCCAATGCACTTGCATGGTACTACCAGAAGCAGGACAAACCTTTTATCTTTCGCTGTTGCAACCGTCTTGACCGCGATACCTCCGGACTCACTGTGGTCTCCAAACACCTTGTCAGCGGAAGCATCCTTTCTACCATGACTAAAAACCGGGAAGTACACCGCGAATATCTTGCAGTAGTAAAGGGCCGTGTCACACCTTCATCCGGAACAATCTGCGCCCCACTTGCCCGAAAAGAGGGAACAATCATTGAACGCATGGTAGATTTTGAACACGGTGAGGAAGCCATCACCCATTATAAACTGATAAGAGAAGCAAACGGACACAGTCTGGTCTCATTAAAACTTGAGACAGGCCGTACCCATCAGATCCGTATTCATATGAAATACCTTGGCTTTCCACTGATCGGTGATTACCTGTATAATCCAGATATGGAACATATGACCAGGCAGGCTTTACATTCCCATCATATGGAATTTGCACATCCGATCACCGGTGAATGGATGTCATTTACGGCACCTCTTCCTGCTGATATGGCAAATGTATTAAAAGACTAAAAAAGCAGTATTGTATTCCGATTTTTCATCGTTATACAATACTGCTTTTCATCTATATCCAGTTATTTTTTAGACTCCTCATATGCCTTCAGTTCATCGAGTGCCTGACCTCCCATCAGGTACAACGCTGCAATGTTGAAGATCGTCATCAGACCGATTCCGACATCTCCCAGATCCCATACAAATGTATAAGTCGCAATTCCTCCAATGAACAACATCACAAGTGCCAATACTTTGTATGCAGTCTGCCAGCACCATTTGTCACCAAACAGATATGCCACATTACATCTTGCATAAAAGAGAATTCCCAGAAATGTAGAAAAACTGAACAGGAATAAGGTCACTGCAATGAATATCACTCCGAATTCTCCCAGATGATATCTCATCGCAGTCTGTAACAGATCCATTCCTTCTTTTCCAGCGACTAGTTTTTCCGGTACCAGTAACATGATCATAGCGGTACAGCTACAGATTACGATCGTATCTACAAACACTCCAAGTGCCTGTGTTAATCCCGCTTTCA
>ENA-OPNB01001634-OPNB01001634.1-human-gut-metagenome-genome-assembly--contig:-NODE-1634-length-15241-cov-2.987357_pt1 | contig 15241 bp, 5 predicted proteins | sample MGYA00241528_ERZ501754 | MGnify/ENA primary metagenome ERZ501754 (study PRJEB25962, sample SAMEA2042646) | human gut metagenome | biome: human gut; feature: human-associated habitat; material: faeces... | reverse complement strand
AACGACAGGGATTCAAAAAACTGCAAAGTACCCATCGCCAATGGTGGAATGCCTACTATCCGGCTAGTTTCATCACATTACCCGAAATCCAGAAAGAAAATTTTTATTGGATACAGATGTATAAACTGGCCTCTGCCACTCGTGGTGACCGTGCCTTAATAGATAATACAGGACCTTGGCTGACAGAAACTCCCTGGCCAAATGCCTGGTGGAACCTCAACGTACAACTGACTTATTGGGCATTGAATGCGTCTGATCATCTGGATCTGGCTGCTTCACTCGAAAACGCACTTTACAACCACACAGACGAGTTACGCTTAAATGTTCCTGCTGCTTACCGTTCCAACTCATTAGGGATAGGTGTTGCTTCCAATCTGGAATGTATGTCAACGGAGATAGGTATTCCCGGCAAAGGAAAAGCACAAGTAGGCTTATTGCCATGGGCATGCCATAATCTCTGGCTCATTTATCGTCACAAGATGGATGATAATGTATTACGCGACCAGTTATTCCCACTTTTAAAAGGTGCCATCAACTATTACCTGCACTTTCTGGAAAAAGGAGAAGATGGCAAACTGCATCTTCCTGCCACTTACTCACCTGAATATGACATTGTAGAAGACTGTAATTTCGACCTTGCCCTACTCCGTTGGGGATGCCAGACCTTACTGGAATCGGCAAAACGTCTGAACCTTCAGGAACCATTGATTGAAACCTGGCAAAATGTACTCGATAATCTGGTTTCGTACCCTATGGACGAGAATGGGTTGTTGATAGGAAAAGATATGCCTTATGCTTTTTCCCACAGGCATTACTCCCATTTACTTGCTATTTATCCTTTATATTTGCTCAACACAGAACAACCCGGTGCTGTTGATACGATCGAGAAATCATTAGCCTTTTGGCAAAGTAAGCCCAAAGCGCTCCAAGGTTACTCCTGTACCGGCGCCTCTTCCATCTCATCTGCCATCGGCAAGGGAAATGACGCACTTTCTTACTTGAACAAGTTATTCGGGAAATTCCTCAGCCCTACCACTATGTATAAAGAAGCAGGTCCTGTGATCGAAACTCCATTATCAGGCGCTCAGTGCATCCATGACATGCTGATACAGAGCTGGGGAGGAAAGATCCGGATTTTCCCGGCTGTTCCGGATGTCTGGAAAGATGTCGCCTATTCCGGTTTGCGCACAGAAGGAGCATTCAAAGTTTCTGCCAGCAGGAAACAGGGAAAGACTGAGTTTATACATATAAAAAGCCTCGCCGGCGAGCCTTGCGTAGTAATGACTGACATTTCTGATCCTGTTTTTACCGGAAAAAGAGACTTCGCCATCAAATCATCCGATAATGGTACTTATCAGATCGACTTGAAAAAAGGGGAAGAAATCATCATTTATCCTAAAGATGCATCTCCGGATTTTAGCATCTCACCTATATCACATATGTCTCAAAACTATTTCGGTAAGAAGGCAAGATGACTCATTGAAATCAGCATGTAAAAGAGCTGCTCGAATGAACCTTAAAATCATCCATTTGAGCAGCTTAAATTGTACAAAAGGTAGCTTATAAGAGCATGTAGAGATATTACATTCTGACATCTAAAAAACTAGAATTCAGAGAAGAAACCGGCTTTTTACACAAAAATAGTATATGACTCAACAAAATTAATATCAAAAAAATCATTTTTGAACAAAGTGTGGACAACATAAATTAAGAATCATATTTAATGAGGTTACATTTGCAACAGTAAAATAACACTTTTAATAATTATAAAACCTAATAAAGTATGAAGAACATCTTCTTTATTTGCATTTGTGCCCTATTCGCATTTACCGGATGCACAGATGACGATGATGAACTATTGGCAAATGGAGACTCTAATATTAATTTGCTTCCGAATCCCCAGCCGAATGACGTAATTAATGAAAAGTTATTCGATGTAATCAACCTGGATTATCCGGGACTGGAGAAAGTGAAAGAGTATTATGAAGCTAATGAGTATTATTACGCTGCTCATGAGTTATTAAAATACTATAGAAACAGAGCGGATATCAGTAATCCGAATATTAATCTGATTAACCCTACTATCACTGCTTTTGATCAGAATATAGCCGATCAGGCACTGGAACATAGATTCTATGTACGTAATTTCAAGGAAAAAGAAGAAAATGGCAAAGAAGTCTATTATTCATTTGATAAAGACAAGAAAATAGACTGGACCTATGTGCCTACTGAAATTACAGACCAGGAATTTAAATCTCAGACTCACCGCCACCAATGGATGCTTCCACAGGCTAAGGCTTACCGTGTGAACCAAAATGAGAAGTATATCCAATCATGGATAGAGGTTTATAGCGACTGGCTGAATACTTTCCCTTGCCCGGAAGGAACGGTAAGCAAAGATGCAGTTCAGTGGTATGGTCTGCAACCTGCAGAAAGGGTGCTTGACCAAATCGATATCATGCCTCATTTTATTCAATCCACCAATTTTACTCCTCAATGGCTTTCAACATTCCTCGTTGCCTTTGCCGGTGAAGTAGAATGTATTCGCAACAATTATTATACTGATGGCAGCAATATCTATGTAACTCAGGTACAAGCCATTACCACAGCTGGTATTTTAATGCCCGAGTTCAAAAATGCGGAAGCATGGTTGAGTGAAGGTTCGCAAAAGATCACAGAACAGATTACCGCACAATTTCTGGAGGATGGAGTTCAAAATGAGCTGGACCCAAGTTACCATATCGGAGTAGTTGCCGGCTTCTATAATATATATAAAATCGCTCAACTTAATAACAAGCTAAGCTTATTTCCTTCTACTTACATAGAACAGTTGAGAAAAGCAGCCCGCTTTGTTATGGATATCATCTATCCGGATTATACAATTGATAACTTCAACGATACACGTTCTGCTTCCTATACTAAAAATGTATTATTGAGAAACCTGAGACAGTACTCTGAAATGTTCCCGGATGATGCAGAAATGAAATGGATGTCAACAGAAGGCAAGCAAGGAACAACACCTGCCGGCCTGGTACAGATATACGACGCTTCCGGCTATTATATGTTGCGCAGCGGATGGGGAAAAAGCTCAACCATGATGATTCTGAAGAATAATAACAATCCGGATAACAAATGGCATTGCCAACCCGATAACGGAACATTCGGTATCTATCGCAACGGACGTAATTTCTTCCCGGATGCCGGTGTATATTCTTACGGAGGAACAAGTGCAAGTAATGAAGACCGCAAAACATTCCTCGCAACTAAGAACCACAATACAATGACAGCTCTAAGTGCAACAATTGCCGATGGATATATGAAAGGTGAATTCCTTAAGCATGAAACTAAAGGGAACACACAAATTCTGGTCACTCAGAATCAGATCAAAGCCGGTCTCACTCACCGTCGTGCCGTATTCTTTGTAGATAAAGAATTCTTCGTACTGGTAGATGAAGGATACGGAGATGGCAACAAAGACAAAATCAACCTGAATTTCCATCTTTGTTCAAGCGAAGCCAATGAAACTGTATATGATGATTTGTCCGCTTCTTACCAATATGGCGCACATACCACATTTGCAAACAATAATATGCTGGTTCGCACTTTTGCTGAGACTAACCAAGATTTCGACAAATCAAATGTCAGTTCTGACGTTTCCAATAAATTAGGAGAGAAGAATGCGTCACGCAAAGGGTATCAATACACGATACGGAAACCACAGAATGGAGCAGCCCGCTTTATTACTGTAATCTATCCATTCGAAGCTGTTTCTACACTTGACAAACTGACTATGGATGCTCAGTTTACCGATAATTCCAGCGAAGATGCAGGTACATTCCATACAAACGGTGCTGCTGTAGAAGTGACTATCAATGGCAAGAAATACGAACTGTCTTATACTTTATAATTTAATATACCTAAGAAAAAATGAGATCTAAATTACAAAACATTACTTCAAGATTCCTGGCAATCTTAATGGTAGTTGGGTTGTGTGTCACGAACTCCTCCTGTACGGACCCGGAGACAACTGACTCTACCAAGTTTGCGCTTTTCTATGCCGGTATCACTGACATAGGCCCCTCTATGAGTTTTAATTTGGACGCTCCTACTTATATTGGAGGTGCTCCTTCTGATTTTGCAATAACACGCGTAACTCTGAATGGCGAAACTTATGATACAAATAGTTTTGCAATAGACACAAATACAGGATCAATTTCACTTTCCAATACAAGCGAATTGCCTGTAGGACTATATACCTTAAGTGTATCTTGTTATTCTAATGGTAACTATTATGAGTTTAAGGATATTGTAACGATTAATATGATGAAACCGGTACCGGATGGTATCAGTGTAGAACCTAATAAAATAAGTGCAGAGTTTGCTGACATCATAAGTACAGAAAGCACAGTAGAGTTACCTACTGCACAAGTTACTACTGAAGGTGATCATATCTCTATTCAGAAATATATCATTGCCAATGTACGTAAAGACGGAGTACTGGTTGAGGAGAATGATTTCTTCACTATTTCCAGTACAGGTGAGATTTCTATTGTCAAAGGTGAATCTAAAATTCAACCGGGCAAATATGTACTTGATTTAAAGTTAACCACAGCAATTGTGGACGAAGCAGCAGAAGAAGGTATCTTTGAAAATGCCATAGAAATAGATATAACTTCTAAACCTTTAACGTTGACTTATACTCCAAACACGGTCAAAGTAGAAGAAAATGCTCAAAATATATCTGCTGTACCGACATTAGTCGGCTCTTCCGAAGGATTGACTTATGCTATCAAATCAGTAAGCCCGACCTCCTCTTCCGTTACGATTGATCCTGTGACAGGAGTTATCACACTGGCAGCCAACAATCAGATGGAAATCGGCACTACCTGTGAAGTATCCGTAACTGTAACGAATCAATACGGAAGTACTGATTTCGAGAACGCATATACAATGACTATTGTAGAGTTTATTAATCCTATTACCAAATTCGAATACAGCGACACAGAAGAACTCATTCAAGCGACTGCTTTTGAACACCCCGTTAAGACAATAGATGGAGATGAAGTCAGCTTCTCATTTGTCAATCTGGACTCTAAATTAAGCGATTTGACTATCGATGCGACTACAGGTACAATTTCTGCTAAAAAAGGAAATAACATACCGGTAGGTCAACATACAGTTACTGTTTTGGCTAAAAACAACAAAAGTGAATTGCAGGCTTCTTTCAAATTAAATATCAAAACAAATCCATATTATTTCACTTATGTGCATTGGGGAAATAATTTAAATCTTTCACCTGCTCAAAATTATGCAAGCCAATATAGAGTTACATCCAACAACGCTCTGCTTTCTTTATCTATTCCAGTAGCAGAAACAGATATACCGGAAGGTGTAGAAGTAGAATGGACTATTGATAATAGCAGTTCCAGTATATCCGGAGGTTCCATTGATGAAAATGGTACGATTACCTTCACCGCAGGATGGACAAACGCTAAAGTTCTTATGATCCTCGTTAAAGCAACTACAGGTAAAGGTACTGCAGGTGAAATAACCATCAAGACTCCTGTATTTATCCATTGCTCGGGTGCTGTAGCCGGAGTTACAGTGAATTATACTCCATTCGTATTCCAGGTGAATCCACGTACCGGAGGAAGTTCCGTAACCCCCACAATAACAGGTACAGACTTAAGTACATTTATTGCAGACTACCGCCGTACCTTTAATTACTATAATATCAATGGACCTGCAGAACACAAAAATGGTCAACCGGGTGGTGGTAATGACACCTTCATGTACAGCCTTTGGAAAGCATATTATGAGTCAATTGGAGTTGCAAGCGTAAATACCGGACAGAAGTGGCCGTTATCATATTACGACAATACCTCCAGGCTTGCCGCACCATTAGGATATGTAGATGCAACCAACAACTGTGCTGTTAAAATCAATCCAAACAAATGGCTGAATGAATATGGCTATGCTAACGGAGTAATGATTGGACAGATGACGTTCGTAACAGATGGTAATTCAGGTGGTGTCAGCAGCGGATCATCAATGTTCCCATTGGCAATCTGGTTTGATACGAAATTCCAATAACGAAATAAATATATATCATAATGAATACACATAAATCTATAGTGAACACATTGAGCAAAAGAGGGTATCTCACCCTCTTGGCTCTCTTGATAGCAATCACCTCCTTCGCTCAGGAAATTACAGTGAATGGTACGGTGCTCGACGAGACTGACACTCCTTTAATTGGAGCAACCATCCAGATAAAGAATACTCAAAAGGGTGTAATCACAGACTTTGACGGAAAATTCTCTATCAAAGCAAACAATAATGCAACATTGGTAGTCAGCTATATTGGTTACCAGAATCAGGAAATCAAACTGAAAGGACAAAAGAACCTGAACCTCAAACTTATTCCGGACAATGCTATGCTGGACGAAGTGGTAGTCGTAGGTTATGGCAGCATGAAAAAGAGCGACTTAACCGGCTCTGTTTCTTCCGTGGCAGCCAAATCTATCGAAGGTTTTAAAACCGGATCCGTAGTAGAAGCCCTCGGAGGTCAGATTGCCGGTGTACAAATCACCCAATCGGATGGTACTCCCGGTTCTGGTTTCGATATCAAGATTCGCGGTGTCGGCACAGTAAACGGAGATTCTTCTCCGCTTTATATCGTCGATGGCTTTGAAGTGAGTGATATTGACTACCTTCCTAATTCTGATATTGAATCAGTCGAAGTATTAAAAGATGCTTCTGCATCAGCTATTTATGGTGCTCGTGCTGCCAATGGTGTAGTTTTGGTCACTACAAAATCCGGTAAAGAAGGAAAACCAGTTATTACTTATAACGGCTCTGCCACTTATCGTAACATTCCTAAAAAACTGGATATGTTGAGCACATATGAATTTGCCGCATTACAAGTAGAACTCAATCCGACTAAATACGGAACAACCTACTTTCAGGAAGGAAATGATGCTGACGGAGTACCTTATCGTCATCAAACTCTGGAAGATTATCTAACCGATCCGGGAATTGACTGGCAGGGTGAATCGTTCAAGCCGACTTGGTCTCAGAACCACGATTTCAGTATCAGTGGCGGTACAAAAGAAACTAAGTATGCTGCCTCCTTCTCACATTTCGATGAAAATGGTATCTTCACAAACAGCGGTTATAAAAAGAATGCAGGTAAATTGCGTATCAACCAAAAGATTAATAAATTCATTACCTTCGATGCCACTATCAATTACGCAAATACTGTGAAAGAAGGTATCGGTACTTCAGGTACCGGAGGAACACTGAATATGCTATCTAATATTCTGCGCTTCCGTCCTACCGGAGGTAACAGCGTTACAAACGATGAACTTCTGAATTCTGTATTCGACCCATTGGAACTAAGCGAGAACACAACTTACTCACAAATTAACCCGATCAAACAGGCTGAAGCTGTAAAAGACCGGAGACAATCTGAGTTGTGGGGAGCCAATGCCTCATTGACTGTCCAATTGATGAAAGATCTTACGTTCAAAGCATCTGCCACCTACAATACAACGAATACAAGAAGGGATATCTTCTATGGTGAAGACTCCAGCCAGGCATACCGTAGCGGTGGTGTTTATGGTTCTACACAAATGCAGAAAGACTTGCGTTGGCAGAGCAGTAATACATTGACTTACAGAAAGAAGATCAATAAGAAAAATACATTTGATGTCATGTTAGGACACGAATTCGCATTCAGGAGTTCTGTATGGACAAGCTAAAGACTTCCCATTCGCAAATCTCGGTAACGACAATTTAGGAATAGGAGCTACTCCTAGTAGTGTATCTACTTCCAGAAGTGACAAGAAACTGTTATCCTACTTTGCAAGAGGTAATTACAATTTCGATAACCGTTACCTGTTCACTGCTACCGTTCGTGCTGACGGCTCTACGGTATTCTCTGCAAAAAACAAATGGGGATATTTCCCGTCATTCTCTGCTGCATGGCGTGTATCGGAAGAAAAATTCATGAAGAACATTACTCCGGTATCAAATCTTAAACTCCGTCTCGGATGGGGTACAGTAGGAAATGACCGTATCACCAACTATCTGTCTATGGATTTGTATACATCGAGCAAATATGGACTGGGACAACAAATGGTAACTGTACTGAATCCGAAACAACTGGCTAACAAAGACCTGAAATGGGAAGGTTCTACTACTGCCAACTTAGGTATTGATGTGGGTCTTTTCCAGAATCGCCTGAATCTGACAGCGGATTTCTTCTTAAAGAACACCAAAGACCTGTTGCTTGAACAAAAACTTGCTTATGTAACCGGATTCAACTCACAATGGCAAAATATCGGTAAAATTGAAAATAAAGGTATCGAATTGAATATCAATTCTACTAATATTCAAACCCGCAATTTTTTATGGCAGACAGATTTCAATATTTCATTCATCAAGAATACATTGAAAGCGTTACAAGATGGAACATCATACATACAGTCGGCTACTAAGTTCAACAGTAATTTCAACGGAAATGACTATATCTCAATCGTAGGATCTTCTCTTGGACAGATGTATGGATATGTTTTTGACGGTGTATACCAAACTTCTGACTTCAACATGCTCCCTAATGGTACTATGCAACTGAAGCCCGGAGTAGCAGACATCAGCAAACATGCAGGAAAAACAGCAGTACCGGGTATGGTGAAATATAAAGATATAGACGGAGACGGTATCATTACGCCTGACGATCGTACTACCATCGGAAATGGCCAGCCAGACTGGTATGGAGGTATCACCAACACTTTCAATTATAAAAATATTGATTTTAGTTTCATGTTCCAGTTCCAGTATGGCAATGACGTTTATAATGCGACACGTATGTTTAATACACAATCGCAAGACGAACGCAGTAACCAATTGGCTGAAGTTGCCGACCGGTGGACTCCGACAAACGCTTCTAATCGCGTGCCTTCTGCGAAAGGGTATGTGAAGTATGAATTATACTCACGCTTTGTTGAAGACGGTTCGTTCCTCCGCTTAAAAAATGTAACTTTAGGATATACACTTCCCAACAAGTGGACCAAGAAAGCATATATCAACCGCCTACGTGTGTATGGTACGGCCCAGAATTTATTCTGCCTGACTAAATATAGTGGTTATGATCCGGAAGTGAATATGAAAAGCAGCCCGCTCATGCCAGGATTCGACTGGGGTGCTTATCCAAAAAGTAGAGTATTTACATTTGGCGTAGAAGTTCAATTCTAAACAAAAAAGACAATGAAAAAATTCAAATACTACTTATGCACATTAGCCTGTGCAATCACCGTTTCATCTTGCTCGTTAGATGAAACCAGCTATACAGAAATTGAGAAAGGAAACTACATGAAGAATGCAGCAGAAGCTGAGAATGTGCTTCTGGGTGTATATCGTGACATGGTTCAGGATGGTATTTACGGTTTCCACTTATCCTTGTATTTTACTATTCCCAGTGATATAGCCAAAGTAACGGGTAATAGTACTGACGGACTCCGTCTGATTCCTTCTAATGCTTATACCAGTTCACAGACCGAAATCGCAACGACATGGGCTAACCTGTACAGTGCTATCTATGATGCGAACGATTTTATCGAAACACTGGGACAAAAAATAGGAACCTATGACGAAGGCAACTACAAGAAAGCAGCTGTTTATATGGCAGAGGCGCGTTGTCTGCGTGCCATGTACTATTTCGAGTTAGTACGCTGGTTCGGAAATGTAGCATTGATTACCAATACGGCTCAATCCCGTCAGCATCCATCTACCTTCACACAAGCTGATCCGGCAGATGTATACAAATTTATAGAAGCAGATTTGCAATATGCCATCGACAACCTGCCTTATGCAGTAGATGATAATATACGTTCCGACAACAGTTTCCGTCTCTCCAAAGGCGCCGCACTCGGATTGTTGACTAAAGTATATGCTACTTGGGCAGGCTACCCTGTACATGATACAAGCAAATGGGAAAATGCAGCGAAGACTGCTAAAATTCTGGTCGAATCGGACAAACATCATCTGCTTTCCGACTTCGAACAATTATGGAAGAACACTTGTAATGGCGTTTGGGATGGAGACGAGAGTCTGATCGAAGTAAGTTTTTATGCTCCAACTGTTACCGGAGTATCAGCTAATGACCCTTGTGGACGTATTGGCAAATGGAACGGTGTACAGGCAAGCGGTATCAGAAGCGTTCGTAATGCCGGTAACTGGCGTGTTATCCCAACTTTCCTGCGTGACTGGAAAGATCGTGAAAGCGATAACAGATGGAAGTATTCTTTTGCTGATTACAAATATGGTAAAAACACCGAAACCGGTGAAGACGGAGTCAAGCTCGTAATCAATACTAGCGGCAATATTGAAGACGCTATTAAAGACGACGCAACAGACGCATTAAAGAAAGCGTATATCGATAACGTATGCCCGAGAAAATGGGATACAGAAGAATATGTGAACAGTGCCAACTACTTGGTTGATGCCAATCTTTCCAACATTAACTGGTACATATTGCGTTATGCCGATGTATTGCTTTTATATGCCGAAGCTTTGAATGAATGGAAACAAGGACCGACCGATGAAGCGTATAAAGCTATCAATATGGTACGCAGACGCGGCTTTGGTCTTCCGGTAGAAACCGACAACAGTGCTTCAGACTTATCCGGAATGTCTTATACCGAATTCCAGCAAGCTGTACGTAATGAACGAGCTTACGAACTGGCATTTGAAGGACATCGCCGACAAGATCTGGTACGCTGGGGAATCTATTATGAAAGTATCAGAAAAACATCTCAAGATTTAGTGGATTGGTATAGTGGCGGTTACGGATATTATGTTTGTGTCGATTATACCAAAAAGAACAAGAATGAGCTACTCCCCATACCACAACAGGAAATGGATATATGTACTCAATTTGATCAAAACCCGGGATGGTAAATAACCTCACCATAATATAATATGAAAGCGTTACCGAAGAAATCCCCTTTCTTTCGTAACGCTTTTATTTAATCATTCAGTCCACAGATTTCTATATACCATGAAAAAGAATATTAGCACAGCCATTCTTCTGATATCTTTAGCTATCAGCCAATCAGCATTCTCTCAAATCTATTCATTTGAGAATGGAATAGTACCCGAAGATTGGAAAGCGGATAAAGGGACGCTCAGCATCTCCTCCGAAAAATATAAGTCAGGTACTCAGTCACTCCAAATCAATTGGAAACAAGGAGATATCCTTACCATCCCCTCACCTGCCGGTATTTCCGAAGCATGCAAAAGTAAAAATGGAGGTATGAATGTATGGATTTATAATGAATCCCCCATCAAAGAAAAGATAGTCTTTTCTTTCAGAAATGAGGCTGAAAAAGAAGTATGCCAACTCCCCTTTCTACTCAATTTTAAAGGTTGGCGATGCATTTGGGCTAAATTTCAAGGAGACATGAATATGCCATCTAAAAGTAGTATTCAGTCTGTCGAAATACAATTTCCGCAACATACCAGAAAAGGAGTCACTTACATCGACCTTTTAGAATTTACACCTAAAGTTTCCTGGCAGAATATGTCAGATGCACAATATAAAGTGAACTGTACTGACTACAGCTTAATTCCCGACTTTACAGGCTATAGAAATGCTATTCCAAAAGTAGAAAAAGTAATCACAGATAAAGATGATCAGATTACGGTAATTACAAACAGACTAACAGCATGGTATCTTGGCAGCGAACAGCAATCATCCGAAAAGTGGGTGAAAATGAGAAGAGAAAATGAAAAGGTATTTATTCAAAATGGCCTGAAAGCTGCTCAAAAGATTAAAATACAATATAATGAAGATCGTACTCCTAAGGGAGAGCCATTATTTCCAATGGGTGCACCCAGTACCATAGATGGAATAGAAGCCAAGAAATTCAGAACAATCAACGAAAACATCTTGCTCCCGTTAGCACTGGATTACCGTAAAAATAAAAATGCCCAAAGTCTTAAAAAAGCACTTTATATTTATGACTGGTTCAACGACCAAGGTTGGGCAGACGGTAGCAGCATGGGAACCTTATGTTTTGAAAAGCTGAGAAGTTCGGGCTATTTTCATTCATTCTTCCTGCTGAAAGATCAATTATCTCCTGAACAATTAGAGCGTGAACTTCAGTCACTAAACTGGTTTACCATGTTCGGAATATGCTATCAACTTCCTTCGCACCCGGGCGAAGTAGCAGACAACCTACGCGCGCTGGCTATTCCCAAACTAATATATGCTCTATCACAAAACAAAATACAAGAAAGAGAAGTTGCCCTGACCGCATTCAAGCATTATATGGATAACGCATTAGGTATTGCACCGGGATTCTTCGGAACGTTCAAAGCCGATTTCTCCGGCTATCACCACAGAGGGCCTTATAATAGCGCCTATTACCCTCATGCACTTTACGCAGGTGCATTAATCGCCTATTTGTTACACGATACTCCTTATGCACTGTCTGAAACGACCTTGCATAATCTGAAACAAGGATTATTGACTTTCCGTTTCTTTTGTGCCGGTCTGGATGTACCTGCCGGAACAGTCGGACGCTTTCCGAAAGGACAACAGATTCTAGAGACTTTGTTACCAGCATTTGCCTATACCGCTCTGTCATTTAAAGAACCGGATAAAGAATTGACCGCCGCTTTTAAACGAATACTGGAATCCAGTGATAATAAACAGGCCATTACAGAATACATCAGCAATGTGAACTCCAATCTGGCATATACCAGCACCGTAGGAGAAATTGAGTTAATGGCTCAATTGGCATCAACTTCCATTACCAAAGAAAAACCTGTCACCGGTACACTCTTTATGCCTTATTCCGGATTATTGGTTGCCAAAGACAGTCTTTTCCATTTTAATATCAAGGGATTCAGCCGCTATATATGGGACTTTGAATCTTCAGCTACAGAAAATACCAAAGGACGTTATCTGGCATATGGTCAAATAGAATATTTTGACTTAAAAAACAGACACAAATCCTTTAACCCGCAAGAGCCTGACTTTGACTGGAATTATATTCCGGGAGCTACTACTAAAGTATTACCTGATAAAATATTACAAGACAAAGGTGGCTCCAGTTCCGGACATCGCAATTTCTCTGATGAAACATTCTTAACAGGGGTATATGCTTCTGATAAAAACGCCATGTTTTCTTTCAGAATGCACGACATCACATATGATCAATCATTCCGTGCCAACAAATCTGTATTTGTATTCGAAGATTTTCTGTTTTGCCTGGGCTCGGATATCCAAACCAAAGATAAAAGATATCCGACCGTGACTACATTGTTTCAGTCATTCAGCAGAAATACCGGTGAAGAAAGAATACCGGAAGGATATATCCTGACAGACCCTTCACTCATGTATGCAGTTAAAGGAGGAGCTGTCCGAACATCTTGTGAGGGATCACATACACGAGCTTATATAGAACACGGGAATGCACCGGAAGCAGCTAAATATCATTATTATATACTCAAAAATAAAAACAAAGTATTAGCCCGTCAGTTATTGTCCAATGAGAGTCCGATAGAAGTGATAGCTCAAGATAATGATGCGCATATCGTTACTCATAAAACGAAAGAAATCACATGCGGCGCTCTCTTCAATGCACAAAAGACGTATGATGGGCAACTGGTTTCTCAAGTGAATATTCCGCTTTCTTATATACTGGAAAAGCAGAAAGACAATTCATTTAAACTCTCTGTCTGTGAACCGGATATGAGAAGAATATCTCATGCACATATGGGGCTACTGACGGAAGAGGACGTGATACAACAAGAGAAGCCTTATGATACCCGGCTGACAATCAATGGACTATACAATGTGAAAAGTCCTCAAAAACCAGTGGAAGTATCCCTCGACAGGGAAAAGGATAAAACCTATATTACCATTTCTACTATCCGTGGGGAAAACTATACGCTTTTATTACAACAAGCTGATAATTAATATGAAGAATAGATTAATAACATTGTTTATTGTTTCCCTTGGCATAGCAGGTACCAATGCTCAAAACCATCTGACACTCTGGTATAAGTCTCCTGCAAAAGCATGGGAAGAGGCATTGCCTGTAGGAAACGGACGTCTGGGAGCTATGATTTTTGGAGATACTCAAAAAGAGAGAATACAATTCAATGAGAATACTCTTTATAGCGGAGAACCGGAAACGCCCAAAAACATAAATATAGTACCTGATCTTGCTCATATACGCCAGTTGCTCGGTGAAGGGAAAAATGCAGAAGCAGGCACCATCATGCAAGAAAAATGGATTGGCAGGCTGAATGAAGCTTACCAACCTTTTGGAGATTTGTATATCGACTTTGATTCCAAAGAAGCTGTTACAGATTATATGCACTCGCTGGATATGGAAAATGCAGTGGTTACAACTTCTTATAAACAAAACGGCGTAGACATAAGCAGAGAAGTTTTTGCATCCTATCCGGCACAAGCTATTGTCATACATTTGAAGTCTTCCAAACCTGTTTTAAATTTCACCGCCTATCTGGCTTCACCACATCCTGTAACCAAGGAGTCCGATTCGCAAGTAGTTTATCTGAAGGGACAGGCACCTGCACATGCCCAGCGGAGAGACACAGACCACATGAAACGCTTTAACACTCAACGTTTGCATCCGGAATACTTTGATGCTTCAGGACACATCATACAGAAAAAACAGGTGATTTATGGAAACGAAATGGATGGAAAAGGCACTTTTTTTGAAGCATGTCTACTTCCAACCCATAAAGGCGGACAATTGTCCATTTCAGACAATCAGATCACTGCCCGGAATTGCAGCGAAGTGACTCTCATGTTGTATGCAGCCACCAGTTATAACGGACCACGTAAAAGTCCGAGCAAAGAAGGAAAAAATCCGCATCAGGCGATCATGAACTATCGGAGAATCAGTGAGGGAGAAACCTACAAAGAATTAAAGAGGCAACACACCACCGACTATCAGGCTTTATTCAACCGAGTATCTTTCGATCTTCCTGCGAATAAACAGCAAAAAGAATTACCTACAGACGAACGATTAAAAAGATTCAAAGATGAAGAAGACCAGGCACTGATCGCACAATTATTTCAGTTTGGACGCTATTTAATGATAGCCGGCTCCCGGGGTGAAGGTCAGCCCTTAAATCTGCAAGGTCTATGGAATGACCAGATATTGCCTCCATGGAACTCAGGCTACACTTTAAATAT
>ENA-OPNB01001625-OPNB01001625.1-human-gut-metagenome-genome-assembly--contig:-NODE-1625-length-15305-cov-3.073836_pt1 | contig 15305 bp, 8 predicted proteins | sample MGYA00241528_ERZ501754 | MGnify/ENA primary metagenome ERZ501754 (study PRJEB25962, sample SAMEA2042646) | human gut metagenome | biome: human gut; feature: human-associated habitat; material: faeces... | reverse complement strand
CACTGCTTTCTCTGATGGCACGTCTCAACTATTCTTACGAAGATAAATACCTGCTCACAGCCACTGTACGTCGTGACGGTTCTTCCCGTTTCGGCAAGAACAACCGTTGGGGAACTTTCCCTTCCGTCTCTCTGGCATGGCGCATTTCTCAGGAAGACTGGTTTCCGAAAGACAACAACTTCCTGATGAACGATCTCAAACTACGCATCGGATACGGTGTGACCGGTAATCAGGAAATCGGTAACTACGGTTTTGTTGCTTCCTATAATACGGGAGTCTATCCTTTCGGCAACAATAATTCTACCGCTTTGGTATCGACCACCCTTTCCAATCCGAATATTCATTGGGAAGAAGTGCGCCAGACCAACTTCGGTGTAGATATGAGCCTGTTCAACTCACGTGTCAACCTTTCGCTGGATGCATATATCAAGAAGACAACCGATATGTTGGTGAAAGCTTCCATTCCTATCACTTCCGGCTTTGAAGATACTACCGAAACCTTCACTAATGCCGGCAAGATGCGTAATAAGGGAGTGGAAATGACCCTGCGTACCATCAATATGAAAGGTCTTTTCTCTTGGGAATCTGCTTTGACGGCTACCTATAACAAGAACGAAATTCTGGACTTGAACAGTGAGACCCCGATGTTTATCAATCAGATGGGCAACTCCTACGTGACTATGCTCAGAGCCGGTTATCCGATTAATGTATTCTATGGATATGTGACTGACGGGCTTTTCCAGAACTGGGATGAGGTAAACCGCCACGCTACCCAGCCGGGAGCCGCTCCGGGTGATATCCGTTTCCGGGACTTGAATAACGACGGAGTCATCAACGATGAAGACCGTACCGTAATCGGCAATCCGAACCCGAACTGGTTCTTCTCTCTGACCAACAATTTTTCTTATAAGGGATGGGAACTCTCTGTTTTCCTGCAAGGTGTATCGGGTAATAAAATTTATAATGCCAACAATGTAGACAACGAAGGAATGGCAGCCGCTTACAACCAGACCACAGCCGTATTGAACCGCTGGACAGGCGAAGGAACTAGCAACTCCATGCCCCGCGCTATCTGGGGAGACCCGAATCAGAACTGCCGTGTATCCGACAGATTTGTAGAAAACGGTTCATACCTCCGTCTGAAGAACATTACACTTTCGTATACACTGCCCAAAAAGTGGATGCAAAAGATTCAGCTGGAAAATGCCCGCATCTCCTTCTCTTGCGAGAATGTGGCCACTATTACCGGATATTCCGGCTTCGACCCGGAAGTTGACGTCAATGGTATCGACAGCAGCCGCTACCCGATTTCACGTACATTCAGCATGGGTTTGAACTTTAACTTTTAAATCAGGAGGAAGAATATGAAAAAGATAACAACTTTGGTGATGATGTTTGCCATGCTGGCATTGACATCATGCAACGATTTCTTAGATAAATATCCTAAATATGGAGTCGATCCCGAATCGGAAGTAACGAACGAGATTGCTGTGGCACTGACCACTGCCTGCTATAAGACTCTCCAGTCGTCCAATATGTACAACCAGCGTATATGGAGCCTCGATATCATTGCGGGCAACAGTGAGGTAGGTGCCGGAGGGGGAACCGACGGACTGGAAACTGTTCAGGCTTCCAACTTCATAGCCCAGAGCGATAATGGCTTTGCCTTGTACGTATGGCGCTCTCCGTGGGTAGGTATCGGACGTTGCAACATCGTACTTTCCAATCTGCCTTCGGCTGCTGTCTCTGATGAGATAAAGACCCGTTGCATGGGTGAAGCGTATTTCCTGCGTGCACATTATTATTATATTCTGGTGCGTCTGTATGGAGGTGTACCTTTGCGCCTGCAACCGTTTGAACCGGGAGAATCTACGGATATTGCCCGTAATACGGTAGATGAGGTATATGCCCAGATTCTTTCCGACTGTAAGAATGCAGTGACGATGCTTCCTCCGAAGAGCAGTTATGGAGACAGCGACAGAGGACGTGCCTGCAAAGAAGCCGCAATGGCCATGCTGGCGGATATTTACCTGACACTTGCTCCTAACCATCGCGAATACTATGATGAAGTCGTGACTCTATGCAATGACATTGCCGCGATGGGATATGATCTGACTCAATGCAATTATGCCGATAACTTCGATGCTACCATCAACAATGGTGCGGAATCCCTTTTCGAAGTACAATACTCCGGAAGCACGGAATATGACTTCTGGGGCGGTGATAACCAGTCATCCTGGCTGTCGACTTTCATGGGACCTCGTAATTCAAGTCTGGTAGCCGGTGCTTATGGATGGAACCTGCCTACAGAAGAGTTCTTCAAGCAATACGAAGACGGTGATTTACGGAAAGACATAACTGTATTGTATCAGGGCTGTCCCGCTTTTGACGGCATGGAGTACAGACGTTCCTGGTCGAATACAGGTTATAATGTGCGCAAGTTCCTTGTGTCGAAGACCGTCTCTCCGGAGTATAATACCAACCCCAACAACTTCGTAGTATACCGCTATGCGGATGTCCTGCTGAAGAAAGCGGAAGCATTGAATGAACAGGGACATCCCGAACTGGCTGCCGGACCTCTGAACATCGTTCGTCAGCGTGCCGGGCTGGCAGATGTGCCGATTACCCTGACCCAGACCGAAATGAGGGAGAAGATTATTCACGAGCGCCGGATGGAGCTAGCTTTTGAAGGACACCGCTGGTTTGATATGATCCGTATTGATAATGGAAACTATGCGCTGGCATTCCTGAAATCCATCGGTAAGAATAATGTGACCAAAGAACGCCTCCTGCTGCCTATTCCGCAGACAGAGATGGACTCCAATCATCTGATGACTCAGAATCCCGGTTATTAATCCGTTTTATAATCATTCATTTAGATCAATAATATGATGAAGAAATATATATATCAGTTGTTATGCTCTCTTTTCATCGGCGGAACCATGGTTGCCTGTGCCGAGGATTATATGGAGACAGATAAAGGACATGATACCCTTACCCTTTCGGTGAATCAGCAGGAGCTGGTGTTGAACGAGAAGAACCATAGTCAGGAAGCGCTTGCCCTTTCGTGGACTACCGGAACGAATTACGGAAGCGGTAACCGCATCTCTTATACGCTGGAACTGGCTGAGGCAGGAACAGACTTTGCCAATGCTTACTCAGTAGATTTGGGCACAGGAACGTACCAGTGGACAAAGAAAGTAGAAGAACTTAACCAGTTTCTGAATACGCAGCTTGGTATCGGCTATGCAGTGAAAGCAGAGCTGGAAGCACGTATCACAGCTGTCGTTGCCGGAATGGAAGATCAGAAGCAGAGTGCAACGGCTGCCTTCACGGTGACTACTTACCAGCCGGTTACTACCACACTTTACTTGATTGGCGACGCTACTCCGAAAGGATGGAGTGCCGACGAAGCGACGGCAATGGAGCGTACGGACAACGGACAGTTTACGTGGACCGGAAAACTGACAGCAGGATCGTTTAAGTTTATAACGACTTTGGGAGACTTCCTGCCGTCATACAACCGTGACGCCAGTGCCGGAGAAGCGCTCAAACTAACCTACCGCACATCAGGCGACCAGCCGGACGAACCGTTCACAATGAGTGAAGAAGGAACGTACATTGTAAAAGTAGACCTGCTCGACTTGTCGCTGACTCTTACCGAAACGGAAGCCATCGGCTGGAGATTTGAAGAATTTTTCATTGTCGGCTCGTTTACCGGTGACAATGGCTGGGGATTTGAAGCACTGTCCAAAGATGCCGTTCAGATGGATTTGTTCCATTATGGAGCTGTCATCCCCTGGAAAGCAGACGGAGAATTTAAATTCGCTTCTGTGGCAGACTTCGGTCAGTCGGATGCCTTCTTTCATCCTGCTACAGCAAATGCTCCGTACACTTCGACATCCGTAGTACTCGGAGGCGAGGATAATAAATGGCAAATGAAGGAAGCCGAATGCGGCAAACCTTATAAAGTACTGTTCTACACAGGCAAAGGAAAAGAAAAGATGCTGATGCGTCCGTTCACTCCTTACGAAGGATTGTATCTGGTAGGTGAGGCAACTCTGAACGGATGGAGCCTGGACAATGCTACCCCGATGACGAAGAGTGCCGACAGTCCTTACGTCTTCACATGGAGCGGTACGCTGAAAGCCGGTGAGATGAAGATTTCATGCGATAAGCAGTCCGACTGGGGCGGAGACTGGTTTATGGCGGATAAGAATGGCAAGACTCCGACGGGTGAGGTGGAAACAGCCTTGTTCGTCACCAAGTCTGACGCAGAGTTGAGCAGCATGTATCCGGATGCGGACTTGGGTGGTCTGGATAATAAGTGGAATATTCAGGAAGCCGGTTCTTATCGGATTACGATTGACCAGTTGAAAGAGACGATCTCGATTGTGAAACAATAAAACAAGAATTCAAGATGAAGAAAATAATATACTTGGCAGCTGCTTTCCTGTGTATGGCATGCAGTGATGATCATGAGTCGGACCAGCAGCATGGAGGAGCTTCGGGAAGTGTGACCGAAGTGACTCCGGTAACATCGGACTTAAGTGTCGGCCTGTCGACGGATAAGGCTTTCTATAAACCGGGAGAAAAGGTGGTATTTACGGCAGACAACGCTCTGCCTGCCGGAACCAAAGTACGTTATCGCCTTTCGGGTGAAACAGTCGGAGAGGAGTCGGTAAACGGTACCGGCTGCCACCGATTTCAAAGGATACATGGCAGAGGTTTACCGTCAGGAAAATGGCACGGATGTGATAGTCGGCACGATTGCGGTAGATGTATCCAGTGACCCGGCACGTTTCCCGCGCTACGGTTTTGTCGCTGATTTCAGTCAGGAGAAGACAGCTGCGAAGACGCAGGAAGAGATGGCATATCTGAACCGTCACCATATCAACTGGGTGCAGTTTCAGGACTGGCACAATAAGCACCACTGGCCGTTGGGCGGCACACGCACGCAGTTGGACGAGGTATATATGGACATTGCTAACCGTGAGGTTTATACAAGTTCGGTGAAGAACTACATTGAAGCACAACACCGTTTCGGTATGAAATCCATGTTCTACAATCTTTGTTTCGGAGCCTTGAAAGATGCTGCCGCGGATGGAGTAAAGGAAGAATGGTACTTGTTTAAGGATGCTTCTCATACCACTAAGGACAGTCACGACCTGCCGGGCGGATGGAAAAGTAATATCTATCTGGTAGACCCTTCCAACAAGGAATGGCAGGAATATCTTGCCGAAAGGAATGACGATGTGTATGCTAATTTCGCCTTCGACGGTTATCAGATAGACCAGTTGGGAAGACGCAGTACTCTTTACGATTACAGCGGTACTCCTGTCAACCTGCGCGAGGGATACGCCTCTTTTATAGAAGCGATGAAGCAGGTTCATCCGGACAAGAGTCTGGTGATGAACGCAGTCAGCCGTTACGGTGCCCGCCAGATAGGGGAGAGCGGCAAAGTCGATTTCTTCTATAATGAAGTATGGGCGGATGAGGCCGACTTTACCAATCTGAAAGCTATTCTTTATGAGAATGGAGTATATGGTAACTACCGGTTGAATACGGTTTTTGCAGCCTACATGAATTATAACAAGGCAGATAACCGGGGAGAGTTTAATACGCCGGGTATCTTGCTGACGGATGCCGTAATGTTTGCTTTGGGTGGTTCGCACCTCGAACTGGGAGGCGATCATATGCTGTGCAAGGAATATTTCCCGAATGAGAACCTGACCATGAGCGAAGAGCTGAAAACGGCGATGGTTCATTACTACGACTTCCTGACGTCGTATCAGAATCTGCTTCGCGACGGAGGAACAGAGAACAGCATCACCATGAACTGTACCAACGGCGAAATGAAGTTGAATGTATGGCCTCCCCAACAAGGGTCGGTCACTACCTATGCCAAACAGGTGGGCGACAAGCAGGTGATACATCTCCTTAACTTCTCGCAAGCGAACAGCCTGAGCTGGAGAGACGTGGACGGCACTATGCCGGAACCGGCTTTGATTACGAAAGCGGCTTTGCAGATGAATCTGCCGGCAAAGGTGAACAAGCTGTGGGTAGCATCGCCGGATGTACACGGGGGAGCTTTGCAGGAGCTGGCTTTTACACAAGAGAACGGAGTCGTTTCTTTCACTTTGCCTTCTCTGAAATATTGGACCATGATTGTAGCTGAATAAGGTGGCTGAGACAGAATGAATAAAATGACAGGTATGAAGATTAGATACAGGTTTTGGGTGTGGGCACTGTGCCTGATGTTTCCAACGCTGGTATGGGCGGAAAATGCGGTACGTACATGCACCTCTTTTACACAGCAAGGGCGCCGGGTGACTTTTCACCTGGCGGACAGCGCTGCGTTGCAGTTGCAGCTTTGCAGCCCTTCGGTAGTCAAGGTCTGGTTTTCGCCGGACGGAACGCTGCAACGGAAAAATGCTTCCTTCGCAGTGATCAACGAAGAGCTGGAAGACGTGGGAACAGTACATGTGGATGAGCAGGCAGCCTGCTACGAGATTTTCACGGCGAAATTGCGTATCCGCGTGAATAAGTCTCCGTTGAGTTTGCAGATATTCGATAAGTATCAGAAGCTTTTGTTCAGCGACTATGCTGACAAAGGACACGTGAACGAGGGGACAAAGAAAGTGGAATATAAGGTACTCCGCCGAGACGAGCACTTCTTCGGACTCGGAGAGAAAACGGGGAAGATGGACCGCAGAGGTGAGTCTTATAAGATGTGGAACAGCGACAAGCCCTGCTACAGTGTAGTGGAAGACCCGCTCTACAAAAGTATTCCTTTCTTTATGAGTAGCTACCGGTATGGTATTTTTCTGGATAATACGTATAAGACAGAGTTCAAGTTCGGTACCGAGAGCCGTGACTACTATAGCTTCGAAGCACCGGATGGCGAAATGATTTATTATTTCATCTTCGGAAAAGATTATAAAGAAATCATCGGTCAGTATGCCGGCTTGACGGGCAAACCCATTATGCCTCCGAAATGGGCACTGGGCTTTGCTCAGTGCCGGGGACTGCTTACCAGCGAGAAACTGAGCCGTGAGATAGCCGAAGGATACCGTCAGCGCGGAATCCCTTGCGATATCATCTATCAGGACATCGGCTGGACAGAACATCTGCAGGACTTCGAGTGGCGGAAAGGAAACTACACGGACCCGAAGAAAATGCTGTCCGACCTGAAAGAAATGGGATTTAAAGTCGTGGTATCACAAGACCCGGTCATTTCACAAGCCAACAAAAAGCAGTGGGAAGAAGCCGACCGTCTGGGTTACTTTGTGAAAGACAGTACCGACGGCAAGAGTTACGACATGCCCTGGCCCTGGGGAGGCAACTGCGGAGTAGTGGACTTTACCTTGCCTGCCGTAGCCGACTGGTGGGGAGCATATCAGCAGAAGCCTATTGATGACGGTATCTCCGGCTTCTGGACGGATATGGGCGAACCGGCATGGAGCAATGAGGAACAGACCGAACGCCTTGTGATGAAACATCATCTGGGCATGCACGATGAAATCCATAACGTCTACGGACTGACCTGGGACAAGGTAGTGAAAGAACAATTTGAAAAGCGTAACCCCGACCGTCGTGTTTTTCAGATGACCCGTGCCGCTTATGCGGGCTTGCAGCGCTATACGTTTGGCTGGACAGGCGATTGCGGCAATGGTGACGATGTTTCGCAGGGATGGGGGCAACTGGCCAATCAGATTCCGGTGATTCTTTCTGCCGGACTGGGATTAATTCCGTTTACCACCTGTGACATTACCGGGTATTGCGGAGACATTGAAGACTATCCCGCTATGGCGGAACTTTATACCCGCTGGATACAGTTCGGCGCATTCAACCCTCTGAGCCGCATTCATCATGAGGGCGACAACCCGGTAGAACCCTGGCTCTTCGGACCGGAAGCGGAAAAGAACGCAAAGGCAGCCATCGAACTGAAATACCGCTTGCTGCCTTATATTTATACGTATGCCCGCGAAGCTCACGACACAGGTTTACCGATCATGCGTCCGCTCTTCATGGAGTATCCGATGGACATGGAGACTTTCTCTACCGATGCCCAGTTCCTTTTTGGACAGGAACTGCTGGTGGCTCCCGTAGTGAAGAAAGGGGCGCGTACAAAGAACGTCTACTTGCCCGAAGGTACCTGGATTGATTATAACAACCGGAAGACGACTTACACCGGAGAGCAGTGGACTACCGTAGAGGCTCCGTTGTCCAGCATCCCGATGTTTGTAAAGCAAGGTTCTGTTATCCCGACTATGCCGGTGATGAACTATACGCATGAGAAGCCTGTCTATCCTTTAATCTTTGAAGTTTTCCCGGCGGCAAAGGGAGAAGAGGCTTCGTTTACTTTGTACGAAGATGAAGGAGAAAATCTCGGTTACCAGCGGGATGAATTTGCCAAAACTCCCGTTCGCTTCCGGACGGATGAGGACGGTTATCATCTTTCGGTTGGTGCCCGTGAAGGGAAAGGATATACAGTACCCGGTCCCCGGAACTTTGTTTTCCGCATCTATCTGAAGACAGCTCCCAAAGGAGTGACTGTTCAGGGTACGAAAGTAAAGAAAGTGAAGCCGGAACGTTTGGAAGAGAATATGGATAGTGACACTGAAAGCTTAGTGTGGAGCTGGGATAAGGAGACTGGCATTTGCAGTCTTCGTATGCCGGATCGGGGGGAAGAGAGTCAGATTTCCCTGCATATATAGTCTGGATTCGGCTCACTTCTTGTAAGTGTAAAAGTAAAAAGTATCTGCCGTCTCTACCAGAACGCTCATAAGTAGTTAGCTTATAGTGACTGGTTGCAGGGCGGCAGATACTCTTGTTTTTGTTTCCCGGCTTGAAACATTTAGTTTCATTGCTTGAAACACTTTGTTCCAAGGCATGAAACTAAGTGTTTCAACGGTTGAAACTAATCATGAAACTACTAGCTTGTTTCTTTGCGATAGTTTGCTTCAGTGGACCTGACTTCAGTAGACCGTAGCCTTTATCTTAGTTGATAAATTCGTAGCCTTTGAGTTGGTATCTCTTGATCTTGCAACCTTTCGTTCTCGTCAGCTTTACCTTTCCTTTAGCCGCATTCAAGGTGACTTGATTGAACTGTCCTTTCTGGAAATCATAGCTTATACCGTCATCCTCGAAGAGCTGGCAGGTAGCGGTCGGAGTACCATACACTTTGCAGTTCAGGTTGAATACGGTTTGTGCATCTACATAGGAAACAGGCTCGGCAAGAGGCAACAGTGTTCCCTGACGTACGTAGAGTGGCAATTGATTGAGTTCGGTTGTAATCTCATATTCACGGTTGCCTTCATACTTTTCGTTGGTATTGAAGTTGTACCAGGTTCCTTCCGGGAAGTAGACTTTCCGTGCTTTCTTATTCTCATACAGGGGAGCCGCCATTAGTCCGTCGCCGATCATGTATTGGTCGCTGATCGTGCGCAGGCGTTCATCCTTCGGAAAATCCATCAGCAGCGGGCGGAAAGGAGGTGTCCCTTCTTGCTCGTATGTGTGGAAAGCTGCATAAAGATAAGGAATCAACTCCATGCGCAGGTTGATCAGCGTGCGGGCATATTCCTCATATTGCTTTGCTTCCGGCAGGAACTCGCCCCGTTCGTTCTTTCCACGGTCGAATTGCAGCCAGGGGGCATATTGCAGATACCATGCGTTCACCATTGCTTGTGGAGAAAGAATCACTGTTTGCAGGCGATGGAAGAAATCTTCGGCAGAGTGAGCTTCGCGTACTTCGGGACACCACAACAGCCCTCCGAATGCGGAGTTGCAGAGTGCCTGAATGTATTCTTTGGGATCGTATGTGTCACTGTAGAGCACAGCGCTGCGTGAAGACATAAACATGCCGGACGAACGGTAATCCTGATAAGTACGGGTGTTCTTGGCACGGTAGATGCTGTCCATCGCGTTTACGTAGAGAGAACCGAATACCTGGTGCATCTGTTCACCGTCGATACCCGAAGGGAATTGCGCCAAGTCCGGGAAACACCATGTGGCAGAGGCGAATGAGATATTCGAGTTGTCACATTCGTCCAGTTTGAAGCCGGAGATACCTTCATCTATCAGTGTGCGGTGGTAGTCGGTGAATATCTTGTGTGCTTCCGGTTTGATAAAGTCAGGTACCAGTCCGTTCCATACGAGGAAGTCGCCTGAGTAAGGTTCCAGTGCCTTCCGGATGGGGGAGCTGGGGTGTACGTAGGCGTGTTCCCACAGATTGACCTTGTATCCTTTCTCTTGGAGCCGGGTCAGCATTTCTTTGTGCTGCGGGAACCGGTCTTTGCTCCAGATGTAAGAGCAGGAATAAGTGGCTGTCTGCCATCCCGGTTCGAGTCCTAATACGTCACACGGGATATTGCTGTTGCGGAAGTAATCGGCAAAACGCATCACGGAGTCCTGCGTAGCATCTCCTTTCACACGGTATTTGAATCCGAGTCCCCACATCGGAGGGAGACATCCTCCGCCGGAGAGAAGATTGTATCTCTTCACTACGTCCAGCACTTCCGGTCCGGTGATGACGAATACTTCGATACCTTTTGCACCGGGGACATCGATAAATATTTTGTTTCCGTTGCTCCTGTTCTTATACAGGTCTTCCGTAGTGGTAGCGATATGCTTTCTTTCTTCTATTCTTTGCTGACGACTGTGTTCGGTTTTCTGGTTGGAACCGCACAGAAAAGTAGTATACCGTGCTGTGTTGACCAGAATGCCGTATCCTTTGGTAGAGACATAAAATGTCTGCGGGGCATGCGTGTATCCGAGTCCGTTCAGTGGATTGTCATTTACTATCGGACGTTTGCGCAGACCGCGCTGACCGAAAGTTTCGAATTGAAGTCCGAAACCGTAGATTTGTTCATTGTCTTCCAGGGGAACTTCAATCAGGCATCCCCGGTCGGTTATCTTTATCTGCACGTCTTCGGCATCAAAAGGCAACTTGGCTGCAGGAAGTGCCTTCATTGCTTCTATGACAGGCTTGCCACCAAACAGGGAATAGGGGGTGAAAGTATCAATCTCTCCCTTTTGCAGTTTGATAACTCCCGGAGCAATCTCTTTTTGGGCGGACACTTGTACGGTGGAGATGAGCCCTGCTGTAATCAGGAAAAGGTAAAGTAATAGTTTTTTCATTGCAGTTTATTTTTATCATGGTTACATTTATATAAGACTCTCAAGAGATTCTTTACCACTAAAAAGCTATGTGGAAATATTGCAAATATAAGAATAAAGTATCTTTGAACCTGCGTTTTTCATCTGCAATAGACGGGTTGTCAGGCGTTAATACTTGATATTGTCAGCTGTTAACGTCTGACATGACAGGTATTAATATCTGAAGCGACAAACATTAATACCTGAGACGACGGATATTAATGCCTCAAATTTCCGTTATTAATATATTGAGAATCAGTTGTGTATGTTTGGGGAGAGATCTGTTTCCGCTTGAAGTGAGTATTTCTTTTTCTATTCTTATCAAAAATTCGTAATATTGCATTCCATAAAGGAACATCTGGTGCAGTGCATTTGCCGGATATCACCTATTGGAAAAGAATACTGAAACACTGAAATAAATAAAACCATGAAAAAGAATTGTTTTCTCCTTCTCTTCTTACTTTGTGCTTGCCTTGTTCAGGCGCAGAATACTTATCGTACCGACAAGGACATTGCTTATGTATCTGGTTCCGAAACGGATGCTTACCGTCTGGAACGTTGCAAACTGGACATCTATTATCCCGAAAATAAGAAGGATTTTTCAACCATCGTATGGTTTCACGGTGGTGGTATGGAAGGCGGAAGCAAGTTTGTGCCCAAAGAATTGACAGATCAGGGCTTCGCGGTAGTAGCGGTCAATTATCGTCTGAGTCCGAGAGCTAAGAATCCGGCTTATATAGAAGATGCTGCCGAAGCTGTGGCGTGGACATTTAAGAATATCGAGAAGTACGGAGGCCGCAAGGACCGTATCTTTGTTTCCGGTCATTCGGCGGGAGGTTATCTTACGCTGATTCTGGCAATGGATAAGAAATATATGGCTGCATACGGAGCAGATGCGGACAGTGTAGCCGCTTATCTTCCGGTGAGCGGGCAGACAGTCACTCATTTTACAATCCGTAAAGAGCGCGGACTGCCGAATGGAATCCCGATTATTGATGAATTTGCACCGGTAAATAAAGCCCGTAAAGATACGGCTCCGGTTGTGCTGATAACGGGAGACAAGAATCTGGAAATGGCAGACCGGTACGAAGAGAATGCACTGCTGGCATCCGTACTGAAGAATATAGGCAATCAGAAAGTCACCCTGTACGAGCTTCAGGGATTCGACCACGGACAGGTACTCGGCCCTGCCTGCTATCTGATTGTTAATTATGTGAAGAGGTTTAAATAAGATGTCTCCGGTTATGCAAAGAGCAGGTCATAGAAGGAAAATATCCGGTACATGTTACATTTTTCATAGGCTATGAATCATTTATTATATTCAGAATAGGAGGGATTGCCTACATTTACTCCGATTTTATAAACTACTAACTACTAATAATAAATGATTATTGCTATGAAGACATTAAACAGCAGAATCACACTGACTCTTTTTATTCTTGTTTCTTCTCATCTGCTGGCAATGGCAGGAGATGTATCTTTTAAAGTAACGAAGAAGTATCTGAACTTCCCTGTTTCTCATGCCGAAAATAGGGCGAAAATGACTTTTGAAGTAAACGGCAAGCCGGATTTGTCCGTCGTTATTCGTCTGGCGCCGGATAAAGCCGAGTATTGGGTATTCAAAGATGTATCGGCCTTCAAAGGAAAAACAATCAAGATAACCTACGAGGGCAATGAAAAAGGACTCAGCCAGATATACCAGTCGGATGAAATCGCAGGACAGGATAGTCTGTATAAGGAAAAGAATCGTCCGCAGTTCCACTTTACTACCCGGAGAGGTTGGATCAATGACCCTAATGGACTGATTTATTATGAAGGTGAGTATCACTTGTTCTACCAGCATAATCCTTTCGAAAGAGACTGGGAGAACATGCACTGGGGCCATGCAGTCAGCAAGGACCTGATACATTGGACCGAATTGCCGGACGCTTTGTATCCCGACCATTTGGGAACAATGTTCTCCGGTTCGGCAGTAATCGACTATGATAATACCGCAGGATTCAATAAAGGCAAGACTCCCGCCATGGTTGCTGCCTTCACGGCTGCCAGCAGTGACAGACAAGTGCAGGGAATAGCATACAGTCTGGACAAAGGACGTACATTCACGAAGTACGATAAGAATCCGGTAATTAACTCCAAGGAGAAATGGAACTCTCAGGATACACGTGACCCTAAAGTGTTCTGGTATGCTCCTTCCAAACATTGGGTGATGGTGCTGAACGAACGTGACGGACACTCTATTTATACATCTGCCAATCTTAAAGACTGGAAATACGAAAGTCATGTTACAGGTTTCTGGGAATGCCCCGAGTTGTTCGAATTGCCGGTTGATGGTGACAAGAACCACACGAAGTGGGTGATGTACGGTGCCACCGGTACTTATATGCTGGGTTCTTTCGACGGTAAAGTATTTACGCCCGAAGCAGGAAAATACTGCTATACCACCGGAAGTATCTATGCAGCCCAAACCTATAACAATATTCCGGCAAGCGACGGCAGACGCATTCAGATAGGCTGGGGAAGAGTTTCTCATCCGGGAATGCCTTTCAATGGAATGATGATGCTTCCCACGGAATTGACTTTACGTACCACTAAAGACGGTATCCGCCTTGTCAGTGTGCCGGTAAGAGAAACCGAATCTTTATTCACTCCTGTCCATTCATGGAAATCTCTGACTTCGGACGAGGCAAACCGCAACCTGAAAGAATTTTATGATGCCGATTGTCTTCGCATCAAGACAACTATCAAGCTGTCTCACGCCACCGATGCGGGCTTTAACTTGTTCGGACAGCGAATGATTGGCTACGACATGAACTCCAATACGCTGAACGGCCATTTCTACTCTCCGCAAGACCCGACCAGCATGGAACTGACTGCCGATATTTACATAGACCGTACCACAATCGAAGTCTTTATAGACGGTGGGCTGTATTCTTACTCTATGGAACGCCGTCCGGACAGGAACAATAAAGAAGGTTTCCATTTCTGGGGAAATCGTATCGAAGTCAAGAACCTCGAAGTATTCTCGGTGAAATCTATCTGGTAAATAGTGAATGGACAAAGCTTGTAATTAAAGAGACAAAAGCTATCTTTGCTTCTCAGTAATAAACAATAATAGATTGGAACATGAGAACACATAGCGAAGCTTTCCAGTTTGAGAAAGAACTGGAATGGGAAAATCCGGCTCCGGGCATCCGCCGCCAGATGATGGGATATGACGGACAGTTGATGATGGTGAAGGTGGAGTTTGAGAAAGGTGCCGTTGGCGCTATGCACCAACATTATCATAGTCAGGCTACTTATGTGGCAAGCGGCAAGTTCGAACTGGCCATTGGCGATCGGAAAGAAATTCTCTCCACAGGCGATGGCTACTATGTGGAACCCGACCAGCCTCATGGATGCGTCTGCTTGGAAGCAGGTGTACTGATTGATACATTCAGCCCTATGAGATCCGATTTCTTATCCTGATATCTTGGCAGAGAGTCAGACATGTGTGGTACGAAATTACCACATATGTGGTATTTTCTCTGAACAGAATCTCCCTTATCTTTGTAATATCTTAAAACAAAGGAATTTAAAAGCAGATATATATGGAAAAGATTGCAAAGAAGTTGACGGATTTAGTAGGTAACACTCCGTTGCTGGAACTAAGTAATTATAATAAGAGTAATGATCTGAAAGCTCGCCTGATAGTGAAGATTGAATCATTCAACCCTGCGGGAAGCGTGAAAGACCGTATCGCCCTGGCTATGGTAGAGGATGCGGAAACCAAAGGAGTATTGCAGCCGGGATCTACCATTATCGAGCCGACAAGTGGAAATACCGGAGTGGGATTGGCATTTGTTGCAGCCGTAAAAGGGTATAAGCTGATTTTGACTATGCCCGATACCATGAGTGTGGAGCGTCGTAACCTTTTGAAAGCTCTGGGAGCGGAACTGGTTCTTACTCCCGGTGCCGACGGCATGAAGGGGGCGATTGCCAAAGCCGAGGAATTGAAAGCTGCCACCTCCGGATCTGTCATCCTGCAACAATTTGAGAATCCCGCTAACCCCGCTATGCATCTACGCACTACCGGACTGGAAATATGGAGAGATACCGAGGGGAAAGTCGATATCTTCGTAGCCGGTGTAGGTACAGGCGGGACC
>ENA-OPNB01001622-OPNB01001622.1-human-gut-metagenome-genome-assembly--contig:-NODE-1622-length-15326-cov-2.217733_pt1 | contig 15326 bp, 18 predicted proteins | sample MGYA00241528_ERZ501754 | MGnify/ENA primary metagenome ERZ501754 (study PRJEB25962, sample SAMEA2042646) | human gut metagenome | biome: human gut; feature: human-associated habitat; material: faeces... | reverse complement strand
CTCCTGCTGACGAGATAGAGGCTTATGAGCAGAACTATCAGAACGCTTATGGTCATAAGATAGGCGGCTATCCTGCTTTTACGCAGTGGGACCCTCGTAAGGAAGATACCAAGTATGACTTTTTGCTTTTGCAGCTTGACAGCGAATTCGGCAATGGCGATGAGAAGATAATGTGGGGAGATGCAGGTATCTGCGGATTTTTTATAAACAGACAAAAGCTTAAAAATCTCGATTTTGATGATGTTATCTATAATTGGGATTGCTGTTGATAATAAATTTAGAAAGGAATGATCTAATATGTCAAGAGCATTGATAATCGGTGCAGGCGGAGTTGCAGGTGTTGTTATACACAAGTGTTGTCAGAACAGCGAGGTATTTACTGATATCTGTATCGCCAGCAGAACAAAGTCAAAGTGCGATAAATTCAAGGAGGAACTTCAGGATAAGACAAAGACAAATATCACAACTGCACAGGTGAACGCAGACAACGTGCCTGAGCTTGTGGCTCTTATGAAAGAATATAAGCCTGATATTTGTATCAACGTGGCTCTGCCTTATCAGGATCTTCACATCATGGACGCTTGCCTTGAGTGTAAAGTAGATTATGTTGACACAGCAAACTATGAGCCTGAGGACACTGCAAAGTTTGAATATAAGTGGCAGTGGGCTTATAGAGAGAGATTTGAAAAGGCTGGTATCACAGCGCTTCTCGGATCTGGCTTTGACCCAGGTGTAACAGGTGTTTTCTGTGCATATGCTCAGAAGCATTATTTTGACGAAATAAACTATATAGATATCCTCGACTGTAACGGAGGCGATCATGGCTATCCATTCGCAACGAACTTCAATCCTGAGATAAACATAAGAGAAGTTTCCGCAAAGGGCTCTTATATTCAGGACGGCGAGTGGGTAGAAACTGAGCCAATGGAGATAAAGAGAGTTTATAACTTCGATCAGGTTGGTGAAAAGGATATGTATCTTCTCCACCACGAAGAGCTTGAATCACTGGCTCTCAACATCAAGGGTATCAAGAGGATTCGTTTCTTTATGACATTTGGTCAAAGCTATCTTACACATCTTAAGTGTCTTGAGGACGTGGGCATGACATCTATCGAGCCTATTGACTTTGAGGGCAAGAAGATAGTACCGCTACAGTTCCTTAAAGCAGTTCTTCCTGATCCAGCTTCACTCGGTCCAAGAACAAAGGGTAAGACAAATATCGGTTGTATCTTTCAGGGTAAAAAGGACGGCAAGGACAAGACATATTACGTTTACAACGTATGCGATCATCAGGAGTGCTATAAGGAAGTCGGTTCACAGGCTATCTCCTACACAACAGGCGTGCCTGCAATGATAGGCGCAATGATGATACTCACAGGCAAATGGAAAAAGCCGGGCGTACACAATATAGAGGAGTTTGATCCGGATCCATTCATGGACGCACTTAACAAGTGGGGTCTGCCTTGGAAAGAGAACTTTGATCCTGTTCTTGTTGACTAATAGGAGAACAAAAAATGAAAATCGAAGAAGCTTTTGCGAGATACCTCGGACAAGAGGTGCTTGTTTATACAGTTTCGCAGGGAGGCTCGCTTTCATCAGTTATAGACTGCACACTTGAAGAGATAGGCGATGGCTGGGTGAGAGTTACTCAGGGTGATGACAGAAACGAAAGTATCGTGAATACAGCCAATATCATCAGGATAAGAGAGTATCCACGAAACAAAAACGGCAAAAAGAAAATGGTTTTTGATTAAAGGTGACGAAAAGTGAAAACCAAAACAAAAAAAATGATAGCACCAGTTGTGATAGTTGCTTTGATATCTATTTATTATATAGCTATTGGCGTTATTTTTGCATATATGAATGGTGTTCCTATGCTTGCAAAGATAATTGCTCTGGTAGTTCCTGCCTTGCTGTCAGGCGTTGCGATAACGGTGCTTATTCAGCGTATAAAAGAAATAAAGAAGGGCGAAGATGATGATCTTAGTAAATACTGATTATATTTCTGGCAAAAAGCTTGAAATGCTTGGGCTTGTCAAAGGCTCAACTATCCAGACCAAAAATGTCGGAAAGGATATCATGCAGAGCTTTAAAAATCTTGTTGGCGGAGAACTTACTGCCTATAATGAGATGATGAATGATGCAAGAGCTCTTGCCACGAAGAGAATGGTGGTTGAAGCTGAACAAATGGGTGCTGATGCAGTAGTTAATATAAGATATGCTTCATCTGCTATTGCGGCAGGCGCGGCTGAGGTCATTGCATACGGAACAGCAGTAAAATTTATGGGGGACGAGTAAATGATATTGATGATAGACGATGTTAAAATGGTAAATGCTGATATGTTTTACCCATATGTCAGCAAGGCACTTGCTCATGATATGGATTCTATAGCTAACGGCGACAAGCTTTATGAGAAGCTCTGTGAAGTCGAAGAACCGCTTGAAGTAATGATACATGACTTTGACGATATTCCTGAGGAGAGTCTTGAATTTGCCAAGGGTGTTCTTAGTGTTTTTATGGACGCAAGAATGAAAAACAAAAATATTACAGTAAACTTTATCAACGATGGTTCATATAGATGTGCTGTGGAGGAAAAGAATGTTTGATATTTCTAAGGTGAAAACACCTTGTTATGTTGTTGACGAAGCAAAGCTTCTAAAAAATCTGACTATCTTGGATAATGTCATGGAGAAAACGGGCTGTAAAATACTTTTGGCACAGAAAGCTTTTTCCATGTATAGCACATACCCTATGATATCACAGCACTTGAAAGGCACTACCGCCAGCGGTCTTTATGAGGCAAAGCTTGGCAGGGAAGAGTTTGACGGAGAAGTTCATGTTTATTCTCCTGCATACACAGAAAAGGACATGAATGAGCTTGTTCAGATATGCGATCATATCGTGTTCAACTCACCAAAACAGTGGCAGAAATTCAAGGGCATTGTTGAAAAAAGCGACAGGAAGATATCTTGTGGAATAAGGTGCAATCCTGAGTATTCGGAGATCGAAACGGATATCTACAATCCATGCTTTAAAAATTCAAGGCTCGGAACAACTTTAGATAATTTTGATGACAGTCTTATCGATGGCATAGATGGTCTGCATTTTCATACTATGTGTGAGCAAGGCTCTGATGTGCTAAAAAGAACGATACCACATATTGAGGAGAAGTTCGGCAAGTATCTTTACAATATGAAATGGATAAATCTTGGTGGTGGACATCACATAACCCGTGATGACTATGACCTAGATACCCTTATCGAGTGTGTGAATTATATTCATGACAAATATGGTGTTCAGGTCTATCTCGAACCGGGCGAGGCTGTTGCACTTAATGCAGGATATCTTGTTTCAGAGGTTATCGACACTGCAAAAAACGGCATGGATCTTGCTATTCTTGACGCATCAGCAGCCTGTCATATGCCTGACGTTCTGGAAATGCCTTACCGACCGAATATCATCGGTTCAGGGCAGGCAGACGAAAAGGCTTACACATATCGCCTTGGCGGTCCGACCTGTCTTGCAGGTGATATAATCGGGGATTATTCCTTTGATAAGCCGCTTAAAGAGGGTGACAGGCTTGTTTTTTGCGATATGGCTATATATTCCATGTGTAAAAACAACACTTTCAACGGAATGCCTTTGCCGTCAATATATCTTCAAAAGCTTGACGGCGAGTTGGAGCTTATAAAAGAGTTCGGCTATGATGATTTTAAAATGAGATTATAAGAAAAAGCGGTCTGATTTTTGGTCAGATCGCTTTGTTTATGTTTTATTTATGTAAGGCAGTGTTTTTCGATTTCTTTCATAACGCTGTTGTCATTGTTTGAGCCTGTCATGAAATTTGCTACCTTTTTAATAGACTCATGAGCATTTGACATTGCAAAGCTGTAGTAAGAATTGTTGAGCATATCAACATCGTTAAGATAATCGCCGAAAGCCATGGTTTCTTCATATCGTACTCCAATGCGGTTTTCTATGGTTCGCAGTGCAGTGCCTTTTGTTACGCCCTTATTCATTATATCCGTCCAGTATTTACCTGAAAGCTGCACGTTGAAATTTTCGCCGAAGCGTTCTTCAAGCTTGCAGTAGCCGTCATTTTCAATGCCGCTTTCTTCAAAAACGGCTATCTTGAAAATATCATCGTCGACAAGGGTGAGATCCTCCATCTTTACTTGATTTACATAGTATGAAGCTATTTCTTGGTGCTGACTATCATTTCTTGAGTTATGCCATGTGCCATTTTTTCCGCAAAGAAGGACTGTAAGTCCTAATTTGTCGCAAAATCTAACTGCTTCTTTAACGGTATCCTTTGGCAACACTGAAACCGAAAGAAGTTTTCCTTTATCAACAACATATGCACCATTGTCGCAAATAAATGTCATGTCGTCAAGATATTCAGAAAACTGTTTCTTTAGCGTGCAGTAGCTTCTGCCACTTGAAATAACAAATCTGATATTTTTATTAAAAAGCCGTTTTACTATGTTGTCAAAATTTTCGGGAAGCTGCTTGTTATCGTCAAGCAAAGTGCCGTCCATGTCAGTTGCAATAAGTTTTATCATTGTTTTCCTCCGTGATCATTGTTATGCTCAGACATTCATATTATAATGTATTTCCATACTATTTTCAATTATTTTTGATTTTTGACAAAAAACTTTGTCAATTTTAATATATTTATTTCATATAAACAAAAGCACATTGAGATTATTGTACAGTTAAATTATTTGAGCATACATAAAATGTAAATTGTTTTACGCGATTATTACAAAAGTGAAAAATAGCTGAAATTTCAGCTTAATTTGTTGACATTAAGGTTCAATGGGAGTAAAATATACTTTGTTCAAGGAATATTGCCTTTAAATTAGTTGGCTAGTTTGAAGAAAGTTTTGTGTATTTCACTGAAAAGGTTTTAATATGCTTGACTTTTATCAGAAAAAATTATACAATATTCTTTGCGACTGAATAAAGTAAATAGAAAAGGAGATATAAATGAATAAGGTCATAACAAAGATCCGCAGCGGAATAGGCGGATATCTGAAGGATAACATCTTGTTTCTAACATTTGTATTTGCATCTGTTCTGAATGGATTTCTTCTTAGAGCATTTACTGTTAAGTTTAATTACAGCCAGATAAAACCGCTCATGGCTGATATGGCAGTTATACTGTTGCTTGCTCTAATTTCATATGTGTTTAAAAAGCCAAGAAAGCAATTTGTATATTTGCTTGTACTCACCATAATTTTTTCTATTCTTTGTACGGCAAATTCTATATACTATACAAATTATAAGTCGTTTATCTCAGTGTCGCTTATTTCAACGGCTTCACAGCTCGGCGGAGTAATGGACGCTGTTACTGAGAACATCAAAGGATCTTATTTTCCTGTGGGATATCCCTGTGATCGTAGTTGTGTACATACTTCTTAAAAGACGTACAAGAGATTATATCACCGAGGTCAAGGAAAAGAGAAAGCGCCGTGGATATGCTCTTGGAACATTTTGTGTTTCTATAGGTCTTGCAGGAATATTTTGCTCAACACTTACCGGCACTGATTATTCAAGACTTGCTAAGCAATGGAACAGAGAATATGTTCTTGGCACTTTTGGTCTTTACACATATCAGTTCAGCGATGTTATTTCCTGCACTCATGCGAAAATAAATATGATGTTTGGTTACGAGGAGAGCGAGGAGGTTTTCAATAAGTTCTATGACGATAAGTCAAAGACTGAAGAAACTTCCGAAAAGAGTAACAAGTACACAAATATTTTCAAGGGTAAGAACATTATAGTTATCCATGCTGAAAGTTTTCAGCAATTCTGTATGGATACATATATAAACGGAGAAGAGCTTACACCTAATATGAACAAGCTTGCAAGAGAGGGTCTTTATTTCTCAAATTTCTACGCTCAAGAGAGCGTGGGAACAAGCTCAGATAGCGAGTTTACCTTTGCTTCTTCACTTATGCCAGCTTCAAGCGGTACAGTTGCTATCAACTATTGGGACAGAGATTACACAACTACCCAGAAAATGCTTAAGAAGAAGGGCTATTATACTTTCAGTATGCACGGCAACAACGGCTCTTACTGGAACAGACTTAATCTACATCATTCCCTTGGTTATGATGATTTCTTTAACTATAACAAAGATTTTAACATTGATGAAACTATTGGTCTTGGTCTGTCAGACAAATCGTTCTTCAGACAGGCAGTTCCAAAGATCGATAAGATAAACAAGGAGCATGATAAGTGGTATGGTGCGTTCCTTATGCTCACAAACCATACGCCGTTTACTGACATTGAGCGTGTGAGCGACTATGAGGTAGATTTCAAGTATAAGATGTACAACGAAGAGGACGGGATGTATGAGGAAAAATCTGCACCGTTCCTTGAGGGCACAAAGCTTGGATCTTATTTTAAGTCTGTTCACTATGCAGATCAGGCTATCGGTCAGTTCATGACAGAACTTGACAATGCAGGACTTCTTGATAACACTGTAGTTGTTATTTATGGCGACCATGACGCAAAAATAAAGGCAGAGGAGTATGACCGATATTTCAACTATAATCCATTTACTGATTCTGTGCTTACAGAAGATGATGAGGGTTATGTTCCTGTTGACGATTTCTACTACAATCTTAACAGAAAAGTGCCGTTCATAATATGGTCGAAAGACGGCGGATATAAGCCTACAGAGGTCAAGCAGATAATGGGTATGTATGACGTTCAGCCAACACTTGGAAATATGTTTGGCTTCTCAAATGTCTATGCACTTGGTCATGATATCTTTTCTGTTGCTGATAACGAGGAAAATGTTGTTATCTTCCCAAACGGCAATTTTGTAACAGATACTGTTTACTATGATAGCCAGAAAAACACATATTTTGATCTTACGGATTACAAAAATGTGGCAACGGCAGTGTCATGCAATCAAGTATATAAAGATGATCCTAACCCAGTGTATATGGACAACGATCAGGGTCTGTTCAAGACCACTGTGAATGAAACGTACTGTCAGGATTCTTGTAACGCACGAATAAACGATGGTGTTGTGGACGAGGATTATATCAGTAACTACTCGAATTATGCCGAGGAGCGAATTAACATCTCCAATGCTATAATCTACTATGATATGATATATAAGACCGACCACGGTTTCAGCAACAACAATATGAACAGTGACAATTCATCGTCAGGTGCTAATTCTGTTTTTGCACCGCCTGAGAATAAGAGAACATTTGGCAGACACGCTGCATAATAAAAATCGGAGCAGAGTATGACACTCGGCTCCGGTTTTTTTGTTGTATCTTAAAAAGCATAAAAAAAAGACTAGCGAAGCTAGTCGATTTTTTGGAATATTCAAGCATTAAGCTCTTTCTACCTTACCTGAACGCAGGCATCTTGAGCAAGCGTAAATGTGACAAGGAGTGCCGTTTACAACAGCTTTAACTCTCTTTACATTTGGCTTCCAAGTTCTGTTTGTTCTTCTGTGTGAGTGTGATACCTTGATACCAAAAGTAACGCCCTTACCGCAGATCTCGCATTTTGCCATTACGCTGCACCTCCTTTACCCTTAAAAATGTAATACTATTATTCACAATATTAAATATTATAGCATAACTGAAAAGAAATTGCAAGTGCTTTTTGAGATTTTTTTTGAAATTTCCGTAAAATCGCATATATTTATCGTTTTCGATTAAAAATAAAGACAAAATGCCTTGAAATTTCATTGAAAATAGTGTATAATTACACTTGTGATTTGTGTAATTTTGTTTTGAAATGACAGGAGGTCATGAAAATATGGATCCGCAGAAAATTCTAGATTACGGTGCAAAGCTCATCGTAATTTTCATGTGTATACCTATCCATGAGTACGCTCACGCATGGGCAGCAACAAAACTTGGGGATGATACTCCACGCTATCAGGGTAGACTTTCCCTTAACCCTCTTGCACATCTTGACCCTATTGGTGCATTGTGCATATTCTTCATAGGTTTTGGTTGGGGTAAACCTGTTCAGGTAAACCCTATCAGGTTTAAGAATTACAGGAAGGGCATGGCACTCACGGCAGCCGCAGGTCCTATCTCAAATATCATAATGGGACTTATCGGAATAGTTCTTTATAAGCTTTTCTATGTGCTTTATATAGTGCATTATTCTATAGCTCTTTACTATGTGTCGCTTATATTATATTACTTTACAGCTATAAACGTGGGACTTGCAGTGTTCAACCTTATACCTATCCCGCCGCTTGACGGTCAGAAGATACTTTCTTACTTTACAAGCAGTAAGGTAGACCGCTTTATGGCGCAGTATCAGAACTATATCGCTATTGCATTTATGATACTTGTTGTAACAGGCGTTCTTGATACGCCTATAGGTTGGTTGCAAAATGGTATGTTCTGGATAATGGATAAGATTACGTTCTGGGTTGACCCTATACTAAAAGCGATATTTTTGAAATAAAACTGTTCATGAAAGGAAAAACGTAAATGAGTGCTGCTCAGTTCAAGCTGGATATGTTTGAAGGACCGCTTGACTTGCTTCTTCACCTTATCAGCAAGCACAAACTGAATATTTACGATATTGAGATATCTTTGCTCCTTGAACAGTATATGGACTATATCAATGATCTTGACCACGAGGATTATGAGGATGCCGCTGATTTTCTTGAAATGGCGGCACGCCTTATATACATAAAGACCTGTTCGCTTCTGCCTCATGACGAGGAGTCAAAAGAGCTTAAAAAAGAGCTTGAAGGCAGGATCATCGAGTATTCTCTGTGCAAACAGGCGGCTCTCACGCTCCGTGATGATTATGTGGGCGATCTTGTGTTCGTCAGAGCAGCCGTAAAACTGCCTGTAAATAAGACCTATACCCGTGAGCATGACCCTCAGTGCCTTTATGACGCTTATATGGGCATATCAAAGAAAGCCCGTGAGAGCGTTCCGCTGAAAGCGAAGATGTTCGAGCCGATAGTTTCACATAAGATAGTATCGGTCACATCGAAGATAATCCATGTCCTTAAAAGACTTTATAAGCATGGTGAATGCGATATGGGCGACCTTTATGACGGCATGACGGAGAAAAGCGAGAAAGTCGCTACTTTTCTTGCTATATTGGAGCTTACAAAGTCTGGCAGGATATTTCTCAATGACGATAACTCAAAGATTTTTTTCAACAAGGCTTCAAATAACAAAAAAGTCGAGTCCGACTTCGATAAGCCTGTTGTTATCGAAAGCGAAACGACAGAAGCTGTCTCCGAGCCTGAGCCTATAGAAAATATACTTGACGATGAGCCTGCAGATGAGATAGAAGAAGTTGCTGATGTTGGCGCAGAGCGTGAAGAAGCTTCTCAGTCAAAGCGGTATATATCTGCAAAATCCGAGCGCATATCAGGTGAAGTCATTGCGGCGTATGCTCCTGTGAAGTCAGCCGAGGAGGTCATGGCAGAAATGGAGCATATATCTGAAAAGATAGACAGTGTTGATTTATATACCGAGCCTGCTATGGCAAAGCCTGAGCCCGAACAGCCTGATGAAGCCACTATGGAGGAGATAAGGCTGATCGAACAGCTTGCGGATATCACCCCTGATACTGTATTCAAGCCGAACTATTGGACAAAAAGAAGATATTATTGGGGATATTCACCTGTGGGCGATGACGGAGACAATAATTTCTGGTGCTACGGATAAAATAAGAAAAGGGATAATCTATGGAACATTCAAATATACAGGCAGCCGTCGAGGCTGTGCTTTTTGCAAGCGGAGAGCCTGTGGAGAGCGAGAAGCTATGCGAGGCAGTTGGTATAGTCAAAGATCAGCTTGAGGAAGCTCTTGGCTCTTTGGCGGATAAATACAGCAAGGCTGAAAGCGGAATTACGCTTCTGAGCCTTAATGGGTCATATCAGCTTGCCACAAAAGAAGAGCTTGCGACATTCATTAAGGCGGCTTTGGAGATAAAGAAAAACTCTGTTCTTAGCCCTGCGGCAATGGAGGCGCTGACAATAGTAGCATATAATCAGCCTGTAACAAAGGGCTTTGTGGAACACGTCAGGGGAGTTGACTCTTCGGGAGTTGTAAATTCTCTCGTGGACAAGGGCTTGCTTGCAGAAGCAGGCAGACTTGACCTGCCTGGCAGGCCTATTGCATACAAGACGACGGACAATTTTCTCCGTTGTTTCAGGCTGTCAAGCCTGGACGATCTGCCGCCTATCCCTGATAAGCAGGAGCAGATAACCATTGACGAGATAACAAAAGAGAATGATACGGAAGAATAAAGTATGACCGTGAGGGGAGATGATAACGATAATTGTTTTATGGATACTGCTTGGTATTATAGCAGTTATTGTTATCCTGCTTCATTTTTCCATTACGGCACAGATAGATCTGAATAAAAAAGGCTTTGATCTAAAAGTGCGGTATATGTTTTTTGACATTTATCCACGAAAGCCTAAGAAGAAAAAACAGAAAAGATCAAAAAAAGCTGAACTGCCTGAGGATAGTTTTGAGGATTTTGAGGAGTTTGAGGACAATATTGAAGAAAGCTTACCTATCCCACAGACTGATGATACGCCTGATAAAACAGGAGAAGTGTCCGAGCAAATTGTTGAAGCTAAGCCTGAAAAAATAGAAAAGAATGAAGCAGATGAAAATGTCAGCGTGTCTGAGGTAGAGGATAAGCAGGAAAATATCTCTGATATTGATACTGATACCAATGTTGAAGCTGGTACAGAGGACAAACCCGAGGAAATAACTGTGAAGCAGGAGAAAAAGGGCTTTGCCGGAAAGCTTTTTCATAAAAAGGATAAGGGTGAAAAGAAGCCGGTTTCCAAATCTAAAGAAAAGAAAAAAAGCAAGTTCTATGAGCTGAAAGCGCAGTATAAAAAGGTGAAGCCTTATATTCCCATGGGCTGGAAATATTTCAAAAAGCTTCTGAAAGCTATACGCTTTACAGACACAAGGATAGTTCTTGACGTTGGAAAAGAGGACGCTTACGAGGCGGCTATGCTATACGGCAAGGTGCAGGCAGGGCTTTTCAATACCATTGCAATACTTGCGGGTGTTTTTACAGTAAAGCTTAAAAAAGCTGATGTGAACTGCATTTTTGATGAAAAAAAGTTCGGATATGACGTTCATACCTTAGTCAGGGTAAGACCAAGCACTTTGATAGCAATAGGGTTTTGCACGGGCGTTAATTTTCTTAAAATATATCTTTCAGGCAGACGTAAGAAAAAGCGTGCTGCCAAGCGTCGCAGTAAAGAGCTTGCGGCTAAGAAGAATGAAGTTAAAGCAACAAATTGAAATACGAAAGGTTGAGAAAAATGAGCGAAAGTACAAAGATCGAGGGACTTGTTAAAACTGCAATGGACAAGGTCCGTGAAATGGCAGACTGCGAAACTGTTGTGGGCAAGCCTATCGTTACCGCAGATGGTACTACTATAATCCCAGTTTCAAAGATATCAGTGGGCTTTGCGTCTGGTGGCTCCGACTTGCCAACAAAAAGCACAAAGGAAACGTTCGGCGGTGGCTCAGGCGGAGGAGTAACTATCCAGCCTATCGCTTTTATCGCTGTTTACAAGGGTGAAGCAAAGCTTTTACAGCTTTCAATGAATGCGACAAAGGAAAACGCTATCATAAATATGGTACCTGAGGTAATAGATAAGATAACAGATTTTCTTGGCAAAAAGTCTGACGACGAGGACGAAGACGAGGAATAATTTTACTGAATTTTAAAAGCACAAGTGAGCAAACTAATCCTTGAAATTGATTTTAAGGGTGTGGTTTGTTTGAAATGCGTGACGGTATTTATTTGTACGGTCATGATGATGTGCTTTTGCTGTATGAATGTCAGTGCTGACGATCTCAGTGAGATATCTGCGAAGAGTGCTATAGTTATAGACGGTGAAACAGGTGATGTGCTGTTCGAGAAAAACGCCTATGAAAGGCGTCCGATGGCAAGCACTACCAAAATAATGTCTGTGCTTCTTGTGCTTGAAAGTGGTGAAGATCTTGACAAGCAGTTCGTGGTAGACAGCGAAGCTATAAAGGTCGAAGGCTCGTCCATGGGTCTTCAAGATGGTGACAAAGTCACTCTACGCGATCTATGCTGTGGTATGCTTCTTCCAAGCGGAAATGACGCTGCAAATGCTGCTGCGGTAAGAGTGGCAGGAAGTATCGGCAAGTTCGTTCAGCTTATGAACAAAAAGGCTGAACAATTGGAGCTTAATGATACTCATTTTGTAACGCCGTCAGGGCTTGATGATGATACAGATGAGCATTATTCCACTGCAGCGGATATGGCAAAGCTTGCAGCGGAAGCAATGAAAAATGAAGATTTCAGGGCTATATGTCACCTTGAAAAGGTTGAGTTGTGCTATGGAAACCCACCGTATGACCGCTGGCTAATTAACTCAAACAAGCTTTTAAAAAGCTGTGAGGGTATTGTGGGCGTAAAAACGGGGTTTACGGACAAGGCGAGGAGATGTCTTGTTTCAGCCTGTGACAGAAAGAATAAAGAGCTTATATGCGTTACCTTGAATGCTCCTGATGATTGGAATGATCACTCAAAGCTCTATGATTATTGCTTTGATTTTGTATCTAAACAGAAGCTTCCATTGGATAAAAGTAGTTTTGATGTTGCAGTTGTTGGCGGAGTGAGCGACAGTGTGAAATGTAAGGTAGGGCATGCAAGTGCTGTGCTTTTGAACGGCAGGGCTTACAAAGTCAAGACAAAGATATATCTGCCAAGGTTTGTTTATGCGCCTGTGAAAAGTGGAGATAAAATAGGGCTGGCATTGTTTTACTACAATGATGTGGAAATAGCCCGAACGGATATCACGGCGGTGGAAGATGCGATGCTTGCAGAGCCTGAAAAGCCAGATATATTCCACTATTATCTAGATAAACTGAAAAAATTGTTTGCATAACGGCTCAATGTGAGCCGTACATAAATAAGGAGAAAATATGGAAAAGATTCGTATACAGAAAATAATGTCTGACAGTGGTGTTTGTTCAAGAAGAAAGGCAGAGGAGTATATCTCAGAGGGAAGAGTAAAGGTCAATGGCAGACCTTGCAAGCTTGGCGACAAGGCTTTTGCAGGCAAGGATATAATCACCCTTGATGGGGAAAAAATATATGTTGCCAAGAAAAGACAGCTTTATTATATCATGCTCCACAAGCCAAGAGGATATGTTACCACAATGAGTGATGAGCTTGATAGAAAGTGTGTAACTGAACTTCTAACAAAAGTGCCTGAAAGAGTTTATCCTATCGGCAGACTTGACAAAAACTCAGAAGGTCTGTTACTTTTCACAAATGACGGAAATTTTGCCAATGATATCATGCACCCTTCAAGGCATATCGCTAAGACTTATCGTGTTACAGTAAGACCTGACATAAACGATGAGCAGCTCATAAAGCTTGCTTCAGGAGTTGAAATAGACGGCAAAATGACGCAGGAGTGTTCAGTTGTCGTGCTCGACAAACAGCCTGGCAGGGTTGTGCTTCAAATGACTATCCATGAGGGCAGGAACCGTCAGATAAGAAAAATGTGCGAAGCTGTGGGACTTGAAGTCGCAAGACTAAAGCGCACTGCCATCGGTCCGATTAAACTTGGTATGCTAAAACCAGGTGAGTATAGAGAGCTTAAACCTGACGAGCTAAGGGCTTTAAGAAATGCTATCACCAAAAAATAACGTTTATCGAGGGTCTCTTTTTGTCAGGAGGCCCTTTGCTATTGTGCAAAATGCTTAATAATATGCGTGTATCGATATTGATTATGCTACTAAACGTAAAATATGCGGAAATAGGTCAATTTACTCTTGTAAATTTGGCGAAAAAATAGTATAATATTAAGTGTATAAATATGATAAAATCCAGTAGTTTTGCGTTATTTTATCACAAAAATTATTTGAATGGAGGAAACTGTATGTCTGATTCAATTTCTACTCTTGCTGAGCTTAAAGCTGCGTCGCAGACTCCTACTGCTGCAAGAAACAGGCTGACATATTTGTTTGACGAAGGAAAATTTACAGAGCTTGACGCTTATGCTGCTGCGGGTGACTCCCTTGCTGGAGTTATTACTGCTTTTGGCTATGTTGAGGGTAATCCTGTATATGCTTTTTCTCAGGACGTGACTGTTAAGGACGGTGCTTTGACAGAGGCACAGGCAAAGAAGATAGCAAAGGTTTATGACCTTGCTGCTAAGACAGGAGTTCCTGTTGTCGGAATATTCGATTCTTATGGTGCTGACGTAAGCGATGGTTCAAAGGCTCTCAATGCTTACGGCGAACTGCTTATGTGGACTTCTAACCTTTCAGGTGTTGTTCCTCAGATAGCTGTTGTCGCTGGCACTTGTGCAGGCTGTGCAGCAATGCTCGCTGAGTCTGCTGACTTCACTGTTATCGCAAAGGATGCTGAGCTTTATGTTGCACCAAATGCAAACATAAAGAACTCTGCTGAAAATGCTGCTGAAAACGGCACTGCTGCTGTTGTTTGTGAGGACGATAAGGCTGCTGTTGAGGCTGCAAAGAATATACTTACAAAACTTCCACAGAACAACCTTTCACCAGTACCAATGTATGAATTTGCTGATCCAACTGAGGCTGTTGGTGATGACGCTGATGGCATTGCAAAGGCTGTTTGCGATGGTGACAGTGTGACTGAGCTTAATGCTGAGTATGGCAGGGCTTCTTATACAGCACTTGCAACACTTGGCGGTGCTACAGTCGGCGTTGTTGCTACTAACAAGACAGGCGACAAGCTTACATCTGCTGATTGCTCAAAGATCGCAAGATTTGTAAGAACTTGCGACGCTTACGCTATCCCTGTTGTAACTTTTGTTGATACTGAGGGCTTCAAAGCTGATGATGAAACAGAAGCTTACGGCGCTGTTAAGGATATGGCAAAGCTTTGCCACGCTTATGCTGAGGCTACTACTATTAAACTTGCTGTTGTTACAGGTAAGGCTTATGGTCCTGCATTTATTGCACTTGCCGGCAAGGGTTCAAATGCTGACCTTTCATTTGCACTTGATACAGCTGTTATCTCTGCACTTGCTCCTGTAACTGCTGTTGAGTTCCTTCAGCATGACGAGCTTAAGGGTGCTGCTGATCTTACTGCTGCAAGAAACACTCTTGCTGATAAGTTCGCTAAGGAGAATGCCTCTGCTGCTGTTGCTGCAAAGAATGGCTGCGTTGACGGCATAATCGCTAAGAACGAGATCAGACAGACACTTATGGACTCTATCGAGGTAATGGCTGGAAAGAGAATTTCCAGACTGCCTAAGAAACACAGCAATATTCAGTTGTGATAAACATATCAAATTAAA
>ENA-OPNB01001607-OPNB01001607.1-human-gut-metagenome-genome-assembly--contig:-NODE-1607-length-15438-cov-3.431775_pt1 | contig 15438 bp, 15 predicted proteins | sample MGYA00241528_ERZ501754 | MGnify/ENA primary metagenome ERZ501754 (study PRJEB25962, sample SAMEA2042646) | human gut metagenome | biome: human gut; feature: human-associated habitat; material: faeces... | reverse complement strand
ATAACTGCGCGGCCGTCGGCAGCCAAACCGGATCCGCCGTTAAAGCCGAACCAGCCGATCCACAGGAAGCAGGCACCGACCATGGCCAGAATCAGGTTGTGCGGAGCCATCGCTTCTTTTCCGTAGCCGATACGCTTGCCGAGCATTAGACAGGCCACTAAACCTGCGACACCGGCGTTGATATGCACAACGGTACCGCCGGCATAGTCCAGGGCACCTGCGGCAGCAAGCCAGCCATCCGGACCCCAAACCCAGTGGCAGATGGGCACGTAACAAAACAGTGACCAGAGCACCATGAAGAGGAACAGCGCCGAGAACTTCATGCGTTCCGCAAAAGCACCGCACATCAGAGCCGGCGTCAGAATGGCAAACGTCATCTGGAACATCATGAAGAGCATCTCAGGGATAGAGCCCTGCATGGTGTTGATGCCGATTCCGTGGAGAAAAACTTTGTCAAAACCGCCGATAAAGAAGTTGCCTTCGGTAAAAGCGAGAGAGTAACCGCAGACATACCAAACAATCGTAATCGAGCAGCAGATTGCAAAGCTCTGCATCACGACGGATAAAACGTTTTTCTTACGGACCATACCGGCATAAAAAAGCGCAATGCCCGGGATTGTCATAAAGAGCACGAGTGTCGTTGCGACCATCATCCAGGACACGTCGGCTGCGTTCATTGCACTTTCTTCCGCCGCCCATGCCGCGGGAGAAAGCAGAGCTAAAAGTAAGGCTGTAAGTCTCATAATGCACCTTCCCCTGTTTCACCTGTACGAATACGAACCACTTCTTCCAACGGCATCACAAAAATCTTGCCGTCGCCGATCTTTCCGGTGTTTGCCGCATTTCGGATCGTTTCCGTCGCAATATCGATCAACCCGTCCGGGCATGCCGCCATGATTTGAACTTTCGGGAGAAAATCCACGACGTATTCCGCACCTCGGTACAGTTCTGTGTGGCCTTTTTGACGTCCGAAACCTTTAACTTCCGTTACCGTCATTCCGGTGATACCGATCTCAGTCAGCGCTTCTCTGACCTCGTCGAGCTTGAAGGGTTTAAAAACCGCAAATATGAGTTTCATAAGGGCTCCTGATTAGTTTGTTGTACGATCTCGTGGGATCTAACCATCACCACGCATAATCTGTGCCAACTTTCTAGTCCTTAAGCCCCAAAGATTCTTACTGTCAGAAAAGAAAAACCCTTCCCTAACCAAGCACCATTTCAGTGCACAACAGGCCTAACCCCTTGCGTGAGTCGGGGCTTTGGCCTGCGGTTTTTCCTCTTCACTTATGCTCCAACTTGGAGCATACTTAGAATACGGGCGCGGGGCCGCCGCATCCCACCGCACTTCCCTTCGGCTCTCGCCCTCTCCACCACGTCAAAAAAGGAGACGCAAAATGAAAATTACCTGCCATATGATCATGTCCGTTGACGGTCGCCTGCTTCCGAAATACTGGAGTCCTCTCTACAACGCTTCCTCCAGTGTCACAGAGGTTTATGAAGCCGCTGATGCAAAATTGTCCGCAGACGGCTGGATCGTCGGACGCAAAACCATGGCCGAGTACGGCGCTGATGTCGTAGAAGAAAAAGAACCAATGGAAGGCCACAAGACCATGCAGACGAATACGTTCATCGGTAAACGCGAAGGCAGGCCGCTTGCCGTCGTATTCGATATCCAAGGCCGCCTCCACTACAAATCTCCGACACTTCCCAGCGGCGAACATATCGTTGCCGTTCTCGGAAGTCACGTCACTCGTGCTTATCAGAAAGAACTGGAAGAAATCGGCGTTTCCTACATCATGCGCACTCCCGGTTCCAAACTTGAAGAAACACAGAGTGCCCTCAAACACCTCGAACACGATTTCAATGTAAAACACATGCTCCTCGAAGGCGGCGCCATTACCTGCGGCAACTTTCTTCAGATGGGCTTGGTTGATGAACTGAGCATGATTGTTTACCCGGGCCTTGACGGTGAATCCGATCATCCTTCCGTCATCGAATGCCAGGGCGTCGTTGAGCCGCTCAAGAAGAATCGTCTGGAATTAATCGATTGCGAAACCATCGGTTCCGGCTACGTTTGGCTGCGCTATAACATTCATCGCTAATCGGCCTCAAAGTTAAGCGATTAACACTAAATAAAACCTCGGAAGATTTTCAGCCTTCCGAGGTTTTCTGTTTTTGGATAACCGATTAGTAGCGGGTGCCCTGGACTACGACATATTTGGCGTCAATATCTTTTTTCAGATAATTAACGAGGTTGTTGGCCGCCGCAAAATTGGTTGCCTTGCTGTTTTCTGCAGTTGAGGTCGCAGAGTGAGGCGTCAGCAGCGCGTTCGCATATCGAGTCAGCACCGAATTCGTGCACGGCTCTTTTGGAAAAACATCTACCGCGCAGCCGCCCAGGTGTCCGGAGGCCAACGCTTGAGCAAGCGCCTCTTCGTCGACTACCGGTCCTCTGGCAATATTGATCAGAACCGAACCGGCCTTCATCTGAGCAATGCGTTCCTCGTTAAAAAGATGGAACGTCTGATCCGTAAGCGGAACCGCAGCGACAACGTAATCGCTTTCTTTGAGGAGCTCTTCCATCGAAACGCTTTGCACGCCGTAAGCCGCATCATCAGCCGGATTCGGATGACGACAGAAATAAATTACTTTCATCCCGAAAGGCACTGCGCGTTTTGCCACTTCTGTTCCGATTCCGCCAAATCCGACAAGCCCTATTGTGTGATTCTTAGCGCCTGGCATTAAGCGGCTGTTCCAGCAGTGATCATGCATGTCTGCACTTTGCAGATCAACGCGCCGCGCAAAATAGAGGATATAAGCCATCACCTGCTCGGCAACCGCGCCTTCAACAAAGCCTTTGGTTCTTGTCAGCCCGATGCCTTCTTTGCGAAGTGCATCAAGGTTGATCGCGTCGTAGCCGATGCCGTTGCGGCAAATAAGCTTGAGGTTCCTTAAGCGGGCGAGAAGCTCGGGACGATAGGTTTCTGTTCCGGCGATTATTGCATCAGCGTCTTCTACCACGGGGTACAGAACGTCGTCAGGCGCCCCGGCGCCGATACCCAGCCTGTTGCGCAGCGCAACTTCAAAGCCTTCAGACTCTAAATAGCGCTTCGCTTCTTCGCAAAAATCTTTTGTTGTAACGACGACTTTCATTTAAGCCTCGAATTAATAATTAGAACGTTTCTTCAGGACGGCAGATTCGATCGATTTTCTTTTTTATCTTGCGCAGTTTCTTGGGCATTGAAGCCGACGGCAGCTCTTCAACCGCTTCGATACTTCCCAGACGGACAGCCTGTCGGTAGACCCAGTTTTCATACTGAAGGCGCTTTAACGTTTGCTTCTGCCGCTTAAGTTCCTCTTTGAACTTGACTTCTAGGTCGCTCAGGATATCAGCGCGATCTTCCAGAGTCCTTTCTCCGGCGTGAAGGAGTTCAATAAAGTGAGATATCTCTTTAATAGACATCCCGCTTTGTTTAAGGCAATCGATCAGAAGCAGGACTTCGCAGTCTTTTGCTTCAAATTCGCGTGCACCCGAAGCTTTTCTTTTCACGCCGGGGATGAGCCCTTCCTTTTCGTAATAACGAAGTGCAGAGGGCGCAATATTGAATTTCTTAGCAAGTTCTCCGATGGTGTAGCTCATGATTTTATTTTTCCTAAAGTGCACTTCTTATCCCTGCATTCTACCGACCTTATAGGTTTGAACGGAACTTCACCTGCCTCTCTTGACGCTTTTTTCCGCCTCTAATTAAAAAAATAAATCTCGTTATTCCAATATTGAATAATGAGAAATTTTTATGTATACTTGTTTCTGTTCTGAACGAACTGATTGCGCCACCACCGCGATATTGCACAAGCAATCTTGGTTATTCAGATTCAGGAAACCGAAACCCTCTGTTTGGGGTTGGAGTAATTGGGGTGCTCCACAAAACCTTACAGATGTTCGAAAGAAGCTTTTTGGGGAAAGCTGGCAACGGTTTTCCGAGCATGATGTTCTCCTGCTCAATGCATCAAAACACCGGTCCGTGTCCTGGCCGGTGTTTTTGTTTGTGCGTCCTGCTTCTTTTTTGAATTGATGAGTCTATCCGGCGCCTCCAGGCGATACACTAAAAAGACATCAACAAAACAACCGGAGAGGAAGATGTTGAGAAGAACATTGTTAGCAGTGTCTGCCGCGTTCTCTGCAGGAGCTGCCTTTGCAGCCGATAAAGTCGGCATTCGTCCCGAAACCGTTCCGAGTTCGGCCGAGTATCCGCGTCTTCGAGCCGGAACCCAGCTCGATCATTTATACGAGTCTATGCTTGCAAACGGATTTGGTATTAAAAATCCCAAAGCATCTTCCGATCTTCCCTCCGTTGTCATCGTTTCTGATACGCAATGTCCTTGGTGCTCACGTCTTTGGAATGCAACGATGCCGCTCACCGACAAGGTTAACTTTGTCTGGTATCTGGTCCCCGTTCTAAGAGATCTCAGCATTTCTCAGGCGGCCCTGATTCTCTCCTCATCTAACCCTTGGGAAAAATACGGAGAACACGAACTCCACTTCAAAGACGCCGGATTCAGAGGGTTAAATCCGGAAGGCATTCCTGTCGATCAAAAATATAGAGATGAAGTTTGGACCAATGCAAAAATCGCCCGCTGGTCCGGAGTGACATCTGTTCCGCTCGGTGTCTACAAAAATAAGGCGGGGAAATATATTCCTATTTTCTCGGGCTCTTCTACAGAACAAATAGAAGAAGTCATTTTTGGAAAACCTAAATAAGCGATAGATTTAGGGTTATCCTTAAATCCCAATATGAGGGAGGATGGATTGAACATTTGTAACAGACTCCCCTCCAACTTATTGATAAAACAGTATTAAAACTAACCCGCTAACTCGGTATTTTGGATTAAGGGATGACCCTATCAAAAAAATGCAACTTATCGTAAAATCTCCCCTTGTTTGACAATTACTTGACTCATTCAGGAGAATCGAATGCAAAAAATTCTTTTGGCCTCTTTAGTCTCCGCTGCTTTTGCAATGCCTACAGTTGCAGCTGAACAAGCCGACGTCGTCATTATCGGCTCCGGCGGTGCAGGCCTCTCTGCTGCTGTTACAGCCCATGACCTCGGCAAAAAAGTTATCGTTCTTGAAAAAATGGCTATGGTCGGCGGCAACACAAACCGTGCAGCCGGCGGTCTGAACGCAGCCGAAACAAAGCCCCAGGCTAAACTCGGAATCAAAGATTCCATCGAGTCTCACTTCAACGACACGATCAAGGGCGGCCACTATCTCAACAACCCCGACCTTGACCACAAACTCACTGACAACGCCAAGTATTCTGTCGACTTCATTAACGACCTCGGCGGTGACCTGAACGACGTCGGCATGATGGCCGGTGCTTCCCAGAAACGCGCCCACCGTCCGACAGGCGGCGGCTTCGTCGGTGCTGAAGTTGTTAGAACTCTCTACAAGGCTTCCAAAGACCGCAACATCGACATCCGTACGATGGCTGACGCTCAGAAGCTGATCGTTAAAGACGGCAAGGTTGTCGGCGTTCAGTTCAAACAGGGCAAGAAACCTGCTCAGATCGTCCACGCTAAAGCTGTTGTTATCGCTTCCGGCGGTTTCTCTGCCAACCAGGCCATGGTCGCTAAGATCGATCCGAAACTGAAAGGCTTTGCTACAACTAACCAGCCCGGCGCAACCGGTGACGGTATCATCATGGCTGAAAAGGTCGGTGCTGCTACTGTTGACATGAAACAGATTCAGACTCACCCGACAGTTGTCCCCGGCAACGGCGAAATGATCACTGAAGCTGTTCGCGGCAACGGCGCTATCCTCGTCAACAAAGAAGGCAAACGCTTCATCAACGAACTCCAGACTCGTGACGTCGTTTCTGCTGCCGAACTGAAGCAGACTGACAAAGTCGGCTACCTCTTCTTCGATAACAGCGTTCGCAAGAGCCTGAAAGCCATCGAAACATACATCAAGAAGGGTCTCGTTACTGAAGGCAAGACACCTGAAGAACTCGCTCAGAAACTCGGCATCAACGCTGACAACCTGAAAGCCACTCTGGCTGACTACGCCAAGTTCCAGGCTGACAAGAAAGACGCTCAGTTCGGCCGTGCCGATATGCCGCGTCCTCTGACCGAAGCTCCTTACTACGCAGTTATGGTTACTCCGGCTGTCCACCACACAATGGGCGGTCTGAGAATCAACACTGAAGCTCAGGTTCTGAACCACCAGGGCAACGTTATCCCGGGTCTCTTCGCTGCTGGTGAAGTTACCGGCGGTGTCCACGGCGGCAACCGTCTCGGCGGAAACGCTATGGCTGACATCGTGACATTCGGTCGTATCGCCGGCCGCAACGCTGCTGAGAACCCCACAGGCGTTATCATCCCGCGTGCTACACCTCCGCAGACAGCTGAAAAGCTCGCTCACGAAGCTAAGTAATTCTGAGTAGTTACTAAAACTGCAGCGCCCGTCAGAAATGACGGGCGTTTTGTTTTTGTCAGATCCTTGATCCGTGATGAATCAAGAGTTTTAGCTCTTGTCTTATTCTTTGTTCTCTGTAGTCGGCTCTAATACCTTTCTACCGATTACATTCATATCTTTATCGAACTCGTAGAGAATCGGTTTGGTATTTTTGATTTCTAACTTCTGAAGCGCTTTAGGGTCCAAATTCGGTTCAATCCAAGCGGACAAGGCTCTGAGGTTGGTGCTGTGTCCGACCACTAAAACTGTCTTACCGGATTTAATTGCCGGACGAAGCTGATCCGTCCAATATGGACCGACTCGTGCAATGACATCTTTAAGGCTTTCAGAGGCCGTTATGACGCGAGGATCCAGATCTGCATAACGAGGATCCTTGATCGGTGAGCGAGCATCTGTCACGGCTAAGGGAGGCGGCGGAACATCAAAGCTTCTTCTCCAGATTTTCACCTGATCGTCACCGACCTCTTTGGCAACATCTTCACGTTTCTTGCCTTCGAGATCACCATAGCAACGTTCATTCAGGCGCCAGTATTTTTGAAGCGGAAGCCATTGAGCAGACATGCCTTTTTGGGCCAGCTGAGCAGTTTCAATAGCACGGTTCAGCTTAGAAGTATGAACTTCATCGAAATTGACGCCGGCTCCTTTCATAATCTCGCCTGCCTTAACGGCTCCGGCTCGACCTTTATCCGTAAGGTCAACGTCCGACCATCCGGTGAAACGTTTTTCAAGACTCCACTGGCTCTCGCCGTGTCTGAGGAGTACCAGTTTATAAGCCGCTTCTTCTGCCTGAGCAGCAGGAACAGAGATCAAAAAAGCGGAAGAGAGAAGTGAGGCCGCAACTGCAGTCAAGAGAAGTCTTTTCATCATTTTTCCCTTGGGTTGATTGAGTTATGGGAATATTCTAGTTACTTCAACCTTCGGCCTCGATTGGCAGAATCCCTTTAGGCGCCAGCTAGTCCCATCTAACCTTGACTTGAACCGGCTCCGTGTAAGGTTTTATGACCTGATCCACCGTTCTTTTTTCCCCGGACGGCAGTTCAATGGGTGCGTGAATCGCCTTATCCAAACGCCACGGTATCGCAAAGAAAGGATGTTCGACAAAGCCCGGTGCCATATTGACTACAGCTTCCGACAGCTCAGCAGTGAGCCCGGGCTTCCCGATTAGCGTATCAGCCATGACGTTTTCTCGAATAGGCGTATTGGCTAACACTTCGGAATCCAAGAGTTTTCTGCCCATGGCCCCACGCATGGAAGGAAAAGAGAACCAGGAATTGACGCGATGATAGTCCCGGCCAGCCGGCGCATAGACAATATACGGAAGATCGGCAATGGCACCCAGTGCTACCAGCCAATCCTTCAACCTTATGTTGTCTTGTCGTCTAATGCGTCTGTCGAAAACAAAAAAGGCCTTCCCGCCGTCCTTAAGGTCGATAGAGATGTAGCCGAAGCGAAGTGCATTGACCTTGAGCCTGATATCTCTGGCTAAATCATGATTAACGTCATCCTGACTCGCATTCGGGAAATAAAGCAAACCCGTCGGACAATGTTCCCAGAGATAGCGCAAACGATTAAAGCCAAATTCTTTCCTAGGAACGTTAACTTCTCCTCTCCAGCTGTTATCTTCGACAACGTACCTGACTGCCATATCCTGCTCCTGAAATCAGTTCTCTGAAACTGAATTCGCATCATCTTCTGACGCTTAAAATTTACGACTTCTTTCTTACCGACTTATTATTCTTGAACCTTTTGTCGGCTCGGCGGCCCTCCTTAACACGCGCCGAGCCTAAAAAGGCAGAGATATCTTCTCCTCCGACCGTTTAGAAGTCGAAAGAAGAATCTATCTTCAATTCCTAATTTAATGAGTATCACGTCAATTTTTGTCGTAATAAAACTTGGTTACGTTTTTCGAAAGAGAAGAAATTTATGAATAGACGCGCAGAATCTCAAAAGAAAGATTTATGGTGCAGATCAGCAGGGGAACACGGGCCTAGAGGCGACGCTGAATCGGGAGTTTCAGTTTTCCCGGAAAAAATTAGCGGCGTTTGCTTCTTTGAACAAACGCCGCTTCCCACATTAAGTGGGGTACGAGATGGGGCTCGAACCCACGACAACAGGAATCACAATCCTGGACTCTACCAACTGAGCTACTCGTACCACTAAAAACTTGGCCTGCCCGACAGGATTCGAACCTGTGACCCTCGGCTTAGAAGGCCGATGCTCTATCCAACTGAGCTACGGGCAGAAATTTCTACCTGCGGACAAACCTAAATTCTGGTCGGGGTGGAGAGATTCGAACTCCCGACATCCTGCTCCCAAAGCAGGCGCGCTACCAGACTACGCTACACCCCGTTAATCAAGGAAACGTGAATATAGCACAATTCCAAAATGCTTGCTTTGAAAGCTTCCGAATAAATTTACGTCGGACCGGAATCGTGATTCTACTCAACTTTAGAAAAAATTTCCACCGCACCCGGCTGCTTTTTTGCCGGTCTCACTTCCGAAGATAGCCAAATCCCATCAATTCCTAGTCCGCACTGTGAGGTCAACTCTTTAGCCGGCGGCTGCCCGAACCTTCATACGCCCAAGACCGGAGTGCTTCCCGGAGCCGTTCCTGAAAGAAGCTCTTTGCTGTTGATCGGCGGCGCTAACCGAGCTTTAGAAATAATGATCTTGAAAGTCGAACCTTTCCCGAGTTCAGACTCGATCTGGAGCTGAGCCTGGTGACGGAACAAAACATGCTTCACGATGGCAAGTCCGAGGCCGGTTCCGCCTGTCTCTCTGGATCGCGATTTATCCACGCGGTAAAAGCGCTCAGTCACGCGTGGAATATGCTCCGGTGCAATACCGATCCCGTTGTCCTTAACCGACAAAATCCCGTGATCGTCTTTCACTTCCCAAGAAAGCTCAATCTTTCCGTCCTTCGGCGTGTAGCGGACGGCATTCGTCACGAGATTAGTGACGGCGCTTCGCATATCTTTAAAGTCTCCGAGGATTCCTTCCGGCGCCACTTTCGTGATCTTAATTTCATGCGCGCCGCCCGAAATCATTCGTCCTTCGGCCACCGCCTCCTCCAAGATTTCATCGACATCGATGAGCTCGCGTGATGCCGGCGCCGCATCCTGCTCCAATCGAGACAGCGCCAGGAGGTCATCCACCAGTGCGCGCATCCTCTCCGCCTGCTCCAGCATCATTTCCCAGTGCAGACGATCCTCTTCATTGAGGTTCGGATTTTCGGTTGCGAGCTCCAAGAATCCTTGAATCACTGTCAGCGGAGTTCTTAATTCATGAGAAACGTTTCCGACGAAATCTCGGCGGAAGTCATCGATTCGTTTGGATTCGGTAATGTCTCGCGTCACGACGACTGTGTACTTCTTACCGGCAGAAATCACGCGAACTTCTAAAACTCGTCCGTCGGGCAGATCGATAAGCTGACGAGCTTTCCAGCGTTCAGACTGAATGTGCTGAATAAATTCCGGATTCGTAAACACATCCGTCAGCTTCTTACCGACGTCCTTTTCGGGATCCAGCGAAAGATCTCGTTCTGCGATGCGGTTCATCCATTGAATCACCAAGTCCTTTCTCAGGAGCACGACACCGTCAGGAAGCGCGCTGAGCGTCTGACGAAATCGGAGCTCTTTCTCTTCAAACTTGGTATGGTTTTTATCAGTCATGTTTCAGTCTTTTTACTAGTAGTTAACTAGTAATTTTTCATTTGATAGGAGCCGGCGCCGACCTATTGGTCGGCGGGATGTTGAGTTTCCGGGGGTTTCTAAACTCGACTGAGTCTTGCCTCGGAGTCGATTCCTTTAGGTCTTTAAATTCGAAGCTCGATATCCGACGCCCCTAACCGTCTCAATAAAATCAGCCGCCGCTGTGCCGGCTAGCTGTTTGCGCAGGCGAAGCATGTGCACATCAACCGTTCTTTCATCGATGTCCGCACCGACGCCCCATACCTTATCGATGAGCTGAGCGCGTGAATAAACACGCCCCGGATGCTTGGCAAAAACCTGAAGAAATTTAAATTCCACAGCCGACAGACGCAGGGGTTTGCCGTTAACGCGTGCTTCGTACCGCTCGGCATCAATCTCAAGCGGCCCGACACGCAGCGTATCAGGAAGCGCATCTCCGTCTTTGCGGCGGATGACGGCACGAATTCTGGCGACCAGCTCCCTCGGAGAGAAGGGTTTGGTCACATAGTCATCCGCGCCTGCTTCTAAACCTCGAACCCTGTCGTCCTCTTGTCCGCGCGCAGTGAGCATGATGACCGGCAGGCTTTCGTTGCTGTGATAACGCCGAAGTTCATACAGCCATTCCAGACCGGCACAATCCGGAAGCATCCAGTCCAGCAGTATGATATCCGGCTTGGCTGCTTCAAGATTTTTCTTTGCTTCGGCAACGTTCGCTGCCTTACGGACTTCCATTCCGGAAGTCCGACAGGTATAAGAAATTAACTCCAAAATTGACGGCTCATCTTCTACGATCAGAACGGATGTCGTCATCATTTCTCCTTATGCTTCGAGCGGAATGAGTTCGGCTAATGCCTGAGCATGCTTTTTCGCTTCACCGATATCTTCGCATTCCACCATAACACGGACCAACGGTTCCGTCCCCGAAGCGCGCACTAAAACTCTGCCCTTGCCTTCCAGCTCTTTCGAAACGGTCTTGATCGCGTCAAGGAGCGACTGATCTTCATTCCAAACGTAGCCGGCTTTATATCGGCGGTTAATCAGAACCTGAGGCGTCAGAGCAACTTCGGAAAGAACCGATTCGAGCGTAGAACGGTTGCGTGCCAGTACAGACAGAACTTGGAGGCTCGAAACGATACCGTCACCGGTGGTCTGCTTATCCAAAATAATGAGGTGGCCCGAGCCTTCTCCGCCTAAATCAATGCCTTCCTTAAGCATGACTTCTAAAACATAGCGGTCACCAACCTTGGCGCGGTGGAACGGAACGCCAAGTGTCTTGAACTGCTTTTCAATCGCGAAGTTGGTCATGAGCGTGCCGACGACGCCTTTAAGCGCTCCGCGGTTCAGGCGGTCTTTAGCAATAAGATAAAGCAGCTGATCGCCGTTATAGACCTGATGGCGGTCTGCCATGATCAGACGGTCAGCATCTCCGTCGAGTGCGATACCGATGTCGCAGCCAGCCTTTTGAACGCGATCCGGCAGAGTTTCTGTATGAGTTGCGCCGACACCCTCGTTGATATTGAATCCGTCAGGCGTATTACCGCCGCATACGACAGCAGCGCCGAGTTCATGGTAAACATCCGGCGCAATGTGGTAGGCCGCACCGTTGGCACAGTCCACATAAATCTTGAAGCCCTTCAAATCCAGATCTGACGGGAATGTGCTCTTGCAGAATTCAACGTAACGGCCTGCCGCGTCATCGAGACGGCGGGCTTTTCCGAGGCGTGCACTGTCCACACAGCTGAACCCGCGGTCCATCTCTCTTTCAATCTGCAGTTCCATCTCATCCGGGAGCTTCGTTCCTTTATCCGAGAAAAACTTGATGCCGTTGTCATAGAAAGGATTATGAGAGGCAGAGATAACAACACCGGCACTCAGTCTCTGTGCTCTTGTGAGATAGGCAACGGCCGGTGTCGGAAGCGGACCGCCGAGCATCACGTCTACGCCGGCGCTTAAGAATCCGGCCTGAAGAGCGGCTTCCAGCATATAGCCTGAGACGCGGGTATCTTTTCCGATAAAAACACCGACCTCTCCGTCGGTTGTCTGCTGTTTGAGAATGCGGCCGGCCGCCTGTGCCAAAAGCATGGCAAATTCAGGCGTGATCGGAGTCTGACCGACTCTGCCTCTGACACCGTCCGTTCCAAAATATTTTCGACTCATTTCAAATCCTTGTAGTGAATCATTGCGTTGTAAACCGTGAGCGCTTCCTTCATTTGTTTAACGTCGTGGACTCGTACAATCGACGCGCCTCTCTCGACAGCAAGCAAATGCGCAGTTACGGAAGAAATTAACCGTTCTTCTGCTTTTGCAACTCCAGCCACGGCTCCGAGCGAAGACTTCCGGCTCATGCCGTACAAAAGCGGATAACCTAATGATAAAAAATCTTCTGTCTTTGCAAGCAGTTCAAAATTCTGTGAAACCGTCTTTCCGAATCCGAAACCCGGATCTAAAACGATTCTTTCTGCCGGGACTCCGAGATCTCTCAATGCTTGAGCTCTCTCTGCTAGAAAACTCTTTACCTCGGCCATCAGATCGTTGTAAACGGGATTTTTCTGCATCGTGCGCGGCTCTCCTTGCATGTGCATCAGACACACACCGCACCCGCTCTTTTCTGCTGCTTCTAATGCTCCTTCCCGACGAAGCGCATACACATCATTAATAATTTGAGCTCCGACCTGAGCTGCCGCTGTCATCACTTCCGGTTTACTGGTATCCACAGAAACCACCAACCCGCGTGCGCTCAACGCCTCAATCACAGGAATCACGCGCTCCAATTCGGAGTGAACGCTTACTTCATCTGCTTCCGGCCGAGTGGACTCGCCGATATCCAGAATATCGGCGCCCTCTTCTGCCAACTGAAGACCGTGCTCAATTGCTTGTACGGAGGAATAATATTTGCCGCCGTCACTGAATGAATCGGGAGTGACGTTGACGATACCCATAATTTTTGGGGAGGACAAATCGATGCTCCGATCGCGGCACTGCCAAAACTTCTGACTCATCTCAGCACTCCAATGCTGCTTTTAAGCACTCTGCAAAGGGCTTTTCTCCTTTGCGGTGATTAACGAGGACGCCGGCATCGTCATAGTAAAAATGCATTCCTCCCAGCGGAGAGGCCAGCCACATCTCTTCCATGGCTTCCTGACGGTTAATCACGACGACTTTGCCGTCTTCAAGTGTCAGAGTCAGGACATTGCCTTCACGATCAAAATCCACATCGGGATATTGGTCATCAACTAATTGCTCAATATCGTTGAAGGTTTTCTCCGATAACTCGATAAAATCTCTTTTTGTCATGGTAGATTTGTCAATTATGCTAAAACGTTCCCTCATTTTATTCTTTCCGTGCCTTCTCTTAACAGGCTGCGGAATCAAAGGCCCTCTGTACCTGCCGCCTAACCCGAATGATTCGTACCTCTCCCGAATCGGACAGCAAATCAATGAAATGACCGGCGAGGACACGGTTGGTGCCGCTCCCGCCGATGCCGCCCAAAAGGCTCAGGATGAAACTTTACCGGCAGAAGGAACCGACAAAAATCCGGGAGACGCAACCGAGCAGCTGCCCGACAGCGTCACAAGTCCTCTGCGTTCTACGCCGAATAATCCGATGTCGACGGCTTACTAACATAAATTCATGGGTTCAATACAAAGATGAATCTCTCTCTTCCTAATGACCGAGAGTTCGCCTGGAAGGACGGTACTCTTTGGTGCGAAAACGTCCCGTTAAAAGATCTCGCGGCCCGCTTCGGAACACCTCTATACGTCTATTCCAAACGGGCCATCGTCACTGCTTTCCAGAGCTATCAAAAACCGCTTGAGCCCTATAAGCATCTGATGTGCTTTGCCGTTAAAGCAAATTCGAATCTTTCCATCATTCGTTTGCTCGGAGAGCTCGGAGCAGGATTCGATATCGTCTCCGAGGGAGAACTGCGTCGAATTCAAGCCGCCGGATGCGACACGAGCAAAGTGATTTTTTCGGGTGTTGCCAAAACTCATCATGAAATCGAAGCAGCGCTCGACGCAAATATCAAATGCTTCAATATTGAATCTCCGGCCGAATTAGACCGAGTCATTGCCGTTGCTCAAAAGAAAGGCAAAAAGGCCCGCGTCTCTTTCCGCGTCAATCCGGATGTGGACGCTAAAACACATCCCTACATTTCAACCGGTCTCAAGAAAAACAAATTCGGTATCGCCTACGATCAGGCCGTCGAGCTTTACTTAAAAGCTTCCCGCAGCCCTGAACTTGAAGTCGTGGGTATTGACTGCCACATCGGTTCTCAGATTACGGACACCGCGCCCTTTGTGGATGCGTGCGAAAAGCTCTGCACCCTGCTCGATAAACTCCGTCTGAACGGCATTGAACTTCAGCATATCGATTTCGGCGGCGGTTTAGGTATTCAATACAGCACGGAAGCAGTGCCGAGCCCGACAGTTCTCGTCGCTGCTTTGCGCCGAGTTCTGGTTAAACGCGGTTACGGCGACAAAGAGATGATTTTTGAAGCCGGCCGCTCTTTAGTCGGAAACAGCGGAGCGCTGCTGATGACGGTTCAGTACATGAAACAAGGTGAGCTGAAGAACTTCTGCATCGTTGACTGCGGCATGAATGACATGATCCGCCCGACGCTCTACCAAGCCTGGATGCAGATTGTTCCGGTCAAGCCCAGAAAAGAAGGGAAAGAAACGTACTGCTATGTTGTGGGACCGGTATGTGAAACCGGAGACTGGCTCGGCAAGGATAGACTGCTGAATGTGGGAGAAGGAGACGTCTTGGCAATGCTGAGTGCCGGCGCCTATGGCATGTCAATGGCTTCCAACTACAACTCCCGCTGCCTTCCAGCAGAAGTATTGGTGGACGGAGACAAAGCCACGCTTATTCGTAAGCGCCAATGCCACGAAGAGCTCTTCTCGGACGAAATTCTGATTGATCCTTCTAAATAGAGTTCAGAGAGATCCGCGGGAAACTGGAAAGCCGACGCTAGCTCAAGCACGCTTTCAGCCTGGTTCCGATAAACACCGAACATCGAACGGCCCCAGCATGGGGCCTTTTGCTACTTCCGGGCGAGCTTTCTCAGCCTTAAAAACAGTGGTCAATAATCGAAAACTGTCCGAAATAGCCGCCGTACAGCAGTCGTAAGTATTTTCTCTGATATTTGTTCTATCCCAACATCACACAAATAGTCGATTATAGGGGTTTTTATAAATTATTTCCCCCTATAATAATATTAAGGAAGCTCTGTAAAATGCTTGATTCTTCCCAATGGCCTTTAGAGACTTAAT
>ENA-OPNB01001601-OPNB01001601.1-human-gut-metagenome-genome-assembly--contig:-NODE-1601-length-15494-cov-8.035689_pt1 | contig 15494 bp, 7 predicted proteins | sample MGYA00241528_ERZ501754 | MGnify/ENA primary metagenome ERZ501754 (study PRJEB25962, sample SAMEA2042646) | human gut metagenome | biome: human gut; feature: human-associated habitat; material: faeces... | reverse complement strand
GAGGAAGAGCGTCCTACTATCTTGTTGGTAGATGACAATAAAGAGATGGTGGATTACCTGAAAGATAATTTCCGGCAGAACTATGTGACGCTGACCGCCGGAAACGGCGAAGAAGCATTGGCTATTATGAAAGAGCACCGTGTGGACATTGTCCTTTCCGACGTGATGATGCCGGGTATTGCCGGTATCAAACTTTGCCAGCTTATTAAACGAAATCTGCAAACCTGCCATATTCCCGTCCTGCTGTTGTCTGCCAAAGGAAGTGTCGATGCACAGACGGAGGGTATTCAGGCTGGAGCGGATGATTACATTGCCAAACCGTTCTCGATTCATTTATTGAAAGGAAAAATAGCTAATCAACTGAAAGCACGCCAGCGGTTGAAACACTATTATTCGAATACGATTGATATAGATACTGCTAAAATGACTTCGAATAATCTGGATGAGGAATTCATGAGCAAAGCTATTCAGGTAGTAGAAGAAAATATCAGTAATGAAGACTTCACCTCTGATGAGTTGGCAAGTCAGCTTTGTATGAGCCGTTCGTCACTGTATCTCAAGATGAATTCCATATCCGGTGAACCGCCTGCCAACTTTATCCGGCGCATCCGTTTTAATAAGGCGTGTAAATTGTTGCTTGAAGGGCGCTACTCCATTTCGGAGATTAGCGGAATGGTAGGCTTCGGATCTTCTTCTTACTTCTCTACCAGTTTCAAGAAGTATGTCGGTTGTCTGCCATCGGAGTATGTGAAGCAGCATACAAAGTAATTGTTTTGCGGTTATGCATTTGTTCACCACAGAGGACGCGGAGGACACAGAGGTGAAGTGCAGAAATGAATGAGAGTTTTTTGTCTACTATAAAGTTGAAAAACATAAAAACATCTGCCACCTGCAACCAAACGCGTGTAATGCACTAATTGACAAATAGTTGGAACGTGGCAGATACTGTGGCAGATAGGTTGCAGATAAAGTATCTGCAACGCGTTATATAATCAAAGAAAAAGCCTTGATTCCTTTATGCAAAGCTATGGGATAATTGGGGTGACTCTATGGAGAATTTGTGGTGTCTCTACGGGGAAACGACAGTATCCTTACGTAGAAACTGTAGTGTCCCGCCTTAGAAACTCTCGTTTCCTGCCGTGGAAACTGTAATTTCTAATGCCGGAAACGACAGTTCCCCGCCTGGAAACGGGAAGTTAATGCATACAATAAACTTTTGCCCTCCTGGAGAATTGGCTTATGCAAGGCTTATACTGTGTTGCAGATACTTTGATCTGCAACCTATCTGCAACAGTATCTGCAACGATACAACTGTTTGTCAACTAGTGTATTACACGCGTTTGGTTGCAGGTGACAGATGTTTTTATGTTTTTTCAACTTTATAGAGGAAGGATTACGCATCAAAATTAGGGTCACCACCGTAAGTCATAAACCAAATTCACCTCTGTGTCCTCCGCGTCCTCTGTGGTGAAAACCTAAACAAGAACTAATAACTTTCATCTTTCTATCAATTCCAGTCATTCCGTTTTGGGGGCTATATTACCCTTTTACCCTCTTTGTAGCCTCCTGTAACGCTTGTTTTGGACGAATTTTAAGTTGAAATGAACGAAAACAAAGTCCTGTTAGACAGTATCAGAGAAGGAAGAAATGAATTGAAAGTTCCGTTTCGGACGGTTTATCTACATTTGCCTACAGAAAAACCAATCATTTGATATCATGAAAAAAGTATTATTGATTTCATTCGTAATCTTGTCTGTGGCTGCACAGATGACACATGCGCAAAAACAAGCAGTTATTAAGCTGACGGAGAAGACATTGATGCATGAAATGCGTGCCACTCCTTATCCTCTTGATAAAGCGGTGGTAAATGACCGTGCGGTTTCTTTCCAATGGCCGCTCCGTTCGGACATGAACTCGCAGGACAGTCCGTTGGATGGGTTCGAACACAAAGTAAAGAAGGTAGATAAAACGAAGATTACCTATCGGTTACGTTATTCGCAGGATGCCGGATTGAAGTCCGGAGTTGTTCAGGTGGAAACTCGTTGGCCGTTCTATAATCCGGAACAACCGCTTGCGCCGGGGGTATGGTACTGGCAGTTCGGTTATGTAGAAAACGGACAAGTGACCTGGGGAAGCACACAGCAAGTCACCGTAGAAAATCGTCCGGGTAAATTCTGTCCGCCTTCATTGAAAACAGTGTTGGCAAAACTACCTGCCGACCATCCGCGTGTGTGGATCATGAAGAACGAATGGAAGGACTTTATAAATCACAGCAAACAAAAGGCAGAAAGACAATGGTATCTTGAGCGTGCAGATCAGGTACTTCAGACTCCAATGAAATCAGTGAAAGATATTAATGTCTCGCAGGTGAAGAATCTGAAGAACGAGATGCAGATAAATTCATACCTCACTCGTGAAAGCCGTCGCATCATCGATGCGGAAGAAGGCAACACCGAAGCATTGATACGGGCCTGGTTGCTGACACAGGATACTAAATATGCTGACGAAGCCATCAAACGGGTATTTATCATGGCCGACTGGGATAAAGATAAGAATGTAAAAGGAGATTTTAATGCTTCTAGCTTATTGTCTCTCTGCTCTATGGCTTATGATTCTTTCTACGACCGGTTGAATACATCACAAAAGAAAGCATTGCTGGAAGCCATCAAAAATAAAGGTGGTGAAATGTATGAGAACTTTAATAACCGGATGGAAAATCACATCGCCGACAATCATGTGTGGCAGATGACACTTCGCATCCTTACAATGGCGGCATTCAGTGTATATGGCGATCTGCCCGAAGCCAACACATGGGTGGATTACTGTTATAACGTCTGGTTGGCACGTTTCCCCGGATTGAACAAAGACGGTGGCTGGCACAATGGCGATTCTTACTTTACGGTCAATACCCGTACATTAGTGGAAGTACCTTACTATTATAGCAAACTGACCGGTTACGACTTCTTTTCCGATCCTTGGTATCAGGAAAATATCATGTATACCATCTTCCAGCAACCTCCTTTTTCCAAATCCGGAGGAAACGGAAGTTCACATCAGAATGTGGCACGTCCCAACAGCATCCGTATAGGCTATTTGGATGCGCTGGCACGCCTTACCGGAAACACGTATGCCGCTGATTTCGTACGCCGCACATTGAAAGTGGAACCGGATTATATGAAGAAAGCCTTATTGAGTAAGCCCGGTGATCTGGCCTGGTTCCGCCTGCAATGTGATAAACCTCTGCCGGAAGGTGAAGGATTGACAGCACTCCCTGCAGGATACGTCTTCCCCGCAACAGGACTTGTCTCTTTCCAGACGAACTGGGATAGAGTAGGTGGAAATGCGATGTGGAGTTTCCGGTCAAGCCCTTATGGTTCTACCTCTCATGCACTTGCCAATCAGAATGCTTTCAATACCTTCTATGGTGGAAAACCATTATTTTACAGTAGCGGACACCACATTGAGTTTACCGACGTACATAGTATGTTGTGCCATCGTGCCACACGTGCTCACAATACGATTTTGGTGAACGGTATGGGACAACGTATCGGTACGGAAGGATATGGATGGATTCCCCGTTATTATGCCAGCGAGAAGATTGGTTATGTGCTGGGTGATGCTTCCAATGCTTACGGAAAAGTGATTTCACCGCTTTGGCTGACACGCGGCGAACAGTCGGAGGTGCATTATACGCCCGAAAATGGCTGGGATGAGAACCATGTGAAAACGTTCCGCCGTCACATTGTCAATTTGGGAAAGACTGGACTCATCTTTATCTATGACGAACTCGTGGCAGACGAACCTGTAAACTGGAGTTATTTGCTGCATACCACAGAAAATCCCATGACAGTGGATCAATCGAATCATCGCTTCGTGCATATTCAAGCCACGAACCGCGGAGGAGCATCAGACGCTTATCTTTTCTCCACTGGAACATTGCAGACAGATACGACGAGCCGTTTTTTCTATCCGGCAGTCAACTGGCTACGTGCTGATGACAAAGGGGTGTTCAAGAAGTATCCTAATCACTGGCATTTCACCGCTACATCGGAAAAGGCACAAGTATATCGTTTTGCCACTGTCATCAATACACATGCACTGAAATATCCTGCCAAAGATCCCGAAATCTTATCCGACGGACGTATCAAAGTGGGCGGATGGCTGATCAGTGTTAACCTGAAATCCGACGGTGCTCCTTCATTCTTTATCCGCAGCACTCAAGAGAAGGTGAATATCACTTATAAAGGTGAAGCTACTGTCATCAATGAGGATGGGTACGAAACGGTAATGAGGGATACAGTGCCCGAACTGGAAATCTGATCAATGAACATGAAAGATACGAATATATGAGACACTCTACTTTTAATATGAGAACTATATGTCTGTTGGCTGCATTATCGGGCATAACCGTCTTGTCGGCACAGACTCCCGGTAAACCCCGTGTACAGACTTCGGCAGCTCCGGAGGAAACTACGGTCTACAAGCCCGGCGGGAAAAAGCAGGAAACAGCAGTTGCGACTTCTTCAAAAAAGGAGGAGGATAAACGCCAATCCGGCAAAGAGAATGCAGGAAAGAAAGCGGCTGCCTTTGATGGTCAACGCTATCTGGCACTGAAAACGAATGTAATATATGATGCTTGTGCTTTGCTGAACCTTGCCGTGGAAATGCAGGTGCATAAAAAGATCACGGTAGAGTTGCCGTTGACTTGCAGTTTGTGGGACTTGGGGGATAAGCACGGCGTGCGTACGGTAGCATTGCAACCTGAAGCCCGCTGGTGGATAGGAAATGAAACAGGACGGGGACACTTTGTCGGACTGCACGCCCACGTGGCATGGTTTAACGTGAAGTGGAACGATGACCGTTATCAAGATACGGATCGTCCGCTGTTGGGAGCCGGAATAAGCTATGGTTACAAACTCCCTCTTTCCAGACACTGGGGAGCGGAATTTAATCTGGGAGTGGGATATGCCAACATGAAGTATAACACCTATTATAATGTAGACAACGGCGCACAGCTGGATACGCGTGTCCGTCATTACTGGGGGATAACCCGTGTGGGAGCATCGTTGGTCTACCGCTTCTAACCTTAGATAGGGACATACATATAAATAAGATAACAATATGAGAAGAAATTTATATATACTGGCACAGTGCACTTTCTTGTTGTTCATCACCCTGCTGGTGAATGGATGCAGCCTGCACGAAGAACCGGAAATGACTCCCGAAGGAGAACTGGGAGTGGACCCGACAGCTGTAACACTCAACCTTAATCTGGCAATGAATCTAAGTTTGGCAGAAAGAGCACCGGTGACCATCACCCGTGCGTCGGAAACCAACTATCTGCGTCGTTTCATCGTAGAAGCCTATCTGGATAGACAGGTGGCGGCACGGCAAACGGTATATGAAGAGGATTTTAACCGTGCCAGTCTGTCTGTTAGTATGAAGCTGCACGCCCGTAATTACCGCATCCTGGTGTGGGCCGATTATGTGAATGCGGAGACACCGGAACAGGGACTTATCTACGATGCCAAGAATCTGGCTTTTATCCTTCCTGCCGGAAAGTATATAGGGAATAGCCGATATAAAGATGTTTTTGCTGCTTCTGCTGTGGCAGACCTGACTTCTTTCCGCAATCATTGGGGAGCTGAAACAAGTCTTGACGTTGAACTGTATCGCCCCGTAGCACGCTATGAACTGGTGGCTAAAGATGTAGCGACGTTTCTCAATAAACTGTCCACAGGCGGACTGAAAGGTGAAAGTTTTACCGCTCGTGTGAAGTACAGTGATTATTTGCCTACCGGCTACAATTTGTGGGATGATGTACCCAAGAACTCGCTCATGTACATGGAATATAAAGTGGCCTTTGAACGCCCTGCCGATGGTACGAAAGAACTGATACTGGGATTCGACTATGTGTTGACCGATGCCGGAGAAACCGTTTCCATTCCTGTAGAGCTCGAAATCTTGAATGAGAAGAATGAAGTGCTGGCACGTACTGCTGCTTTCCGTATTCCTTGTGAACGGGGCAAAAACACAACGGTACGCGGAAACTTCCTGACTTCCGATGCCAATGGAGGAATAGGGATCGATCCCGATTATGACGGTGATCTGGAGGTAGACCTTGGAGAATTATAAAATAGACAAATCAATTAAGAATTGCTTAACCATAAAACAATTAAGATCATGAAAAAGAACTTATTTTATTCGCTAATGGCTTTGTTCGTAGTGCTTTTTGCATCCTGTGGACAAGAAGAAATCGTTTCGGACAACGGAACAGAAATCAATGCTCCTGTTACTATCTCTGTACAGGCTCCTGTAAATAACGTCTTTAGCCGTGCGGTTACCATTCCTGACGGTTATACGATGCAATGTATCATGCAATTACTGAATGCTGATGGCAATAAGATAGGCGATCAGGTAACTAAACCGGTTACAGACGGTAAGGTATCTTTCACTATTTCTGTAGATGAACAAAAAGAAGTGTCGAAAGCATTGTTTTGGGCTGAATACGTACCGGAAAGCGGTGCCGCTAATAAAGTATATAACACTGCTGATTTGAGAGTAGTAGGATATAATACTGCGTCATTCGATCTGACAAATGATGCGTTGATGGCAGCCAGCGACGCTTTCTGCGGAAAATTGGAAACGATTGGTAATGCCAGTGTGACATTGAAACGCCCGTTTGCTAATGTGAGCGTAAAACCGAAGAATCCGGAAGTAGCTGCGGCAGCTAATAAACTGGAAATAAAATATAACGCTTTGAGCGGATATGATATTTTAGAGGGTAAATGTTCTGCTACGACTCCTGTGACTTATACAAATGCAGGTTTTGCTTCTGCGGATGGCAATTGGTTCGCTAATTTCTTTTTTGCTCCTTCAAATGTAAGTAAATTTACAGAAGAAATAACCATGGCATTGAGTGGCGGATATAGTAAAGAGATTAAAATACCGGCAAATACATTACCTTTGGACGCTAATATGCAGATTATGGCTAAATTTGAAATCGGAGATGGAAACTTTGACATTGAAGTAGGAGTGGATCCGGATTATGAAGCGTTGGAAATGAAGGTTGGTAGTTATATCAATGCAGAAGGTAAAGTGGTACGTGATGCAGCGGATGCTGTCGGTATTGTTTTCAAGATGGAGGCTATTGGTAGTGATGTGCCGGCTAATTATCCTGTAGCACTTCAAGGTAAGACAATTGCCGGATATGCGGTAGCGATTGAGAATGTAGCGACTGGTCGTCAGGTTCTTAATAATGCCGCAATGAGCTCTTTAGTTACAACAGATGCAACTGTAACTAATGGAACACAGGCTACAGATGCTTTACTTACAGGTATTGGAGAAGTTGCATTTATGACAACTTATAATAGCTGGGTGAATGAACATCCGCTTGATGGTGAAAGTTTGAGTTCATGGTATATTCCTACAGTGGATCAATTAGGTGAATTCATGGGAATGTTATTTAAAATAGGAGAGGTAGAGCCCACTGGTGGACAAGCTTTCAGAGAAATGCCGGAATTTGCATTTGAAAATGGTGTAATGTTTGACCGGGATCCTATTGAGTCCGTATATTATGCCTCTTGTACGGTTAATGGAAGTAAAGATATTTCCGGTGTAATCATTAATGTGGATAAAACAACTAAGCAGGTGCTGGATGCAAAAGCAAGTAGTCTGAAAGTTACTGGTAGTTCGCAGAAAGCTCTTTGCCGCCCAATGATTACAATCTTTAAATAGTCACTGAATAATCGACCTTACTCAATAGAAGTTCAAGGAAAGTGGGATCCCCCGTCCCGCTTTACCTTCTTCTTACATTGAAACTTTTGAAAATAGCCCTCTAATCTTATACCTAGAAAAGAAAATAATATGCACACCACATTTCGCCTATCGGTTTTTCTTTTGTTCATGGTACAGTTGTTCTGTAGCTGTACATCTGACTCGCTGCCCGAACCGGACAGTACGCAGCCAGAGACGCCTGCCGGAATTCCCGATGCCTATCAGGATAAAATACGAACGCAACCTTATCCCAAAGCAGATAATGAATTGTATCTGAATCCTGCTCCTCTTATTGTTCCTCAAGCCATGAAGACGGGCGAAAGACTGCAATTTTCCCTTTCACGTACTGAAGATTTCAGCAGTTCCGAAACGCTACTTTCCGGACCGCAGGAATGGTGTATGTATAATCTTCATCGTCGTTTGGAGGTCGGCACATGGTATTGGCGCTTTCGTTCCACCAACCTTAATGGAACTACGCCCGGTGAATGGAGTGCTATCTATCGTTTCGAAGTAAAGAATGATACACCGGAATTTGTAACACCTCCTTTTCAGACATTCTTAGCAAATGCTCCCCGTCTGCATCCTCGTATTTACTGTTTTTTAGACGACCGTATCGGAGAGGCTCGTAACCGTGTCACTTCACACCCTGAATATGTAGAATTACAAAGTCGTGCTTCACAGGCATTGAAAGCCGAATACACCGGAATGACTGATTTATATAGCCGTGCAGAAGAGCTCCGGCAACATGCCACTTATCTTTATCAGGCCTATCATTTAACCCAAAAAGAAATTTATGTCGAAAAGTTACGTCAGCTTCTCGAAGCGTTGATTGTCGCTCCCCCTGCTGATGGACAACTTTTTGCATCCAACTTTACTGCCAGCAACATCGCATGGTGTCTTGTTGCAGCCTACGATCTGCTTTATAATAACTTGTCTGCTTCCGATCGTACTGCTGCCGAAGAACTGATGATGCGTGTGGCACGTTACTATTACAAGGTAAATTGCGGTTTTCAGGAAAACCATCTCTTTGATAATCATTTTTGGCAGCAGAATATGCGCATCCTCTTTCAAGTGGCTTTGTCGCTTTACGACAAACCGGCCTATTCTTCCGAAGTGCTGCCCATGATGGAGTATTATTATGAATTGTGGACAGCCCGAGCTCCTGCCTCCGGCTTCAATCGCGACGGTATATGGCACAATGGTACTGGCTATTTCAGTGCCAATATCTTGACTTTGGCGTATATGCCGTCTCTTCTTTCATTCATCAGTCAGTACGATTATCTATCGCATCCGTGGTATCAGAATGTCGGACGCTCGCTGGTTTATACTTGTCCGCCAGGATCGAAAAGCAATGGCTTTGGTGACAATAGTGAAAAGGGTAGCGAACCCAACCGTTTGGTTGCTGCCTTTGCTGATTATCTGGCGTGTGAAACGGGTGATTCCTATGCCGGATGGTATGCCGGAGAATGTCGGGAGCTGTTGCGCCGGGATTATGAATTGCGTCTTTACCGGATGTGCACCGAGCAGGATTACAACACTGTTTTTCCTGCCGGGGCTGATAAAATGGTGTGGTATAAAGACGCTGGTGAAGTAGCCATGCACAGTGCCCCGGAAGATACGGGAAAGGATCTTGCACTCTCGTTCCGTTCCAGTACATTCGGGTCCGGCAGTCACACTACTGCCAGTCAGAATGCTTTTAAACTGTTGTATAAAGGTGTCGATGTGTATCGCAGTACGGGTTATTATCAGAATTTCAGCGATGCTCATAATCTGATGTCCTATCGCCATACGAGGGCGCATAATTCACTGTTGGTAAACGGCATCGGACAACCTTATTCTACCGAAGGTTATGGCAGTGTGATGCGTGCTATGGGCGGACAGCATATCAGTTACTGTTTGGGGGATGCTTCACATGCTTACAGAGGTATCAGCAATGACCCGATGTGGGTTGGCTACTTCAAGCAGGCAGGTATTGAGCAGACACCGGAAAATGGATTCGGTGCCACCCCGTTGACTAAATACCGCCGACATGTGTTGATGCTTCATCCTCATACGGTGATTGTGTATGATGAACTGGAGGCATCGGAGGCTGTCCGCTGGGAGTGGCTGTTGCATAGTCCTACGGAATTTAAGATCGATGCGGTAAAGAAAACGTTGTCTACAGATAATAAGACCAAAGGATGGGTGGCTGTGACACAACTTTTTGGAGGACATGTTTTTACGCTGTCCCAAACGGACCGTTTTGTAGTGCCGCCCGCCATCACCGGAGCGGAGTATCCTAACCAGTGGCACTTGACTGCACGGGTTGACGGTTGTTCTGCCACCCGTTTCCTGGCTATTATTCAGGTAGGAGATGAGGCTGTTTCTATTATTAACCGTGATGGTGATACCTTTAACGTAGGCGACTGGACGATCAAAGCCGTTTTGGATGCTTCTAAGGCGCCGGAACTGACTGTGAGTCATCGTACCGAACAGGCGGTATTTAGTTATGGAACAGACAATCCTGCGTTGAATGGCAATTTTTACTCTCGACAATATACGGGTTCCTCGTTGCTTTACGATGAGATAGACGGGGCTTATCGGGTGGTTGAAATGACCGACCGGAGTCCTATATCTACCCGGGTAGTAAATCAATGATAAACAATGAAACATAGTGAATATAAATAACAAACAGAATATGATGAAAAGTAGAATTATTTGCATTTTGTTGCTTCTTGTCGGTGTATCCGGCATTTATGCCCAGAGTTTGACCGTTACCGGTAAGGTGGTGGACAACGAAGGCTTGGAAGTGATTGGAGGAAATGTAACCGTGAAAGGAAAACAAAATACGGGTACCATTACCGATATCAATGGTAAATACACCATTACCGTTAGTGATCCGCAGAAAGATGTTTTGGTCTTCTCTTTTATCGGATTGGAAAATATGGAAGTAGCCGTGAAAGGAAGGAAACAGATTGATGTGACCATGAAGGCTGCGTCGGTATTGTTGGATGAGGTGGTAGCTATCGGTTATGCAACGGTAAAGCGTAAAGACCTGACCGGTTCCGTGGCTTCTGTGAGAAGCGATGATTTGCTCAAAGTTCCTTCGTCTGATGTAACCCAGGCTTTAGCGGGACGTATGGCAGGTGTGCAGATTATACAGACAGACGGTCAGCCTGGTGCTACGATGTCAGTGCGTGTTCGTGGCGGTATATCAATTACGCAAAGCAACGAGCCGCTTTATATTATCGACGGATTTCCGACAGAAGATGGCATGTCCAGCCTTGATCCTGCCGATATTGAAAGTATCGACGTGTTGAAAGACGCTTCGGCAACAGCCATCTACGGTGCCCGGGGAGCGAATGGCGTAGTGGTAATCACCACCAAAAGCGGTGCGAAAAGTGAAGGGAAAGCGACTCTTACTTTCGATTCTTATGTTGGTGTGCGTACGCTTGCCAAGCGGTTGGATGTATTAAGTGTAGAGGAATTTGTGTTGGCGGATTATGAAAGAACATTAGGAGATGCTACTGATCCCGAGGAAAGTATGCGGTCATGGCAAAACCGTTATGGTGGTTTTGTCGATCTTCATGAAAACTATGGTAACCGTAAAGGTATCGACTGGCTGGACCGTACGATGGGACGCACTACCGTTACGCAAAATTACCGGGTAGGCGTCAACGGTGGTAATGATAAGTTGAACTACAATATGTCTTATGGTTACTTCAAGGATGAAGGTGCGATGGTATATAGCGGCAGCGACAAACATAATATTGCGCTTAGCGTGAAAAGCGAAGTGAATAAGCGGCTCTCCGTTACAGGACGTATCAACTTCGATTATCTGAAAGTGTATGGAGCAGGTGTTGCCGGAAATGGTACGAATGAAGGCGGAAGCAATGTAGATGCAAAGTTTAATAAAATGGTTCAGATTTTGCAATACCGTCCTACCATTGGTATACGTGGCAATGACTCGGATTTGTTGGCAGGAGAAGACCCTGTATTAAGCGATGCGGACGGAAACGTGATGCAGAACCCGTTGATTGCCGCCGCTGAAGAAAAGGATAATAAGGAAACACGTACTTTGCAAGCCAATGGCGGACTGACTTTCAAAATCATCAAAGGATTGACTTTCCGCAACAATACGGGTATGCGTTATCAGCTTTACCGCCGGGAGCTTTTCTATGGCGACCAATCTATTATGGGAAGACGCAGCGGTATTTACGGCTCTATCAGGAATACGGAGACCGGAAGTTTTCAGACCTCTAACGTCTTGACTTATGATAAACGTTTTCAGAAGAAGCATAAAGTGGTAGTACAATTGGGACAGGAATTTGTAAAACGCTGGACTCGTGTGCTCGAATCCGGTGTCAGTGGGTTGCCTACCGATGAGTTCATTTTGGGAGATATGAGTCTGGGTACTCCATCCGTTGCTTCGTCCGATGAAAACTATGATGATAATCTGCTCTCTTTCTTCGCTCGTCTCAACTATGACTTTACCGATAAGTATTTGTTTTCCGCGACGTTCCGTGCGGATGGCTCTTCTAAATTCGGAAAGAATAATAAATGGGGATATTTTCCTGCCGTATCGGCAGCATGGCGTGTGGGTGAAGAGGATTTTATAAAGAAACTGAATATTTTCTCCGACTTGAAATTCCGTATCGGATACGGTTTGGCGGGTAACAACAGAATCGGTAGTTATAACAGTCTTGCTTTGATGTCTTCCATCATCACAGCTATGGGAGATCAGCTTACTCCCGGTTATGCTTCCAAGCAGATACCGAATCCCGATCTGAAGTGGGAAGCGAATAAGACTTTTAATATGGGAGTTGATTTAGGCTTTCTGAATCAACGTATCACTGTTTCGCCCGAATTCTATATAAATAGGAGTAGTAATTTGCTGCTTAACGCCCAGCTGCCTTATTCTTCCGGTTATCAGACCATGTTGATTAATGCCGGAGAAACGAAGAATGTAGGTGTGGAACTGACTGTGAATACAGTGAATTTCTCTACAAAGAAGTTTAGTTGGAACACTACACTGACGCTGTCGCACAATAAAAATTCAGTGAAAGCATTGACCGGTGAGGCGGTGCAACTCTATGAAGCCAGGTTCGGCTTTAACCAAAACACTCATCGTATTGCTGTCGGAGAACCATTAGGACAGTTCTATGGTTACATCACCGAAGGGCTGTATCAGGTAGATGATTTCAATTATGATGCTTCTACGCAGACCTATACCCTGAAAGATGGGATACCTTATCATGGTGATAAAGGCCGGATTCGTCCGGGTATGTGGAAGTTTAAGAACTTGACCGGAGACGATAATGTGATTGATGAAAATGATAAAACGGTCATTGGTAACGCTCAACCGAAATTCTACGGAGGATTGAACAACTCTTTTACTTACAAAGGATTTGATTTGAGTATATTCCTGACTTTCAGCTATGGCAACGAAGTGCTGAATGCGACCAAACTGGTTACCAGTAAGGTAGGTAGCTTGAACTACAACGCATTGGATGTGATGAATAGCTCTAATCGTTGGATGACCATCAATTCGGATGGACAGAAAGTGACAGATCCCGGAGAACTGGCTGCTCTGAATGCTGGTAAAACCGTAGCCGCTTATCATGATGCTCAACAAGGAGACAATTATATTCATTCATGGGCAGTGGAGGATGCTTCCTATTTGAAACTAAGTAATGTGACTTTGGGATATACATTCCCTAAAAACCTGATTGCAAGGGTAGGATTGAAGAACTTGCGTTTGTATGCCACCGGTAATAATCTCTTGACTTGGACCAAGTATTCAGGTTTCGATCCGGAAGTCTCTACGATGAAAAGCGGTTTGACACCGGGTGTTGACTTTGGAGCGTATCCGCTTAGTCGTTCTTTTATTTTTGGTCTCAACGTAGCATTTTAATTCTTTAAATACATAGTAATCATGAAAAAGATACATCTATTATATGCCGTATTCGCCTTGTTGGCAACAGGATTTTCCTCTTGTGAGGATTTGCTGACGGAAGAACCTAACTCAAAATATGACCGGGACCGCTATTTCGATTCGGAAGATAAAGCGGAAATGGCAGTGATGGGAATATATAGTTCATTGTCGGACTTTAATCATTATGGTTGGTACGAAATGGCTTCTCCTGCATCAGACGATACCTATTATACGGCCCGTACGCAGTCTGACAATCAGGTTCACGATATTGCACATTATCAGCTAAACTCCACGAATACGTGGATTGAAAGTATCTGGAAACTGAAATATGAGGGAATCGACCGGGCTAACCTCACCATTGACGGAATCTGTGGCATGACAGGATACGCAGAAAATACCCGTCTGAAAGCATTGGAAGCGGAAGCTCGCTTTCTGCGTGCTTTCCTCGCATTTGATTTGGTGAGATATTGGGGAGATGTGCCTTTCAAAACATCTTATTCATCATCCTACGAATCTGCTTTTGGTGAACGTGTGGACAGGGAAGTGATTTATGACGAGATTATATCCGACCTTACTTTCGCTAAAAACAATCTGGATTGGGCAACTGCTTCTTCCAGTCCCGAACGGGTGACGCAAGGGGCTGCCCGTGCATTGCTGATGCGTGTATATTTGCAACGTGCAGGATATAGCCTTCAATCGAATGGACAGTTGAAACGTCCGGAGGACAGTAAGCGGATGGAATATTTCGATGCAGTGATAAAAGAGTGGGAGGCTTTTGAAAAGAAAGGGTACCATGATTTTTATGATGGTGGTTATGAGGCACTCTTTAAAAGCTACTCGCAGGGGGTACTGAATAATAAGGAGAGTCTTTGGGAGATTGCTTTCTATCATTCACAAGGACGTCGTAACGGTGGAGCATGGGGGATTTATAACGGTCCGCAGGTGGCGGAACCTACCGGAGTTTCTGCATCTGAATCAAATCAGTATATGGGACGTGCCAACGGTTTCTTTATAGTAGTCCCCGAATGGCGTAACTTCTTCGAAGCGAGCGATAAACATCGTGATGTCGCTATTTGCACCTATCGTTATACCTGGAATGGTACTAAAAAAGAGCATGTAAAAGAAGAAAGAAATGCAGGTAGCTGGTATGTGGGAAAATGGCGCCGGGAATGGATGCCGAAAGAGTCGTGGAACAAGAATATCAATTATGCGGATGTGAACTATTGTCCTTTGCGTTATGCTGATGTGGTATTAATGGCTGCCGAAGCGTATAATGAAACGGGAACGGACAGACAGAAAGCATGGGATTTGCTGAATAGCGTACGTACACGTGCTGAAGCAACTTCTATTACAGAAGCGAATTATGATGAAATGATGAGCGCACGGAAAAAGACACATAACCTGACTTTCATTGACGACTCTACACCGGAAGGAAAGTTCCGTACGGCTCTCTACTGGGAACGTGGCTTCGAACTGGCTTTTGAAGGACAACGCAAATATGATCTGATACGTTGGGGAGTGTTGGGAAAGGCTCTGAAACTGTTTGGTGAGATCAGTTCCGTCAATCAGAAAGAGAACAAACCATATCCGGCTTACCGGAATTTTACAGAGGGTAAACATGAACTTTTCCCTATCCCTCTGAAAGAGATACAAAGTAATCCGAAACTCAATGGAATGAATAATAACGGGTATTGAGAAGACTCTCAATAGAATAGGCGACTGGAAAAATATACAAAAATAGTTTGCCAATTCAAAGAAAAGCCGTACTTTTGCAAGCCGATTATTATCACAAAATGATAAGAGA
>ENA-OPNB01001598-OPNB01001598.1-human-gut-metagenome-genome-assembly--contig:-NODE-1598-length-15526-cov-1.782496_pt1 | contig 15526 bp, 8 predicted proteins | sample MGYA00241528_ERZ501754 | MGnify/ENA primary metagenome ERZ501754 (study PRJEB25962, sample SAMEA2042646) | human gut metagenome | biome: human gut; feature: human-associated habitat; material: faeces... | reverse complement strand
TGATGCGAATTAAGGCAGATTTGGCTAATAGTTATATGGCATATTTATGGTATTCTGATCTTTTGAAAGATTGTAAGACACGGGAAGAGGGAGAAAAGGTTGCGAATGATTTTAACAAGTCTATCCGGGAATACATAAATCCGTTGTTAAAGGAGATTTCTGCTAAGGATGAGTATTTGGAGGTTGCTGTGGTGAGAGATGTGTTGTCGAGTTGTAATGAAATAGACCCTTCTATTTTTGATTTCCCGAAATCACAACGGTTGAAAGAATTGAATGAAATTTATGGTGTGGGGGAACGGATGGATGAGGAAATGACGAAATCACTTTATGATGAATTGTATGCCTACGGTTCCAAGTTGAAAAATGCGGATTTTAAACAAGCATTTTTAGGGCGATTGGAGAAACGGGCAAAGTTGATGGAGGGACGTCCTGCAATTGATTTCACGGTAGTGAATATGGATGGGAAGGAGGGTAAATTAAGTGATTATAAAGGCAAAGTTTTGTTCGTGGATTTTTGGGCTACTTGGTGTATGCCTTGTTTGGGAGAGATGCCTTATTTTAACGAGTTAAGCAAGCAGTTTCCGAATATTCAATTCGTTGGTATTTCTTTGGATGACAATACGGAGGTGTGGTTGAATAAATTGAAAGGAGATGCCGATCATGGAAAGGTGTTAGAGTTGTTTTCTACCGATCCGTTGGTTCGGACGGGATGGGATATTACGGGAATTCCACGTTTCTTGTTGATTGATAAAGATTTTAAGATTATTTCCGCTTCTGCTCCCCGTCCTTCTGAAAAAGATGTGATTGTTCCTCTGTTGGAAAAATATAACAAGAAGTAATGTTATGATGAAGTTTATATGCGTTTACGTTGTAATCTTGTTGGCAAGCATAAGTTTGTGTCATGCTGATGGTTTTAAAATTAAAGGGAAAATCAGTGGGGGTGGAGAGGGGGTGAAAGTTTTCTTGACTGATCTCTCACAATACAGGCATTTTTATGATAGCACCACGATTAAAAATGGTGAGTTTGAATTTAACGGGAAAGTGGAATCTCCTGAAATGCGTTCTATCACGATTTATAAAAATGACAGTCAGCGAGGAGAATGGAAAAGTACGGTGAAGTTACCGATCTTTGTTGATAATTCATCCATGACGTTGGAAGCTCCTTATGATAGTTTGCCTACTAAATCGAGTAAGACGGTTCCGGGATGTATTAAAATTACTGGTTCTCCGGCTAATGATTTGTACATGAAATACGATAAAGGGTTGGAACCCTTGTCCACCTTGAATTCTACATTATTCGAGAAGTATCGAGTGGCTTATTATTACGCGAAGGCCGACGAGTTGGGACGTAAGAATATGCAACCCGCTTATGACGCTTTGGAAGAATTGGAGAATTGTAAAGATGAGATTTATCGTTACAAGGTGAAATTTATTCAAGAGAATTCGGATTCTCCGGTAGCCCTGTATGTTGCTGGTACGTTGGCGATAACCAAGTACGGGCGAGGTGAGATAAACAAGGTGTTGGCTTTGTTGTCGGAACCGTTGCGAAATAGTCCGAAGGGAAAGGCGCTGGAGAAAAGATTAAATAGCATCCCGGTTTACGTAGGGGATCAGTATCTGGATATTGATATGTTGGATAAAGAAGGGAATACGGTGAATTTATCGGATGTGATAAACCCCGGTCAATATACTTTGTTGGAGATTTGGGCTTCCTGGTGTGGTCCGTGTCGGGGGGATATTCCTCATCTGAAAGATGCGTATTCGGCTTATCACGCGAAAGGATTTGATATCGTGAGCGTGTCAATTGATGCTAATAAAGAACAGTGGAAGAAAGCATTGGAACAGGAACAAATGGCTTGGTTGCAGGTGTGCGATAAAGGAGAAGGATTTGACGGGTTTATCGTGAAAAAATACGGAATTAGCGGGGTTCCTAGTTCTTTTCTGATCGATCCCCAAGGTAAGATTATCTTGACAAATGCTCGTGGAGGGTGGTTGGATACGAAGTTGATAGAGTTGTTTGAGAAATAACGAATTGTGTTTGTATAAATGTTTGTAGAGGTTATTCCTTTGGGAATAGCCTCTTTTTTAATTAAATATTTCCGAGGGTTATTGTATAACACGACAAATAGTTTATTTTTGCAGGTAAGATGTCGTGAATAAAGGATAATATGTCGAAAGATTTTTTGGAGCATAAGGCTTTTGTGGAGTTGTTTGATTTGCATTACGGGAATCTCGTGGGATTCGTGTATGGTTACGTGAGGGATGAAGAGGTGGCTAAGGATATTGTTCACGATACTTTTTTGACTTTTTGGAATAACCGGAAACGGTTGGATTTATCCTATTCTGCAAAATCTTATTTGTTTACGTTGGCCCAGAATTATGCGTTGAATTACTTGAGACATTTGCGGGTGGTGGAGGTGAACGAACGGGGGGTGAGTCAGCTACTGGAAGCTGCTTCAGACGAATTAGCCGAGTACGATGAGCGTTATGCTCGTGTGGAAGAGAAATTGGCTCAGTTGCCGGATAAACAACGGGAGGTTTTCTTGAAGTGCGTGGTGGAGGAGAAAAAATATCAAGAGGTAGCTGATGAACTGGATGTGAGTATTAACACGATCAAGAAACATATGTCGCGGGCGTTGAAGTTTTTGAGGGATGAGTTACAGGGCGAATCTATTTTACTTTTCATATTGAGTAATAGGTGATTATCTTTTTATTTTTGATTTTAGATAAAAAAATATCTTTTTTGTCACCCTTTTTTGAAGGGTACGTGTGATAGATGTAAAATGACAATCTATGGGATACACGGATGAAGATATCGAATTTGCTAACCTGATATTGACGGATCGGGGGAATTTGGATGATGCGAAGGTTGAGGTGTGGATGAAAGATCCGGAACACGTGATGTTGCTGAAGGAATTTGCCACGGTTTATCAGAAGCGGATGAATATAGATTTTAACCGGGATAAGAAGGAGGAATTTGCCCGGTTGGAAAACACGATTCAAGAAAGAAAGAGTCGACGGATGACGTTACGTTGGTCGGTGGCTGCTTCTGTTATTTTGTTTATCGGTTTGTTCGTGGGACGTATGGTCAATGAATGGCGAAATTTGGATGAGATGCGGATGCTGGCGGAGACAGAACGGATTGTACCGGGTGTGAAAGCTGAGTTAATTTTAAGTACGGGCGAACGAGTGGTTTTGAATCAACAATGTGTATCAATAGAGGGAGTGAATGAGACGGGAATTCAAAATGATTCGGTGACCGGATTGAATTATACGACGGCAAAGGTGCAGGGGGAAGGGATGATTTATAATACGATGCGTATCCCGGTGGGGGGATTTTACCAGTTGGCGTTGTCTGACGGGAGTAAGGTTTGGTTGAATTCGATGACAGAATTTCGTTTCCCGGTTGCTTTTACAGGCGAAGAGAGAAAAGTGTATTTGACAGGAGAGGCTTATTTTCAGGTGGCGAAAGACACGACTAAACCTTTCCGAGTTGTGGTAAACGACATGATGGTGGAGGCTTTGGGCACGGGCTTCAATATCAACGCCTATCAGGATGACAATTGTTTGCGTACTACTTTGGTAGAGGGAAAAGTTCGGGTTTCATATTCGGATACTCGTCAGGAATGTATTCTTGTGCCGGGCGAGCAGGCTGTTTTAAAGGAAGGGGTACTTACATCTGGACAAGTAAATGTGGATGATATTATCGCTTGGAAAAAGGGACGTTTCGTGTTTAGTGATATGCCGTTGGAAACCATTGCTAATCAATTAGAGCGTTGGTATGATGTGGAGATTCGTTTTGATGACACGGTGGCGAAATATTATCGTTTTACCGGAGTTATGAAACGTTATAATGAATTAGAACAGGTGTTAGGCTTAATAGAAGAGACGACCAATGTCAGATTCAAAGTGGAAGGGCGGCAGGTGAGAGTATTTCGGAATTTATAATAAAAAAACGGTAACCGTTGATGCGATTACCGTAGGTGTGTTTTAATCGGCCGGACACAAATTGCAGTAGGCGTCCGGTAATTGTTAAACCCATAACTACAAATGTATGAATTTTTTATTGAAAACATGGAGGTTTATGAAATTAACCGTTTTTTTAATCCTCTTTGGAATTTTGAGATTAAATGCGGGCACTTATGTTCAGGCAGACAGCATTAGTCTCGATCTAAGTAATGTGACCTGTAAAGAGGCGCTTGATGCGATAAAAAAACAGACTAATCTGGATTTTTTTTACAACAATCAGGAAATTAATGCCATGGGTAAAGTTTCTGTGCGTTGTCGGAATGTTTCATTGGAAGCGGCTTTGCGACAAGTTCTGGGAAAGAATTTCACGTTCCGAATCGTTGATAATACCGTTATTATCCGTCCCGAGAAAATGAAACCAGATCCCGTGAAACAACAGGTCGTCAAAGGTGTTGTTGTGGATGCTCAAGGATTGCCTCTGCCGGGTGTGACTGTTTTATTGAAAGGTACAACTTTGGGAACGTCAACAGATATGGATGGAAACTTTACTTTGAATAATGTATCAGGTGGTACGTTGGTGATTTCTTTTATTGGTTATAAGACGTTGGAAGTTTCTGTAAAAGGGACGAATCTGGCTAAAATTATCATGCACGAAGATACAGAGGTGCTGGATGAGGTTGTCGTGGTAGGTTATGGTACTCAGAAAAAAGAATCGTTGACAGGCTCGGTAACAGTGGTCGACCAAAAACTTTTTAAAGACAAAGGTACGGTGCCCAATCCGCTTTCGGCTATGCAAGGTCAGGTTCCGGGCTTACGCATCACCCGATCGTCGGCTGCTCCTGGTGAAGAAGGATGGGGTGTCTCAATTCGTGGCTCTGTCTCGAAAAACAAGGTAGAACCTCTCTTGATTATTGACGGTGTACCAGCCAGTGGTGTGAGCGAGATGGCTCAACTCAATGCCGATGACATCGAAACCATTAACTTTCTGAAAGATGCTTCGGCTGCTATTTATGGCGCAAAAGCAGCGGGTGGTGTGATTTTGGTAACTACCAAACGTCCCGATGCCGGCAGAACCAAGGTGGAATATAGTGGTTCGGTTACACGTAAAATTGTGGGTTTACAGCCCCGCATGATGAGCATGGACGAATGGACGGACGGTGTGCTCCAAGCCCGTTTGAATGACGGCTATGGCGAAGATGACAACTGGGTACGTTATGCCCGTTTGGCTAAAGCGATGAAGGGGAGTTGGATTAATCTGCATGGTGGAAACAACCCCGATGAAGATCCCATTCCGGGAGGATTCCGTGGTGTGGCCGATTTTGTGTTTCACGATATGAACTGGACTGATGTGCTTTGGGGAAATGCCACTTCTACCCAGCATAACCTCAGCGTAAGCGGAGGTTCGGAAAAATCGACCTACCGACTTTCGTTGGGTTATTTGAACGACCAGGGGACGTTGCAATGGGGGAACAACTCGAACGAACGCTATAACGTACGTTTATTCAACAGTTTCAAGATAAACAACCGTATCAGCTTGGAAACCAACATGTCAGCTAGTCGTCAGCATCAGGTGGCTCCTACACAGATTGGTAGTATATTAGGCAGTAGCATACCACAGCCAGGGCTACCGGTTTCGACTATTGATGGCAAACCGTATGCGTGGGGAGGCATTCATACCCCTAACTGGTCGGCCGAATTGGGTGGTGACAACAAACTTGTGGTGACCACAATGAATGTGAACGAGATTTTGAAAGTGAACATTTTGGATGGTCTTGATTTTCAGGGAACTTTGGGATACTCAACGAACAATGCGGCCCGTGACGAACAATATCTTTCGATTGATTGGTATCAATACGACGGTACACCGATTCAAAATGAGAACTCTCCCTATCCCGCAAAAGAAAAATCATCGTATACTAAAAGTTCTGCGCGTACCGACAATTACACGGCATCAGCTTTCCTCACTTATAAGAAATTATTTGATGAGGTTCATGACATATCGCTTATGGGAGGTGTGCAATACGATTATGCCGCTTACGATTATAGCGGCACCAAAGCAATGGACGTAGAAGCGGCAATCGAATCGCTTAACGGTAAAGGACAAATTTACATAGACAAGGTAGACCGTTGGGAGGAAGCCATTCTCTCTTATTTCGGTCGCTTGAATTATAATTACAAGTCGAGATATATGGTTGAAGTGAATGCTCGCTACGACGGTTCTTCGAAATTTTTGCCCAAGAACCGCTGGAACTTCTTTTGGGGCGCATCAGCTGGATGGCGTATCACTGAAGAGAAATTCATGGAGAACTTGCGTGACTATGTGAATGAACTGAAACTACGTGCCTCATATGGTGAGGTAGGTAATCAAAATGGTATTGGACGCTATGACGGCATCCAACTTTACAATTACAAATCGAACAGTGGCGCTTTGTTGGGCAACTCGAAAGGAACCTATGTGGAATCTGCCGGACTGGTGAGCACCATGCGTACTTGGGAACGTATCTACAACTATAACTTGGGGATTGACTTCGGATTCCTCAACAATCGCCTTACAGGTACGTTCGAGGTCTTTAAAAAGAAAAACGACAATATGCTGGTTTCGCGTCTGCACCCCGGTGTATTGGGTGGAACTGCTCCCAGTACTAATAGCGGTAAGTTTGAGGCCAATGGTTACGATGCCAGCTTGACTTGGCGTGACAAGATAGGCGGTTTCAACTACCACGTTGGCGGTACGTTAACCTATATGACCAACAAACTAGTCGATGGAGGTAACATCGTGGTGAGCGCAGGTTATAACGAAGCTGTGAATGGCTACCCACTCAACTCGGTATTTGGTTACCGCTATGTGGGCAAGGTACAAAACCAAGACCAACTGGACTATTACGTGGACAAATATGTGGGCAGCAACTCTATCGCTCTACCTGCCAACTTGCGTTTGGGCGACCACATGTATGAAGATGTGAACAAAGACGGTAAACTGACACAAGACGACCTTGTATTTCTTGGTTCCGACGACCCAAAATATTCGTTCTCGTTTAATTTCGGATGCGAGTGGAAAGGATTTGATTTCAATACCGTGTTCCAAGGTGTGGGCAAGCGTACCATTTATCGTGAAATCGACTCTTGGAAAGTGCCTTTTAAAGCTATTTGGCTGAACACTACTAACCAGTCGGTAGGTAATGTATGGAGTCCTGAAACTCCCAATAACCATTTCCCTACTTATTCAAACAGTAATGACATCAATAATTATAACTACATTCCCTCTACCTGGTCGGCCGATAACGGAGCTTACCTGCGTCTCAAAGAGATTGTACTAGGTTACACATTGCCAAAGGCATGGATGAATAAGAGCGGTTTTATCAGCAACCTGCGTATTTATGTATCGGGCGCCGACTTGTGGGAGAAATCGTATATCACCGATGGTTGGGATCCCGAAGCCACCCGCAAAGTGGAAAACAAGCAACGCTATCCGTTTAACCGCACCGTGACTTTCGGTGTGAATGCCATATTCTAATTTTTATTCTTAATATTGAAGATAACAATGAAAAAAATAGCATATATTTTAGGAATCATTTGCGCCATGACCATGCAGTCGTGTTTAGACCTTGAACCCAAGACGCAATTGGCGGATACCAACTATTGGAAGTCGCCCGAACACTTCAAACTTTTTGCCACCCAGTTCTACAGCTGGTCGGCCGACTTTCGATGGCTCGACGACAGTCAGCACGCTGATATTCGCTCGGACTTGTTTGCTGGTAGCACGGTGAACATCTATAGTAACGGAACGAACAGTATTCCGTCGTCAGACAAGCATTATACCGACAATTACAATCGTATTCGTCAAACCAATACTTTATTGCAACAAGCCGATACGTATGAACAACAAGCTGACATCGCCATTTCGGTGGGGGAAGCCCGTTTCTTCCGTGCTTATTGTTACTTTGAGTTGTTGCAGGCTTATGGTGATCTTATCATTACCCGCACACCGCTCGACATCGACTCGCCTGAGATGCAGAAGGCCCGTAATCCGCGTACCGAGGTAGCTGACTTCATCATTGACGACTTGAAAGAAGCCGCTAAACTATTACCCGTCGATAAGGCTATCAGCAGCAGCGATGAAGGTCGCCTTTCCAGCGAAGCCGCTTTGGCGTTTCTTTCGCGTGTAGCCCTTTACGAAGGTACATGGGAGAAATTTCATAATGGCGGTCAAAATACCGAACGTACAAAAGATTTGCTCAATACCGCAGCACAGGCGGCTCATGATGTGATGGCGGGCGGAGCATTCGAACTTTTTGCTCCTCAAGAATTGGGTACGGAGGCCTACAAGTATCTCTTTATCTTGGAGAATGAAAAGTCGAACCCTGCCAGTATCAATAAAACAGGTAATAAAGAGTATATCTTTACCCGCCGCCACGACCCTGTTATCAATTCTATCGGGTTCAACATAACCCAAGGGCGTTTGGGTAATGCCTTGTATGTTACTCGTAAAATGGCTAATATGTATCTGCAAAGCAATGGGTTGCCCATCAATCCCCAAACGTGGAATTACACGAAAGTGGATGATGAATATAAAAATCGCGACAACCGCATGAACAATCAGCTTATGGTGCCCGGACAAACTTACTGGGGTACAAACGGCGGACGCATTGATTGGAGCGGCAATGCAGCCGAAATAGCCAATGCCTCGCATAGGAACTTCATGCCTCAGACGGGTACGGGGTACTTTCCTCACAAGTGGTGTAGCGAACGCGACGGAGTGCCTACCGGTATGGAAGCTTACGATTTCCCTATCATCCGCTATGCCGAGGTACTGCTGAACTATGCCGAAGCCGTGTTTGAACGCGATGGACAAATATCGGATGAAGACTTAGCCATCAGTTTGAACCTGACACGCAAACGCATCAACCCCGAAATGCCTGACTTGACTAACGACTTTGTTACGGCAAATAATTTGGATATGCGCACAGAGATTCGTCGTGAGCGTACCATCGAATTTTTCGATGAGAATTTCCGCATTGATGATCTGAAGCGTTGGAAAACGGCCGAAGACGAAATGCCGATGAATCTCACCGGTGTGAAGTGGAAAGATACTGATTTTGAAAGCAGATGGCCCGATGCTTCTTTTAAAGACAAAGATGGTGAAGGCTGCATTATTCACGAAAAAGGACGCAACTGGCACGAAAAGCATTACTTGTTGCCGCTGCCCACTGACCAACTCAAGCTGAACTCCAACTTGAAACAAAATCCGGGTTGGAACCAATAATCCATTCATTATTCATTTATAAAGTAATCGAATTATGACATACAAAAACATACTTCAAAAGGGTGCATTTGCAACACTGTTGGCGGGTGCCTTGGTGGTGACCGTTTCGTGCAACGATGACGATGTATCCCCTGTTTTAGAAGAGAGAGTGCTCGTTAAGGAAATCAACCTTGAAGTGACCTCCGAACTGCCTCTGCTGATAGGCACTGACACTTTGATAAAATATACTGTAGGTCCTGATGAGGCTTTCAACAAAGAGGTGGTATGGAAATCGACTGTGCCCGATGTGGCTACCGTAGATGCCGAAGGACGCATCACTGCAGTGAAGGCCGGTAATACGGTCATTTCGGCCAAACCGGTTGTAGGCTATTCTGCCACTTCGACCATCAATGTGAAGGTGGTAAACGAAATCATTCACATCACTGATATCAGTCTTACTAATGAAGAGCTTGAAGTGTTTGTTACCTCGACTCTGCCGCTCATTTGGCAGACTACTCCGGTCGATCCCACTTACCCCGGAGTGATTTGGAAAAGCCTTACTCCCGATAAAGCCACCGTCAATGAAAAAGGCGAGGTGAAGGGCATAGCCGAAGGAAAGGCACGCATCCAAGTTACCGCTACCGACGACAAACATTTCACGAAAGAGTTTGAAATTAAGGTGAAGCCCATTATCTATATCGAAAGTATGGAATTTGTGAAAGAAACAGACAAACTAGCTTTGGGCGAAACCTACACTCCACAGATGAATGTAACGCCGATAGATGCTACGCTTTCGTACATCGCATGGGAAAGCAGTAAGCCGGATGTTGTAGAGATTGACGAAAAAGGCCGGTTCGTGGCGAAGGCTTATGGCAATGCAGTAATTACCGCTTTGGCCGACTATGGTGATGGTAAACCTGTCAAAGCTACGATGAGTGTCAGCGTGAGCGAAGGTTTAATGAACGACCAGTTTACTGTCGAGAATATCTGGCAGCCATTCGGAAACTTTACTCACCGGGAGTTTGAATGGATGGAGAATGACGGAGTACTTCGTATTTTCCCCGGTGAAGATAAGACTTACAAAGCTGTTCGCATTTGTCGCACCGGCGGTTTTGGGTTCAACGTAACCAACTATCCCATCTTAGCCTTTAAAATGAAATTTCCCGAAAATGTGTTCGAAGCATCAACAAGCATAGAGTGGTATCTCGACATTTGGGGTGGAAGCGGCATTACCGTAGCCGGTAAATATGGCGAAGATACCGATAAAGGAAAAAATGCCATGACTGTGGTAGATTGCGGTGAATACAAAGTATTCTACGCCGACTTTACGAAGAAATTCCTCGGCAAGAATCAACAGTATATGCCTACTGCATTGACGAAGTACGACACGGTGGAACTTCAATTTTGGAAAATATGGTATGAAACCAATGAAACAGGTAGCATTTATGTGGATTGGATAAAGACTTTCGAATCGGAACAAGAACTGAAAGATTTGATAAAGAACGAAAGTGGTAAACAATAGCATCTACTTTCTCTGGAAACTGATTGAATAACAAAATGAAAATTGAATGTATGAAAAATCTGATTTATACCTTCGTGAGCAGCATAACGTTTGTGTTGCTGATCGGCTGTAGTGCTGAGTTTGAGAATGGAACTCCCGAACCATGGCAACGCGAAATCAACCCCAATGAAAATTATGAGTACATCATCAAGCATCCTTGTCTGGTGAACACCGAAGCTGACTTTGAACGCGCACGCCGCAAAGTGAACGAACGTGCCGAACCTTGGATTAGCGGTTGGGAAAAATTGTGCGAAAGCCGATTTGCCCAACTGAGCTACAACGCAAACCCGCAAGAAGAAATTGTACGTCACTCGCAAGGTGGCAACTTCAATACGGCCGCTTTCGATGCCGGTGCCGCTTATCAGTTGGCTGTACGCTGGAAAATTTCGGGAGATGAAGATTATGCCAAGGCAGCTGTTAAAATTCTGAACGGATGGGCTAAGACTTGTAAGGGGGTGAATTATAAAACATGGCCCGACGACAGCCATCGTCTGCTTGCCGCCGGATTTATCGGATACCAGTTTGCTGCTCCCGCTGAATTGATGCGGGATTACGAAGGCTGGAAAACCGAAGATTTTGAAGTCTTCAAGAAATGGATAGATAAAACTTTCTATCCTATCTGTGATGATTTTTTGGATAACCACTTTAATTCTTCAGCCATTTCGGGTTGGATGAGTTGGGATCTGCCCGCCATGCTCACGATTCTTTCTATCGGCGTGCTGAACGATGACGATGCCAAGATTAAACAAGCCTTGGAATTTTTCTATCACGGAAAAGGTATGGGCTGTATCGAATGGTCGGTGAAAGGCATGCACGAGGATCCTGCGGGAAAAGTGAAAGGCAGACATTTGGCACAGAGCCAAGAGATGGGACGCGACCAGGGGCACGCTACTCTCAACGTAGGCTTACACGCTTACTTCTGTCGTACAGCCTATAACATGGGTATCGACCTTTTTGCCTACAACGACAACATTGTTCTCGACCTCTGCGAATATACGGCTAAGTATAACTTAACTTCGGCCGAAGATGTGGAAATGCCTTTCGAACCTTACTATCACCCCAAATATGGTTGGCACGAGAAGGTGTCGGCCGAGGCTAAGGGGCGTGCCCGTCCGGGATGGGAACTCCTCTACAACCATTATGCCAAGGTGAAAGGTATGAATGCACCCTATTCTCAAGCCTTTGCCGAAAAGGAACGCCCCGAAGGATATGGTGAGCGTGGAACTGCTGAAGCCGGCGATTTGGGATTTGGGACATTATTATATACTGAAGAATAACTTTTGAGTTTTCCGGCTGATTTCAAGGAGTTAAGAGGTTAGACTTCTTAACTCCTTGATACTACTCTGTGAAACCTTCACAACTCTTTCCTTATGATAAATAGATTATTTTCTACCTTATTATTCCTTTCCTGTCTTTTGGGTGGTTTGTCTCAAACGGCAAAGGCGCAAAACAACGAGTGGGAAAATCCCACCAAATATGAGTGGAACAAAGAGAAACCACACGCTGACTTTCGCCTTTATGAGCGGACAGATGATGCTGTGAACGATAATCCACAAAAATCGCCTTGGCAATACTCGTTGAATGGTACGTGGAAATTTGTTTATGCTCCCTCTATCGCAGAAAGCATAAAAGATTTTTATTGTACAGATTTATCCGACAATGATTGGGATACAATTACTGTCCCTTCCAACTGGGAAATCCAAGGATTCGGTGAGCCGATAATTCGCAACATTCAGTATGTGTTTTCACCCAATCCACCTTATATCGACGTTGATAATCCTGTAGGGACTTACCGGCGCACATTTACGGTTCCTCAAAACTGGCAGGGGCGTGAAGTGTTGTTGCACTTCGGTTCCATCAGCGGCTACGCCCGTATCTATGTGAACGGACAGCAGGTGGGTATGACTAAAGCATCCAAGACTCCGGCAGAATTTAATGTGACAAACTATTTAAAAAAAGGAGAGAACTTACTTGCTGTACAAGTGTATCGCTGGCACGATGGCAGCTATATGGAAGACCAGGATTTTTGGCGTCTAAGCGGTATCGAACGCGATGTTTTTCTGACCGCTTATCCCCCAACGACCATTTGGGATTTCTTTTTGCATGCAGGACTGGACGATACCTACCGACACGGGCAATTTCGGGCTACTGTAGACTTGCGTTCGTTCAATGCTAATGCAACTCTACAAAAAGGGACACTTACACTCGAATTGAAGGACGCAGGGGGGAAGACTGTCTTATCTGCGCAGAAAGCATATTGTATCTCAGATATAAGTACTACACTTACTTTCGAAGGCACTGTGCGCAATGTACGGAAATGGAGCGCTGAACACCCTTCGCTTTACGACTGTATTCTGACACTTCGAGCCAATGACGACAAGCAACAGACGGTAGTGGCTCATAAAGTCGGATTCCGTCGCATTGAGATTAAGAATACACGGCTACTGGTAAATGGTGTACCCACCTATATAAAAGGTGTTAACCGTCACGAACATAACGACAGCTTGGGACATACGCAGACTCGCGAAATCATAATGAATGATTTGCGACTGATTAAACAACTGAACATGAACGCTGTTCGTACCAGTCATTATCCCAATCATCCGTTATTCTATCAATTGTGTGATCAATATGGTATCTATGTAGTGGATGAGGCCAATATTGAAACTCATGGAATGGGTTCGGTTCCTTATTTTAAAGATACCATTCCGCATCCTGCTTATCGTCCCGAATGGTATGCTGCTCATGTCGACCGTATCACCCGAATGGTCGAAAGGGATAAAAATCATCCATGTATCATCGGATGGTCATTAGGAAACGAATGTGGCAATGGAATCGTGTTCCACGATGAGTATAAACGTTTGAAGAAATATGACCCCGGTCGTTTTGTACAGTTCGAGCAGGCTTGGGAAGATTGGAATACAGATATTGTCTGTCCGATGTATCCCAATATGTGGAAAATAACAGAATATCGGAAGTCCGGCAAACAGCGACCGTTTATCATGTGTGAGTATGCTCACGCCCAAGGAAACAGCAATGGCAATTTTAAAGACCTTTGGGATATTATTTATGACAGCCCTAACTTGCAGGGCGGTTTTATCTGGGATTTTATGGATCAGGGATTTAAGATAAAGACCGAACCAAGAGACGGACGTACTTATTGGACGTATAATGGTAAGATGGGTAGTTATAAATGGCTGGAAGATAAGAAAGGGGAACTAAACACGGGAACTGACGGTTTGATTTCTGCCAATGGTATTCCTAAACCACAAGCGTATGAAGTGAAGAAAGTGTATCAGTACATTCAGTTTAGCGCAAAAGACTTGGGGAAAGGAATTATTTCTATTAAAAACCGTTATGACTTTACCAATCTGGATGAGTATGCTTTCATGTGGGAAATATACAAAAACGGAGAAAAAATATCTACGGGGGATTTCAATGTTGATTTAAAACCTCACGAAGAGAAAGAGATACGTTTATCTCTCCCCGTTATTCCAGAAGACGGAAATGAGTATTTCCTTAATCTCTATGTGCACACCCGGGTTGCTACCGATTTAGTACCTGCTGGCTATGAAGTAGCTAGAGAGCAAATGCAATTAAATAAAAGTAGTTTCTTCACATCGCTTCCGCCTTGTTCGGGAAAACTGTCTTATGAAACAAAAGACAATATTTTGTCTTTTCAATCAGGTGCCGTTTCAGGTAAGATTGATTTGAAAAAGGGAATCTTGTTTGATTATATGATAAATGGCAAGCAACCTATCAGGCAATATCCCGAACCAGCCTTTTGGCGTGCTCCGATAGATAATGATTTTGGGAATAAAATGCCCGTTTTGGCAGGTGTCTGGCGGACGGCCCATGTCAACCGCTATGTGAAGAAAGTGACAATAGGGGAGAATAATGAAAAAGGGTTATCCGTAAGGGTTGATTGGGTCTTAAGCGATATTCAAGTGCCTTATACGATGGAATATTTGGTACGGGATAACGGAACTGTCATTGTGACGGGCAGTATCGACCTGACAGGAACGAAACTTCCCGAACTTCCCCGTTTTGGTATGCGTATGGAATTGCATCAACCTTATGAAAACTTGACCTATTATGGTAGAGGGCCTTTTGAAAACTATATCGACCGTTATTCGGGGGCCTTCATCGGACGATATGAGGATAAGGTAGAAAATCAATTCTATTGGTATATACGTCCGCAGGAAACAGGGAATAAAACAGATGTTCGTTGGCTGACTTTATTGGATAGCGGAGGACTGGGAGTGAAAATTACAGGCTTGCAACCTATCTCATTTTCCGCATTGCATTTCTCACCGGAAGATCTTGACCCCGGTCTGACTCGTAAATTACAGCATACTATCGACATTGTTCCGCAAAAAAATATCTTCTTGCATGTTGACCTGAAGCAGCGCGGATTAGGCGGAGATAATAGTTGGGGAATGTATCCGCACAATGAATATCGCTTGCTTGACAAGAAATATACTTATAGCTATATGATTGAATTGGTTGAAAAAGGTTCGGATAAAAATGATTATTTGAACAGCCGCAAATAAAATCTTTCATAGCATTGAGTAAATAATCTCTCCCCTTCGTATTTGCTTGTCATATACAACAAATACGAAGGGGAGACTTTTTTAGGAAAAGGAATGTGCTCTTTTGGAGATTTTTATGTATGTTTGTCACATGTTTAATATGAAAGGAAGCAGTTGTAAGTGAAGAACACGATTAAATATCTGATTCTTATATTAATATAT
>ENA-OPNB01001591-OPNB01001591.1-human-gut-metagenome-genome-assembly--contig:-NODE-1591-length-15619-cov-1.772231_pt1 | contig 15619 bp, 13 predicted proteins | sample MGYA00241528_ERZ501754 | MGnify/ENA primary metagenome ERZ501754 (study PRJEB25962, sample SAMEA2042646) | human gut metagenome | biome: human gut; feature: human-associated habitat; material: faeces... | reverse complement strand
TTTATTGGAAAATTATAAATATAAGAATTGCCGTGACAAAAGCAGAAAGGGGTTATGGTAATGAGCAGATTAGAATGGATAAAGAAAATAATTATAATAGTAGTCGGTTCCGTGGTGGCGGCATATGGAATCACGCTTGCTTTATATGCCGGGTTTGGTGGTGCAACTCTTGCCGTTTTGTGGCAGGGTATTTCTGAAACTTTTCATGTAAGTATAGGTATGGCATCTATGATTGTAGCCATAATTATGATTACATTTGCATTTTTCTACGATAGATCACAGATACATATTGGTACAATTTTATATCAGATTGTATATAGCTTTTGTGTTGATTTATTTGCAAATATACATGTGTACAGTGCGCATTTGTGGGTAAATGCACTTATCATGTTATTGGGTATAATCCTTTTTGCAATGGGAACGGGAATCTATGCGGCAGCTTCTTTAGGGCGTGGTTCTTATGAGGCATTGACATTTTCGCTTGCAGATAAGAATGGCTGGCAGGTAAAAGCTGTGCGAATGATACTTGATATTGTGATGGTTGTTATTGGAGTTATTCTTGGCGGAAAATTTGGATTATGTACTATTTTGACAATTATTTTGTCGGGACCGGTTATTCAGTTTACAGTATCAAAGACAAAAAAAGTATTTAATATCTGAATCACGGTTGTGTTATAATGAGGGAAAAAGTAAATCGGAGGCTGGCGAAAAATTTATGAGTGAATGGAATGCAGCTTTATATGATAATAAACATGATTTTGTCGCGGAATATGGAAAGGGACTTTTAGAGTTTGTGTCTGAGAATAATAATCAAAGTATTCTTGATTTGGGCTGCGGAACCGGAATTCTTACAGTACAATTAAAGAAGCTGGCAGAAGTGGTGATTGGTGTTGACAGTTCGGAAAGCATGATAAAACGGGTGCAACAGCAGTATCCTGACATAAAATTTATGGAGTGTGATGCACTGGCATTACCATTTAAAGAACAGTTCGACGTTGTTTTTTCAAATGCTGTTTTTCATTGGATAACAGACCATAATGCGCTGTTGAATAATATACATAAGGTATTGAAGCCGGGCGGATTATTGGTATGCGAATTTGGTGCTAATGGAAATATTGCAACAATCGAGAATGCATTTATGAGAGTGAGCAGAAATTTGGGATATGAATACAGTCCTAAGTTTAATTTTCCAACAAGTGAGCATTTTGTTGCCTTATTAAGAAAGAACGGATTTATTGTTGATAAAATATATGATTATGACAGACCAACGCCATTAAAAGATAATGAAAAAGGTTTAGCAAACTGGATGAAACAATTTTTTGCGTCTGACTTGGAATTAATGACTGATAAGATGCAGACAGAAGTTATTAAAAGTGTTGAGGATTTAACGAGAAAGTCTCTTTGGAATGGAAGTCAGTGGATTGCGGATTACCGCAGACTAAGGGTGATTGCGCATATATGAATCGGAACTTTCCACTTCTTGTGTTGTAAAAAGATATTGATATACAGTTAATGATTAGAAAAGTTGTTGGTATTCTTGTAATGTTAATTTCGTTTGTGTCTGGTTGACTGGATTATTCAAAATAGTAAATTCGGTCAACCATTTTCCAGATAAAAGTTGACTGGAAAATCATATTTTGCTAATTAGGTCATAAAAAACGACTAAAAAAATTGACCGTATTTGTAATTATTCAAGCTTAGGTCAACTCAGACCTCGTAAAAGTTGACTTTATTTAGAAATAAGCATAAACAAGTCAACGCAAGAGAGAAAATTGGTTGACCGTAGAAAGATTTTTCTAGCAATTAAGTCAACCTAACAGCTATTTATTTTCCAAATTTCTAAAAAACTTGATGTTGATGTCAGCTTATGATATTCTAATAATGAACAATCAATCAGATAAAATGAAGAGGATACCTATGAAAAAGACAAAAGAGCAGCATAATGAACGAAAAAAGGAAATCATGGAAAAATGCTTTGAATGTTATGCAGAAAACGGACTGACTGGTACAGGGATTAAAGCACTTGCCGCAGCCTGCAACTGCACCACAGGCAATCTGTATTGTTACTTTAAAAATATAGATGAGCTGATTCTTGAATCAACCGCCTATTGTATGACCAAGGTAGAGGATGATTTTATGGAAAAGGCACCTACCGATGCTAAGGATGTGTTACGGTTTATTGAAGAGGTGCCTTACTGGACAGCGAAGAAGCACGGGAAAAAGTATCGTTTGATGTATCAAGTGTACACACTTCCCAAGTATATTGAGTATGGAAAGAAATTCTTTGAGGGTGTCAATGAGCGGTATACGGAGTATGCGAAGCAGTTAGAGCCAAAGATTGGTATTCCTCATACGGTGATTACGCCATTAATCTTCATATTCGTCCGTGCCTGTGTTCACTATGCTATGTTTGAAGATGAATATTATCTAAAAAACCAGATGGAAGTCTTGAAACAGGCTGTTGCCCTGTTTGCAGACAAGTACAGAAGGGAAGGTTTTGATGGAGGTGACGATTAATGCGGATAACGGTTAAGAAGAAAGAAAAGAAAAATTACAAATCAGTAAAACTCGTGGTATTTGTTTTAGTGTTCATATTGTTGGTCAATACGGTTCCGGTCAAAGTATCGGCAGCAGAAAGTAAGGAAGACGTATATCTTATGCATTATGGTAATCCTGACTATTGTAGATTGAAAGGTGCGAAACTACCGGGGACAAACTTAGATTTGCTATTGTATTCATGGTATATAGACAGTGATGGACAAGATTGTGCTAAGCTATATTGGTCTGGCAGTTCGGAAGAGTACGCAAACGTCAGTCGTCCTGAGGAAATTCAGGATGATGAAACATGGGATATGGACCCATTTCTATTTACAGACACCGATGACACTTTTAATAACAACATGATCATTACATGGACTGATGCAAATAAGAAGTTTGACGGGACTGAGACGAAGGATGAGATTGCAGGTTCTATGAGAATATCGGTCAGTGCTTTAAATTCATCAACCATAGGGTTTTCGGATAAGATTCTCACAGTTACAAAAGAATCAAGTGATGTCAGTGCATATAATTCTCATGTAACTAAATTTGGAGACAAAATACTCATTACATGGGTGGTTTGTTCCGATGTGAAAAACGATGACGGTGCATATGGGATCGAGGGACTTTATTATGATCCGGATACGAACAAGTTTTCTTCAGACGATAACAAGACCGATGCCAAGGGAAATCTAATACCGATGGTTTTTGCAGAATCCTGCAATTATATTTCCACTCATACAGTGGCAGAGCTCAATGGTTCGGTTGCAGTACTTTATGAAGAGGCCGTGGATGGGACACATGTATCGGATGTGATGTATGATCAGGTAAAACAGAGAGATAAGGTGTCTTTGTATTCTTCGGATGAGTTTAAGAATAACAAAGTTAAACTGGCTGTAAATAATGGAAAAAATGTAGATACAGTCAATCTGCCGGATACATATGGCTCCATTGTTGAAACGGATCTGCCAAAATTAATTTACTACTGCAATGGAAAGATTAAGGAAATCGGTACCAGTTCGGACAGCACATCCGGGTGGAAGATTGAGGAACTCGCAGATGTATCTAAAACAGGAGACGCAAGATATTCGATTCTTTCCAAAGACGGTTCCATGCGGTATATTACGGCGAGAGAGTACAGCCCGTTAAAAATAGATAACTCAGAGATTACCATCAATGGCATGAAATATACAAAGTCTTCCAATGGAAAATGGCTGGATGAGCAAAATAAGGAACAGGATATCAGGCAGGAAGATATTCGCTTGTATTATTATAACAATACAACAGGAAAAGCAGAAGTATTGCCGCAAAAACTACTTGGTAAAGATGGAGTGGTTTTTATGGCGCAGCCGTCTATATTCATTAATCATTCGGGAATGCTTGATGTTACGTGGTTTTATGCAAATGCAAATGAGGATATGAAGTTTAGACTTTGTCATACAACTTATGAACAGCAGTCCTTACAGAAAGCAGATTATACAGCGGTAAATGAAGTAATTGACAAAGTAAATGCACTGAATAAGAATGATTATGAGGATTTTTCTGCTGTGACCGATGCGGTAAATGCTGTTGAGTATGACAAGGATTACACAGAACAGGAAATGGTGGAAGGTTATGCCAAAGCGATAGAAAAAGCCATCAAAGCGTTGAAACTGCGAAGTGCAGATTATACAGCGGTGGATGAAGCACTGGTCAAGGTTAAAGCTTTGGATGCAGATTTATACCGGAACTTTTCGGATGTTACGGCAGCGGTAGATGCCGTTGACCGGGATAAGAACTTTAAGGAGCAGGCAGAAGTAGATGCGATGGCAGCAGCAATAGAAACAGCAATTCAGGCATTGACATATAAAGATGCAGATTACACGACAGTAGATGAGGCCATTGCCAAGGCAAAAGTTCTGGATGTGAATTTGTACAAGGACTTTACAGCGGTAAATACAGCTATGAATGCAGTAGTGCGTGGTAAAAATATTAAGGAGCAGGCAGAGGTGGACGCGATGGCGAAGGCTATTGAGAATGCGATTGCCGCTCTTGAGTTAAAATCTACAAATACAAATACGGAGACAAACAATACAAATCAGGATGGTGCTCAGTCTGAAACAAATAATGCAAGTGCGACAGATGCTCCATCTGTAAGCAACGCTTCCAATCCGGTAAATACGCAGTCAGAAGCAAGTGATACCAGCGAAGAGGCTGAAGATACACTGTCTGAAACCAGTGATGAGAATGAGGAAAAAGGATCGTCAAGAACAGAAGATAAGAGTCCGGAGACTGGTGATGACAGCAATTTGAAACTGTGGATTACATTGTTTTTTCTCAGTGGTAGTGGCATTGTGTGTATGTTGCAGAAGAAGAGAACTACGAAAAATGAAAAAATAAGAATAAACGAGAAAAAAAGAGCATAAGTTAGATATAGTGGCAAAATGCGGAAATATGGAAATGCATAAGGCATTGCATTTCTTTGGATTATTGCATATTATAGAGCCAATGGGTTAGCACTCATCAGATTGGAGTGCTAACAAGATATAAGAAATGGAGGAATCGAACATGAAATTAGTACCTTTAGGTGACAGAGTTGTATTGAAACAGTTAGACGCAGAAGAGACCACCAAATCCGGTATTGTACTGCCGGGTCAGGCACAGGAAAAACCACAGCAGGCAGAGATTATTGCCGTTGGACCGGGTGGTGTTGTAGATGGAAAAGAAGAAAAAATGGAAGTAAAAGTTGGCGATAAGGTGATTTACTCCAAATATGCCGGAACGGATGTTAAATTGGACGGCGAGGAGTATGTAATTGTTCGTCAGAGCGATATTTTGGCAATTGTAGAGTAAAGATTGATTTGATAGGAGGAATTTAATTATGGCTAAGGAAATTAAATTTGGCGTAGAAGCAAGATCTGCATTGGAAGCAGGTGTAAATAAACTGGCAGATACCGTTCGTGTAACACTTGGACCAAAAGGAAGAAATGTTGTTTTGGATAAATCTTTTGGTGCTCCGTTGATTACCAATGACGGTGTAACAATCGCAAAAGAAGTTGAATTAGAGGATGCCTTTGAAAACATGGGTGCCCAGTTAGTAAAAGAAGTAGCAACGAAAACAAATGATGTTGCCGGTGACGGTACAACGACAGCTACCGTTTTGGCACAGGCTATGATTAATGAAGGAATGAAGAACTTAGCAGCTGGAGCCAATCCGATTATTCTCCGTAAGGGAATGAAAAAAGCAACAGAGACAGCCGTTGATTCCATTCGCAGCATGAGTTCTAAACTTTCCGGCAAAGAGCAGATTGCAAAAGTTGCAGCAATTTCCGCCGGTGATGAGCAGGTTGGCGAAATGGTTGCCGATGCAATGGAAAAAGTAACCGGTGACGGAGTTATTACCATTGAAGAATCCAAGACAATGAAGACAGAACTGGATCTGGTAGAAGGTATGCAGTTTGATCGTGGTTATTTGTCACTGATATGGAAAAGATGGAAGCAAATCTTGACGATCCATATATCCTGATCACAGACAAGAAGATTTCTAATATTCAGGAAATCCTTCCACTGCTTGAGCAGGTTGTTCAGGCAAGTGCAAGACTTTTGATTATTGCCGAGGATGTAGAGGGAGAAGCTCTCAGCACATTGGTAATCAATAAACTTCGCGGAACCTTTAATGTAGTTGCTGTAAAAGCTCCTGGTTATGGTGACAGAAGAAAAGAAATGCTCAAAGATATTGCAATCCTTACCGGTGGTCAGGTAATTTCCGAAGAACTTGGATTGGATTTGAAAGAGACAACGATGGATCAGCTTGGACGTGCAAAATCTGTAAAAGTTCAGAAAGAAAATACAATCATTGTTGATGGTGAAGGCGATAAAGCAGAAATCGAGGCAAGAATTGCACAGATTAAGAATCAGATTGAAGAGACAACATCTGATTTTGACCGTGAAAAACTGCAGGAAAGACTTGCTAAATTAGCTGGTGGCGTTGCTGTTGTACGTGTTGGTGCAGCAACTGAGACAGAAATGCAGGAAGCAAAACTTCGTATGGAAGATGCTTTGGCAGCAACAAGAGCAGCGGTAGAAGAAGGAATTATCGCAGGTGGCGGTTCTGCTTACATTCATGCAAGCAAAGAAGTTGCTAAGATGGCTGCCTCTCTTGAGGGAGACGAAAAGACTGGTGCCAACATTATTTTGAAAGCGCTGGAAGCACCACTTCGCCGTATCGCAGAAAATGCAGGTCTGGAAGGTTCTGTTATCATTGATAAAGTTCGTTCTGAGGAGCCTGGATTTGGATTTAACGCATTGACAGAAGAATATGTAAATATGGTAGACAATGGTATTCTTGACCCGGCTAAGGTGACAAGAAGTGCATTGCAGAATGCAACAAGTGTAGCGTCTACCTTGTTGACAACCGAGTCTGTTGTTGCTAATATTAAAGAAGATGCACCGGCAATGCCAGCAGGCGGTGCCGGCGGCATGGGCATGATGTAAATAGACGAAAGAACTAGGAGGATTGGATGGAACAATCATACGCAGAAGCGAACGCAAAAAAGAAAACGACGGGGTCAGTCATTGCTTTAAAAATTATATTGATTATTTTGGTAATTCTTGTTTTTTTAGCATCAATACTGATTTCGATATCGACAAAAATTAATCTGTTAGTATTAATCGGAGTAGCAGCAATCTTTGGCTTGATTTGGTATTGGCCGAGATTCCGTGTGGAATGGGAATATGTGTTCTGTGACGGACAGCTTGACTTTGATATGATACAAGGCGGAGAGCGTCGAAAGAATATTCTTCGAATTGAAATTGAGGATGCGGATGCGATTGCTCCAATTCAGTCCACAAAACTGGATGGGTACAGACACTTGGAAGTTCGTGATTATTCGTCAATGAATGAGAAAGCGAATGTTTACGGAATTGCAACAAGACTTCCGGAAAAAGAAGAGAAAGTAATGATTCTTTTTGAGCCAACGAGCCGTATGGTTGAGTTGATGCAGAAGAAATGTCCGGAAATTGTGTCGCTGTCCTAATAAAAGATGAATAAAATATGAACCAGTGGAAACTTATATGGATATAACCAATAAAGTATACTACTGGTTTGTATTTTTTTTGTGTGTGTTTTTTATGTGATATATCAATAATACGGCGTTATAAATCAATACAAACAAAAAGGAATGTGATAGAATGAAAAAAATCGGAAAAGATCGGAAAAGAAAGGACGACTAAAAATGAAAAACAAAAAGTTAAGTACCACAATTACAATTACTATTTCCATTGTTGCTGCTGTTTGCATACTGGGATTGTTTTTGTTTGCAAATGGAAGTATGACCTCTGTAATGAAGAAAAATGGTATGGATAATATGAAAACTGCTTTAGAGTCTAGGCAGAAGGTAATTGAGGATTATGTGAATAATGCAGAAAATCAGCTGGTTTCTTATAGTAAAGGAATCGAAATTGTGAATTTATTAGAACATCCGGACGAACCGGATGTTGTAGAAAAAGCGCAAAAGTATACAGAAAATTATTATAAAGAGTTGTCCGGATGGGAAGGAATTTATGCCGGAGAACCAAATACGCATGTGCTTGCTCATAACAATCCGAAAGTAGTTGGTATGACTACAAGAAAAGGGGGGGAGGCGCTGAAACAACTGCAGAATGCGATGAAAGAATCAAACCGGTTGTATAATGCCGGAATTATTGTTTCACCTGCTTCACAGAAATTAACACTTTCTATGTATTGTCCAATTTATAAAGGGGACAAAATGATTGGCTATGTCGGTGGTGGTCCATTTGGCGAACAGCTTCAGAAAAGTTTGGATTCGTTAAAGGTTGAAGGTCTTGCACATGCGTCATTTACGATGATAAACACTAAGACAAAAACATACATATTCAGTCAGGATTCTAAAAAGATTGCAAAAGAAATTAAGGATCCTATGCTTTTGCAGGTGGTTGAAAATGCAGAAAAGAATGGAAACCAGATTCAGGAAATTGAGTACAAAGATGCAGACGGAAATGATTCCGTCGGAGTGTATCGTGCGATTTCTAACCGTGACTGGGCTGTGGTTATGACAGATACGGAAGATGAGATTTTTGGTATAGCAAATACGAACCGTAAAACGCTTGGCTTAATTTGCATTGGATCATTCCTTTTGATTGTAATCCTTACTTTTGTGGTAATCCGATTCTGTCTAAGTCCATTAAAAGTGGCAGAAAGAGCTATTTTGAAATTGAAAGATTTGGATTTAAGTAAAGACAAGAAAATTCAGAAATATGTAAATGGTAAGAGTGAAATTGGTCATATTGCGACGGCAATTGATTCGTTATATGATACGTTTTCTTCCATTATTGATACGCTTAATGGTTGCTCAAGCTCTCTTTTGGGATCAGCTGAGAGGATTACGGAAACTTCGCACGAATTGTATGAGTGTGTCGGAGATAATGCTGCAACGGCAGAACAAGTTGTGGCAGGTGCGACCATGACTAAGGAAGCGGTCGAACAGGTTGGTAAAGAAATCAGCAATATTTCAAAATTAGTTGATGAGGTTGGCGAACAGGTAAAAGCCGGAAGTGAGCGAAGTGAAGAACTGATTCAGGATGTTATGAAGATGAAAGAAGTTGCGAATGAATCTTTGGATGTAAATAGCGAAAAGATGAAATCAAACGAGGAAAGAATCGAGAAGGCAATGAAAGATCTGAAGTCGCTGTCACGAATTAACGAGATGGTAGATCAAATTCTGGAAATAACAAGCCAGACGAATCTTTTGTCTTTGAATGCTTCAATTGAAGCGGCTCGCGCCGGAGAGGCAGGCCGTGGGTTTGCTGTTGTTGCAAGCGAAATTGGTAACCTTGCCCTGAGTTCATCGAAAACGGCTACGGAAATACAGACAATCTGTAAAGACACGAATAAAAATATTGAATATGTACGACAGTGTTTTATGTCAATTTTAGAGTATTGGAAAACAGATGTTACGAACCAGTTTAAGGACTTTATTGAAATGTCAAATAACTATAATACGTCCATTGAGTCCATTGAAAATGTAATTAGCGGAATTCAAAATTCAACGGATTCCTTTGTGAATGGTATGTCAGCAATCTGTCAGCAAATGGATCGTGTGGAACTGGCTACGGATGAAAATGCACAGGGAATGGAACGTATTATCGATAAAATCGGCAAAACATCAAAGAGTGCAGAAACGATTTCCGGTGTCACGAAGGATAATCAGAAAAATGCAGAGGAAATTCGTGATATCGTGAAAAAATTTACAAAATAAAAAATCACGATTAAGGAATGACCAAAATAGTTGACAACCCTGTCAATATTCGATAAAATAATAAAAATACAAATAGAATACAAAAAAGAGAGGAAGAGAAAAGATGGGAACTATTATTGGTGAAGGCATTACATTTGACGACGTACTTTTAGTTCCACAGTATTCAGAAGTAACACCTAATATGATTGACCTCTCAACACAGCTCACTAAGAATATTAAACTTAACATTCCTTTAATGAGTGCAGGTATGGACACAGTTACAGAACACAGAATGGCAATCGCAATGGCTAGACAGGGCGGTATTGGTATTATTCATAAGAATATGTCAGTAGAAGCTCAGGCAGAAGAAGTAGACAAGGTTAAGCGTTCAGAGAATGGTGTTATCACAGACCCATTTTTCTTACATCCAGATAATACATTACAGGAAGCTAATGACCTTATGGGCAAGTTCAGAATCTCCGGAGTACCTATCACAGATGATAATGGCAAGCTTGTTGGTATCATTACTAACAGAGACCTTAAGTTTGAGGAGCATTTTGAAAGACCAATCAAGGAGTGCATGACAAGCGAGAATCTTATCACTGCTCCAGTTGGAACTACTCTTGAAGAGGCTAAGAAGATATTAGGCAAGGCAAGAAAAGAGAAGCTTCCTATCGTTGATGATGATTATAAATTAAGAGGACTTATTACAATTAAGGATATCGAGAAGAGCGTTAAGTATCCATCTTCAGCACATGATTCACAGGGCAGACTTTTAGCAGGTGCTGCTGTTGGTATCACAGCTAATGTTATGGACAGAGTTCAGGCACTTGTTAATTCAAGTGTTGACTGTATTGTAATTGATTCAGCTCATGGTCATTCTAAGAATATTATTACAACTCTTAAAGATATTAAATCAGCATTCCCTGATCTTCAGGTTATTGCCGGTAATATTGCAACAGGTGCAGCTGCAAAGGCTCTCTGTGAGGCTGGTGTAGATGCTGTTAAGGTTGGTATCGGACCTGGTTCTATCTGTACAACAAGAGTTGTTGCAGGTATTGGTGTTCCACAGGTTACAGCCGTTATGGATGCTTATGCAGAGGCTAAGAAGTATGGTGTTCCTGTAATTGCTGATGGTGGTATCAAGTATTCAGGAGATATCGTTAAGGCTATTGCAGCAGGTGGTAATGTCTGCATGTTAGGAAGTCTTCTTGCAGGCTGTGATGAAGCTCCTGGTACATTTGAGTTATTCCAGGGAAGAAAGTATAAGGTATACAGAGGAATGGGTTCTATCGCTGCAATGGAGAATGGAAGCAAGGACAGATATTTCCAGACTGGTGCCAAGAAGCTTGTTCCTGAGGGTGTTGAAGGACGAGTTGCTTATAAGGGACTTGTTGAAGATACTATATTCCAGCTTATGGGTGGTTTACGTTCAGGTATGGGATATTGTGGAGCACCTACAATCCCGGTACTTCAGGAAACAGCTCAGTTTATTAAGATGTCTTCAGCAGCTTTAAGAGAGAGTCATCCACATGATATTCATATCACAAAGGAAGCTCCTAACTATTCAGTGGAAGATAAGTAATTGATAATAGTATTTAACCCGGACAGATTGTTTTGTCCGGGTGTTTTTTTCATGATAAAATGTAATTTCTTCTGAAATTATTGCTATTGAACAATGGTATGATGTATAATGAACTAAGTATTTATATATTAATGTGAATGAACAGGGTATATTTTGGGGCGCTAAATCAACGAGAAGGAGAAAAACTATGAAGGACAGAATACTCGGCAGATATATTGCAAAGAATCACTCAGATAACGTGTTCACTGACAGAGAGTTACAAGTCATAAAGCAGGGAGATACGGATACGCTTGTTGAAACATTTCTGCATATGGACAATGATTATTACAAGACGCAGATGCAGTGTACATTGAAAAGTCTTGGAATGTTCATGGATGGTAATATCGAACTGAACCAGATAGATTACGAAAGAGAATATAAGGGTCAGTTTATTGGCTGTCAGGTTATGGATGGGGATATTGATGTGTTTCTTGGCGTAGCTGGTGATAACAGGGAACTTTTGAAAGTGGCATCGACATTTGCACAGGAAGATATTGAAGAATTCGATGAAGATGCTTATGATGCATTATGTGAACTTATTAATGTGATGAATGGGGCATATGCAACTAAACTTGGGGAAGCAGATATTGAAGTAACACTTCACCCGCCAGTTTTTTATAAAGATACAGAAGTTACGGCAGATACCGGTTTTTATGTTGTGACTTTCAATATTGAAGATAATGTATTTAAGATTTTAATGGCTGCTGATAATAAAATCCAGCTTTCAGCTTAATAAGGAGAATAGTTATGGCAAAAATTTTGATAGTAGATGATTCTAAGACATCAAGAAAATTTTTAAGAAATATGCTTGAAGATGCAGGACATGAGATTGTATCAGAGGCAGTTAATGGGGTAGAAGGCGTAGAAAAATTCAGGTTGTATAAGCCTGATGTTGTTACAATGGATATTACAATGCCTGTTATGGATGGTATAGAAGCAGTAAGAGAGATTATTGAGATTGATCCAGGGGCAAAGGTTATTATGGTAACTGCTGCTGGTCAGAAGACTAATATGGTTGAGGCATTAAAGAGAGGTGCTGCTGATTTTATTCAGAAGCCATTTGATAGTGCTGTAATTATTAATACAATAGAAAAGGTTTTGGAAGACGAATAATGTATAATTACCGTATAGAGATAGAGTACGATGGTGGAAGATATGATGGTTGGCAAAGACTGGGTAAGGATGCCAGCACGAATACTATAGAGAGCAGACTGTGTGAGATAATAGCAAGAATGACTGGTGAGACAGTTGACATGTATGTTGGATCAAGAACAGAAAAGGGCGTGCATGCACTTTGCCAGACAGCGAATTTCAAGCTTGAGAAGGAAGTTAAGGCACTTGATATTAAGAATTATCTTAACAGATATCTGCCGAGAGATATTGCGGTTATGTCTGTTTCACAGGTTGATGAAAGATTTCACAGCCAGCTTAATGCAAAGTCCAAGATATATGAGTACAGACTGGATACAGGTAATGTAGCTAATGTGTTCAGAAGAAAATATGCGTATCATACATTCAGTATGCCGGATTTTGATGCCATGAGAAAGGCTGCCGGATATTTTGAAGGAAAACATGATTTTAAGGCATTTACAACAGCAAAGAAGAACAAAAGCACAGAGAGAACTATTAAGAGGATAAACATTCAGTATGAAGGAACAAGAGCTTACATAAGGATTGAAGCTGATGATTTCCTTCATAATATGGCAAGATTTATGATTGGGATGCTGCTTGATGTAGGCAATGGTATTAAGAAGCCGGAAGATGTGAAGAGATGTCTTGATGGGGAAAACGTACAGATGTCATTACCGGCAGAGAGTTATGGGCTATTTCTTGTAAAGGTGGTTTATTAGATATTGTAAAAGGTGGAGAATATGAAGACGATTATTGAACTTATTACTGATGAGATTAAAAATGTATTCACTGAATGTGGATATGATGAGGCATATGCGAAAGTTACAGTTTCTAACAGACCTGACCTGTGCGAGTTTCAGTGTAATGGTGCTATGGCAGCAGCCAAAGCATATAAGAAAGCACCATTTATGATCGCTGATGAGGTCGTTGCAAAGTTAACAGATAACAAGATGTTTTCTAAGATTGAGAGTGTTAAGCCTGGATTTATCAATATTAATATATGTGAGGATTATCTGGCTGGATATCTTAATGAGATGTCTGAAACAGAGAAGTTTGGATATTTTAATGCTGATAAGGAAAAGACTGTTATTGTAGATTATGGCGGAGCTAATGCTGCAAAGCCTCTTCATGTCGGACATTTACGTTCTGCAGTTATAGGAGAAAGTGTTAAGAGAATCAATACATTTGCTGGAAATAAAACTATAGGTGATGTCCATCTTGGAGACTGGGGTCTGCAGATGGGACTTATCATTGAAGAATTAAGAGATAGAAAACCAGAACTTCCGTATTTTGATGACAGTTTTACCGGTGAGTATCCAGAGGAAGCACCATTTACTATCTCAGAGCTTGAGGAGATTTATCCGGCAGCTTCTGCAAAGTCTAAGGAAGATGCTGCATTTGCAGAAAGAGCTCATGAAGCTACACTTAAGTTACAGAGCGGTGACAAGGCATGCCGTGCAATATGGCATCATATTATGAAAGTTTCTAAGGCTGATCTTAAGAAGAATTATGATAATCTTAATGTACATTTTGATTTATGGAAAGGTGAATCAGATGCACAGCCATATATTGACGATATGGTTAATAAGATGATTGCAGACGGAATTGCTTATGAAAGCCAGGGTGCAACTGTTGTAGATATCCAGCAGGAGGGTGATACTAAGGAGCTTCCACCATGCATCGTAAGAAAATCTGATGGTGCGGCACTTTATGCAACATCTGACCTTGCAACTATTGTTGAAAGAGAAAAGTTATATCATCCTGATACATATATTTATCTTGCTGATAAGAGGCAGGAACTTCATTTTACACAGGTATTCAGAACGGCTAAGAAGGCTGGGATTGTAGCGCCTGATGCAGATATGAGATTTGTGGGCTTTGGTACTATGAACGGTAAAGATGGTAAGCCATTCAAGACGCGTTCAGGTGGTGTTATGAGACTTGAGCATCTTATAGCTGATATTGATGAAGCTGTATATGAGAAAATTATGTCTAACAGAACTGTTGAAGAGACAGAAGCAAGAGATACAGCTAAGATAGTAGGACTTGCTGCATTAAAGTATGGAGATCTTTCTAATCAGGCATCAAAGGACTATGTGTTTGATATTGAGAGATTTTCATCATTTGAGGGTAATACAGGACCATATATTCTTTACACAATTGTAAGAATTAAGTCTATCCTTAACAAATATACAGAAAATGGTGGAAGCACAGATAACCTTAAGATTACGGCTGCTACAGAAGAAAGTGAGAAGAATCTTTCTTTATCACTTATTAAGTTTGCAGATATAATTGATGGGGCATATAAGGATAATGCGCCACATAAGATATGTCAGTTTATATATGAGGTATCTAACGCATTTAATGGCTTTTATCATAACAATAAGATACTTTCAGAACCTGACGAGGCTAAGAAGGCAAGTTATATTGCACTTATCAGCCTTACTAAGAGCATTCTCGAGCAGTGTATTGATTTACTTGCGATTGAATGCCCTGACAGAATGTAAAGGAGAAATTTGATGGGTAAATTATTATCATTTGCAATACCATGTTACAACTCCGCAGAGTATATGGAACATTGTATTAATACAGTGCTTGCCGGTGGGGATGAAGTTGAGGTTATTATAGTTGATGATGGTTCAACAAAGGATAATACATATGAAATAGCTAAAAGATATGAAAAGGAATATCCGGATATTGTCAAAGCTGTACATCAGGAAAATGGTGGACATGGTGAGGCTGTAAATACAGGTCTTAAGCATGCAACAGGAAGGTTCTTTAAGGTTGTTGACAGTGATGACTGGGTAGATGGCAAAAGCTATAAGAGAATGCTTGCTACATTAAGAAGCTTTGAAGAGGGCAGCGAGCCGGATATGGTTATTGCAAACTATGTATATGAAAAGGTCGGAGCCAAGAGAAAGAAAGTTATCCACTACGAGAATGTATTTCCTGTAGAGCAGATGTTTACATGGGATGATATTAATATAGGCGATTTTAAGGTTGACCAGTATATTCTTATGCATACTGTTGTATATAGAACACAGCTTTTAAAGGATTGTGGATTAGAGCTTCCTAAGCATACATTTTATGT
>ENA-OPNB01001559-OPNB01001559.1-human-gut-metagenome-genome-assembly--contig:-NODE-1559-length-15869-cov-3.068420_pt1 | contig 15869 bp, 10 predicted proteins | sample MGYA00241528_ERZ501754 | MGnify/ENA primary metagenome ERZ501754 (study PRJEB25962, sample SAMEA2042646) | human gut metagenome | biome: human gut; feature: human-associated habitat; material: faeces... | reverse complement strand
ACAGTTGGTGTTATGTACATGTTAAAACTACATCATCTAGTTGATGATAAAATACATGCTCGTTCAACTGGACCATACTCACTAGTAACACAACAACCACTTGGAGGTAAAGCTCAATTTGGTGGACAACGTTTTGGAGAGATGGAAGTTTGGGCACTAGAAGCTTATGGTGCAGCATACACATTACAAGAAATCTTAACAATAAAATCAGATGATGTTGTAGGACGTGTTAAAGCATATGAAGCAATTGTTAAAGGTGAAAATATTCCTGAACCAGGAGTTCCAGAAAGCTTTAAAGTACTTGTAAAAGAATTACAAGCATTAGGATTAGATGTAAGACTATTCTCTGAAGATAATAAAGAATTAGAATTAAAAGAACACATCGAAGATGGAATTGATTATGAAGATGTAGAAAAAGATAGAGCTTTAACTGAAGATGATGTATTAATACATGAAGATTTAGAAAACGGATATGAAGAAGAAGAAATGGTAGATAATGAAGATGAAGAAGATAGTGATGAACTATTTGATGATGATAATTTAGATGATGATGACAGCATTTATGATAATGACGGATTTGATAATGAATAATAAAACTACAATTAAATAATATTTTGAAAAGCAAAAGAGGCGACGGAAGAGTTTGCAAGAGCGGGGGATAGCCTCTTGAGCTGTTTTAAAATGCCCAAATAATTTGAGAAGGGGGACATCTAATAGAGATGGAAGAAGACGAATTAGAGATATTCAATAAAATTAAAATAGGAATTGCATCAGACGAAAAAATAAGAGAATGGTCAAAAGGTGAAGTAAAAAAACCAGAGACTATAAATTATAGAACTTTAAAACCAGAAAAAGATGGTCTATTTTGTGAAAAAATATTTGGACCAACAAAAGACTGGGAATGTCATTGTGGTAAATATAAAAGAGTAAGATATAAAGGGATTGTTTGTGATAAGTGTGGTGTAGAAGTTACAAAATCAAAAGTAAGACGTGAAAGAATGGGACACATAGAACTTGCAGCACCAGTTGCACATATTTGGTATTTCAAAGGAATTCCAAGTAGAATTGCATTAATGCTAGATATTTCACCAAGAAATCTTGAAAAAGTAATTTATTTTGCATCATATATAGTAACAGATAAAGGAACATCTGGACTAGAAAAATGCCAAATATTAACTGAAAAAGAATACCATGAAGCAGAAGAAAAATATGGTAGAAAATCATTCAAAGCTGAAATGGGTGCTGAAGCAATAAGAAAATTATTAGAAGAAATTGATTTAGCAAAATTAACAGCTCAAATAGAAAAAGAAATTGAAAATGCTAGCGAACAAAGAAAAGCAAAATTAATAAAAAGATTAGACACAGTTGAAGCATTTTTACAATCAGGAAACAGACCTGAATGGATGGTAATGAATGTTGTACCAGTAATTCCACCAGATCTAAGACCTATGGTTCAATTAGATGGTGGTAGATTTGCAACATCAGACTTAAATGATTTATATAGAAGAGTTATAAACAGAAATAACAGATTAAAGAGATTATTAGAACTTGGAGCACCTGAAATCATTGTAAGAAATGAAAAGAGAATGTTACAAGAATCAGTAGATGCTTTAATTGATAACTCAAGAAGAGGAAGACCTGTTACAGGTGCTGGAAACAGACCATTAAAATCTTTATCAGACTTATTAAAAGGAAAACAAGGTAGATTCCGTCAAAACTTATTAGGAAAACGTGTTGACTATTCAGGACGTTCAGTAATCGTAGTAGGACCAGAATTAAAAATATATCAATGTGGTCTACCAAAAGAAATGGCAATTGAATTATTCAAACCATTTGTAATGAAAGAATTAGTTGAAAGACATTTAGCACATAATATAAAAAGTGCAAAAAGAATGGTAGAAAGATTAAGCCCTGAAGTATGGGGAATTCTAGAAGAAGTTATAAAAGATCACCCAGTAATGCTAAACAGAGCTCCAACACTACACAGATTAGGTATTCAATCATTTGAACCAGTATTAGTAGAAGGTAGAGCAATAAAATTACATGCATTAGTATGTGAAGCATTCAATGCAGACTTTGATGGTGACCAGATGGCTATACATTTACCATTAACACCAGAAGCACAAGCAGAATCAAGATATTTAATGCTAGCTACAAACAACTTATTAAAACCACAAGATGGTAAACCAGTAGCAGTACCAAGACTAGACATGATTTTAGGAAGTTATTATTTAACAATGACATTAGATGGAGAATTAGGAGAAGGAAAATATTTCAAAGATCCTGATGAAGCAATAATGGCATTACAAAATAATGCAGTATCAATCCATGCGAAAATCTTTGTAAGAATTACAAAAGAAATTGATGGAGAAATGAAATCAAAGAAAGTTGAAACAAGTGTTGGTAGAATTATATTTAACCAAGGAATTCCACAAGATTTAGGATTTATAGACAGAAAAGAGGATCCATTCCAATATGAAATCAATTTCCCAGTTATGAAAAAATCAATGGGAACAATAATTGAAAGAACAATTGACAAACATGGTTTAATCGAATCAGCAGAAGTTATAGATTATATCAAAGCATTAGGTTTCAAATATTCAACATTAGCAGGTATTACATTCTCAGTAGCAGATGTAAAAGTACCAGATTCTAAGAAAGACATTTTAGCAGATGCAGATAAACAAGTTGAAAAAGTAAGAAATCAATATAGAAGAGGTTTGATAACAGATGATGAAAGATATCAATCAGTTGTTAATATTTGGGAAAAGGCAACAAATGATGTAAGTAAGGCAATGGAAGAAAACTTTGATGATTTAAACCCAATATATATGATGGTTAAATCTGGAGCCCGTGGTAACATGAACCAATTAAGACAAATCGCAGGTATGCGTGGACTTATGGCTAGTACAACTGGTAAAGCAGTTGAAATACCAATCAAATCATGTTTCCGTGAAGGTCTAGATGCATTGGAATATTTCATATCATCACATGGTGCTCGTAAAGGACTTTCAGATACAGCTTTAAGAACAGCTGACTCTGGATACTTAACAAGAAGACTAGTTGATGTTTCACAAGATATAATTGTTAGAGAACATGATTGTGGAACTGTTGATGGATTAACAATTGAAGATATTAAAGATGGAAATCAAATAGTTGAAGGATTAGCTGAAAGACTAGAAGGAAGATATCCATTAAATGATATATTAGATCCACAAACAAATGAAGTTATTGTAGATACAAATACAATGATTAATAAAGACATAGCAAAACGTATTGTGGATGCTGGAATTACAAAAGTTGTTGTACGTTCAGTAATTGCATGTAGAGGAAAACATGGCGTATGTCAAAAATGTTATGGTATGGGATTAGCAAGAAGAGATTTAGTATCAATTGGTGAATCAGTTGGTATTATAGCTGCACAATCAATTGGCGAACCTGGTACACAGTTAACCATGAGAACAATTCACTCTGGTGGTGTTGCTGGTGTTGCAGATATCACACAAGGTCTTCCAAGAGTAGAGGAAATCTTTGAAGCTAGAAAACCTAAGGGAGTTGCTGTAATAACAGAAATTGATGGTACAGTTAAAATTTCTGATAATAAGAAGAAATTAGAAGTAATTGTTACATCAAAAGATGATTCAAGAACATACACAATTCCATTTGGATCAAAACTAAAAGTAAAAGATGGAGATGAAGTAAAAGCTGCAGATCCATTAATAGAAGGTTCTATAAATCCAGCTGAAATTTTAGCAATAAAAGGACCAGAAGGTGTTTATGAATATGTAATATCTGAAATTCAAAAAGCATATAGAAACCAAGGTGTTGATATCAATGATAAACACGTTGAAGTAATTGCAAGACAAATGCTTCGTAAGGTTAGAGTTGATGATGGTGGAGATACAGATATGTTCCCAGGATCATTAGTTGATATGTATGAATTTGAAGATAAAAATAAAGAAGCTGTTGAACAAGGTAAACGTCCAGCAACAGGAAAGAGAGCATTACTTGGTATTACTAAAGCTTCACTTGCAACAGATAGTTTCTTATCAGCTGCATCATTCCAAGAGACAACAAGAGTATTAACAGAAGCAGCAATTAAAGGTAAGGAAGATGATTTAATAGGATTAAAAGAAAATGTTATCATTGGTAAGTTAATCCCAGCTGGAACTGGTATGAAGAGATATCAAGATGTTACTATTAAAGTTGAAGGCGAAGATGAAAAGACAGTTGCAGAAGAAATTGATGCAAATAAACAAGTTGAAATACAATCAGATGCTGAATAAAATTGAAAACACACGGATAGATATAAAAGTCTATCTGTGTTTTTCTATTTATATAAAGAAAGAAACCTCTAATAGAGGTTTCTTTGAAAATGAATTATTCAGACTTCATTTGTTTTAATTTTTCTTCCATATCATTGATTTCTTGTAATTTATGAAGTCTTGTAACTTCAATAGGTTCTACATCTACTGTTTCTTGTTCTCTACATCTTGTACAAATTCTAGTCCAATTCTTTTTGGTAATAGGACAGTAACGTTCAAAACCTCTATCTCCACAAATTGCCCAAACGGTATATTCATGTTCATGCCATTCTCCAGTATGTCCTTCTCGTGCACAGGTTTCCTTGGCTACAAGCTCTTTTTTTTGCTTTTCATCTTGAATTTTTTTGAATTGAATTGAATAAGGTTCGAAATTTTTTTCAAGAATAGAAATACTATGCATAACTGCTTCGTATTCAGGAGTTCCTTGTTCAAAACAAGCATTGGCATATTTTTGGATTTGCTGAAGTAAATCAAATGCTTTTGCTCCTTTTTTGAGATTTTTTTCTTTTGTTGTCATTTGAAATTGCCTCCTTAATATTTTTGAATTGTTTATGGATGAATTGGAGATTAAGTTTTTTCATCTATGATTGTTGATGAAATAGTTATGAGATAGTGCTTGACTATTTTGAGAAATTATATCATGTTGTAATATAATTTTCAATATGTTTATTTGAGTTAAATTTGATGTAAAAAAATAGTATTTGAATTTTTCAAATACTACTGTTTCTGGTACCGATGGTGGGACTATACAACCCGCGTCGGGAAAATAGTCCGCTGGGCTATTTTCTAATCCTCCTTTTCGAGTCCCACTTTAAAATTGTTATAAAAAATAGTATTTGAATATTTTTCAAATACTACTATTTTTTGGTACCGATGGTGGGACTCGAACCCACATGGTTTCCCGCCAGATTTTGAGTCTGGTGCGTCTGCCAATTCCGCCACATCGGCTTATTGTTTTTTGTTTTTTTAGACTTTCTTAATATATCATATTTTTATTTTTTTGTCTAGTACTATAATGTATTTTCTCTTGACTATTTGGAAAATTTAATGTAGAATATATAATATTTTAATAAAAGAAAAGAGGAATTATAGTATATGATATGTTCACAATGTAAAAAACGCACTGCAGTTGTATTTATAAACAAAATTGAAAATGGCGTTTCTTCAATGGAAGGCTTATGTAAAGAGTGTGCAAAAAAACGTGGATTAGATGTTCCTGAGACTAATACAAATCAGTCTACTTCTAATCAAACGAATAATAATATAGATATGAATAATATGTCAAAACAGTTAGAGTCTTTGTTTAAGGATTTATCTTCTAATTTAAAATTGGAAAATCTTGAAAATATGGATTTTGAAAATTTTGAATCTGATGGTGATGAAGATGTTGATGATGAAAATGCTCCAGAGGGTATTTCTATGGGAATTCCTATTGGATCTATCTTTGCTAATTTTGTTCCTAAAAAACAAAAAGATGAGGAAGAAACTAATGGTGGTAGACAAAAGGTTAAAGTTGAATCAAAGAAAGCTAAGAAAAAGAAAAAATATCTTGATACTTTTGGAACAAATCTAACTCAAAAAGCTAAAAATAATGAACTTGATATGGTTATTGGTCGTGATAAGGAAATTCAAAGAGTTATACAAATTTTAAATAGACGTACTAAAAATAATCCTTGTTTGATTGGTGAACCAGGTGTTGGTAAAACAGCAATTGCTCAAGGTTTGGCTATAAAAATTGCTAATAATAATGTTCCAGCAAAACTTTTAAATAAAGAAGTTTATTTATTAGATATGACATCTGTTATAGCTGGTACTCAATTTAGAGGACAATTTGAAGCCCGTATGAAAGGTATTATTGATGAATGTAAAGAATTCAAGAATATTATTCTTGTAATAGATGAAATTCACAATATAATTGGAGCAGGAGATGGAGAACATTCTATGAATGCTGCTAATATTTTAAAACCATCACTTGCAAATGGAGAAATTCAATTAATAGGTACTACTACTTTAAGAGAATATAGAAAATATATAGAGAAAGATACTGCATTAGAAAGAAGATTCCAACAAGTTTTAGTTGAAGAACCTAATATCGATGATACAATTTCAATTTTAACAGGAATAAAGAAATATTATGAAGAATATCACAAAGTAAAAATTTCAAATGATGTTATAAAACAAGCAGTTATAATGTCTGAAAAATACATTCATGATAGATTTTTGCCAGATAAAGCAATTGATTTAATAGATGAAGCATCATCAAGAGCAAGAATAAAAACATATACAGAACCGGAAAATTTAAAAGAACTTCAAACTAAAATAGAAGAAATTGAAAAAGATAAAGAAGAAGCAGTAAGAAGCCAAAAATTTGAAAAGGCAGCAAGTTTAAGAGATAAAGAAAAAGAATTAAAAGAAAAGTACGAAAAAGAAGAACAAAAATGGAAAAATAAGAATACGAAACAAGTAACCAATATTACAGAAGAAAATATCGCTGAAGTAATTAGTACATGGACTGGAATACCTGTATACAAAATAACTGAAAATGAGAATGAAAGATTAAAAAATTTGGAAAAAGAGCTTCATAAAAGAGTAGTAGGACAAAATGAAGCGGTAGAGGCAGTTGCCAAAGCAATAAAAAGAGGAAGAGTAGGTCTAAAAGATCCAAACCGTCCAATAGGTTCATTCTTGTTTTTGGGACCAACAGGTGTTGGAAAAACAGAACTTTCAAAAGCATTAGCGCAGTGTTTATTTGGAGATGAAAGTTCTATGATAAGAATAGATATGTCAGAATATATGGAACCACATTCTGTATCAAAACTAATAGGTTCACCTCCAGGTTATGTAGGATTTGAGGAAGGTGGACAATTAACAGAAAAAATTAGAAGAAAACCATATGCTGTAATATTATTTGACGAAATAGAAAAAGCACATCCAGATGTTATGAATATGCTATTGCAAATACTAGAAGATGGACGTTTAACAGACAGTCAAGGAAGAACTGTAAATTTCAAAAATACAGTTATAATTATGACATCTAATTTAGGTGCAAGAGTAATAACAGACAAAAAATCACTAGGATTTAGTAATAATGAAAAACAAGAAGATAGTCAAAAAGATTATGAAGAAACAAAAAAAGAAGTTATGCAAATACTAAAAAAAGAATTAAGACCAGAATTTATTAACCGTATAGACGAAATTATAGTGTTCCATAAACTAAATGATGAAGAAATAAGAAAAATAGTAGACATTATGATTGCCGAAGTAGAAAGAAGATTAAAAGAACAAAATATAGAAATTGAAGTAGATGATAGTGTAAAAGATTTAATTGCAAAAACAGGTGTAGATAAGGCATTTGGAGCAAGACCACTTAGAAGAACAATTCAAAATTTACTAGAAGACAAATTAGCTGAGGAAATACTAGATGGAAATATACAAAAAAATAAAGTTACAAAAATAACAACAAAAGACAAACAAATTGTTTTAGCTTAAAAATTGCCATTTAAACCCGGAACGGTGGCAATATATTGCCAACGGTTCCGGGTTTAAATGGCAATAAAATAAAAAGGTTACTTTAATAAAATAAAGCAACCTTTTTTATTTTATGATTAATGTGATTCAGCCCATCTTAACATTTTTATATCTTTATATTTAGATAAGACTTCATTATATTTTTCATATTCTTCTTCCCATAAAGCACCAGGGACTTTTTCAAATGCATCAAATACTTTTTCTGCTTCTGATAAGTACATTACTTGTTGTATTGCTGACATTGATTGATAATATTTAGCAAATGCATATAATTTATCTAAAATTTGATTTGCTTGGATAAAACTCCAGAAATCTTTTACATTCATACCAAATAATTTAATTTGTAAAATGGCATATGCAATTAAGGCAAATATTGCAAATATTAATATATATAAAACTATAAATATTGTTGTCATTTTAATCACCTCTTCTTTTGAAATTAGCTTTAGTACATTTTTATTATAACATATTTGTAATAAAAATGCAACATTTCTGTAATACAATTGTAATATAACGCTGACACATAAAAACAAGGTTATATTTTTTTCTTTAATTATAATGATATATAGCATTTAATTAAAAAATGTATATTAGCATTATTAAAATAAAATATTATAATTATTAACATTTCTGAATATATTGTGTTATAATAAAAATTATATTTAATTATACAAAATAAAAAAGGTGATTAATATGGAAAAGAGATACGAAATTACTAAGAAAGCTGGAATATATGGAATTATTGGCAATATATTTTTGCTTATAATAAAATCAATTGTAGGTTTTATTAGTAAAAGTCAAGCGATGATTGCAGATGCATTTAATAGTGCAGGAGACATATTTGCGTCATTAATGACATTTATAGGAAATAAAATTGCAAGTGTACCAGGAGATATGGACCATAATTTTGGACATGGAAAAGCAGAATATTTATTTTCCATGTTTATAAGTATTTCTATGATTTTAGTTTCATTAAAATTGTTATATGATTCTGTAATTACACTTATAAATGGTAGTCAATTAGCATTTTCGTGGTTTTTGGTGGTTGTTTGTATTGTAACAATTATAACAAAGTTATTTTTGTATTTTTATACTAAAAAAGGTTATAAAAATACAAAAAACATATTAATAGAAGCTAATATGAAAGACCATAGAAATGATTGTGTTGTTACTACATTTACATTAATATCTACATTATTGACACTAATTAATGTTTATTGGTTTGATAGTGTAGTTGGTATTGGAATTTCCATATGGATTTGTTATACAGGAATAACTATTTTTATGGAAAGCTATAATATTCTTATGGATGTTTCAGTAGATGCAAAAACTAAGGCTAAAATTTTAGAGCTTACGAATAATTATAAAGATATAAAAGATATAAGTGATATAAAATCTACTCCTGTAGGAGACAAATATGTTATTGTTTTAACAATATATGTAGATGGAAATATGAAAACATTTGATAGCCATAAATTAGCAGATAATTTAGAAAAAGATGTAAATAAATTAGAAAAAGTTTATAGGACTATTGTACATGTTGAGCCAGTTTAAAACAAAAAAATACAACCAAATTAATGGTTGTATTTTTTAAAATTATTTGCTTTTTTTATCATCTTTAACGATTTCTTTCATTGCTCCAAGTGAACTTAAAGCATTTGTTGCTTCAAAAGGTATAAATACTTTGTTTGCTTCACCGTCTGCAACTTTTTCTAGAGCTTCTAAAGATTTTAATTGAACTAATTTTTCATCAGGATCAGCTTTTTTAATTGCGTCATATACTAATGCGATTTCTTTTGCTTTGGCTTCTGCCACAGCTTTTATAGCTTGAGCTTCACCGGCTGCACGTCTTATTTTTGCTTCTTTATCTGCTTCTGCTTCTAATATAGAAGCTTGTTTTTTACCTTCTGCAATTGTGATTGCAGATTGCCTTTGAGCTTCAGATTCAAGGATTAAAGCTCTTTTATTTCTTTCTGCATTCATTTCTTTTTCCATTGCGTCTCTAATGTCAGCAGGTGGAGTAATGTCTTTTATTTCAACTCTGTCTATTTTACATCCCCATCTATCTGTTGCTTCATCAAGAACTACTCTTAGTTTTGTATTGATACCATCTCTTGAACTAAATGTTTCATCTAAATCCATTTTACCAATAATATCACGAATTGTTGTTATTGCAAGATATTCAATACCTTTCTTTAAACTTTGAATTTCATAAACTGCTTTTGCTGGGTCTGTTATTTGATAGAAAACAACAGTATCTATTGTAATTGTAACATTATCTTTTGTAATAACACCTTGAGGTGGAATATCCATTGTTTGTTGTTTTAAGCTTACTACGCTTCTAACATGATCAAAAAATGGAAGAATAATTGTAAGACCAGCATCTGCTACTTTATAAAATTTACCTAATCTTTCAATTATATATACCTCAGATTGTTTAACAATTTTTATTGACATGAATGCTATAACTAATATTATAACAAGTAATATTAATAAAAATGGCATAATAAATTCCTCCTTTTATATATTTTAAATATTAAAAACAAATTATTTTGTTGTAGCTAATTTAACTAAAGATACTATAGCTTTAACACCTGAAATAGAAGTTATTTTTACTTCTGAGTCCTTAGGTATTATTTGACCATTTTCTGATATAGCAGACCAAACTTCACCATTAATTTTTATTTGTCCAGTTTCTTTTATAGGATTTATTTCTTGAACTACTAAAGCAGTTTTCCCAATTATTGAAAAAGCATTTGTTGGTATTGTTTTGGTATTTACAAATTTATTAACAAATGGCCTTGTTGCGAATAATAATATAACAGAAAATATAACAAATATTGCTGTTTGAATTATTATATTAGATGTTATAAAACTTGAAATCATTGCTATTAATGCAGCAACACCTAACCAAAAAACTAAAAAGCCTGCTGTAAAGATTTCTGCTACAAAAAATATTCCTGAAGCTATTATCCAAAATTGCCACATAAAAAAACCTCCTTAAAATAGCTAAACTACATTAATTATACTATAAAAATTGGAAAAAATAAATAGTTAAAGGTAATTTTTAAATTAAATATTATTAAAGGTTGTTTTTTTTTATAAAAAATGATATAGTATGAAAGAATTTTAGTAATCAAAGGAGAAAAATTATTATGATAGTTTCTAATAATAAGGGAATAACTTTAATAGCACTTGTAATAACAATTGTTGTACTGTTAATACTTGCAAGTATTGGTATTGGTGGAGCAATAACAGGAGTGGATGAATCAACAGATCAAAAACTAAAATCTGAATTAAAAATGGTTCAACACGCTGTACTACAAAGATATACTAAATATTCATTAACAAAAGATGAAACTATGTTAGTTGGAGATAAAATTGAAGAAGAAAACTTGGATTCAAATATAACATGGCAAAAACAAGGAAGTTACTATAGAATAAATAATGAACAATTTAAAGAACTAGGAATAACTGATATAAAAGACACATATATAGTAAATTATAAAACAGGTGAAGTATATAATGAAACACAAAAAACAACAAATGATGGAAATATATTATATATATGTGCTGTTGAATAAAAAACTAGGATTGGAAGTGAAATTTTGAACTTAGAACAATTAATAGATAATTTGAATATATCAAAAGAAAAAATAAAGTATAACGAACCAATGGCAAAACATACAAGTTTTAAAATTGGAGGACCTGCACAATGCTTTATAAATGCTGAAAGTGTAGAAGAAATAAAACAAATTTGCAAAGTGGCAAGTAAAAATGATATAAATCTTACAATAATAGGAAATGGAAGCAATTTGCTTGTAACAGATAATGGAATAAATGGAATTGTTGTAAAGGTAAATATAAAAAAGTTTGAATTAGAATTTAGTAATGATGATGTGAGCTTAATTGTTGGAGCTGGAAACAAATTAGGAGAAATAGCACAAAAATTATTAAGAAATGAAATTACAGGATTTGAATTTGCAGCAGGAATTCCAGGAACTATAGGTGGAGCAGTTAGAATGAATGCAGGTGCCTATGGCAAAGAAATGAAAGATATTGTAGAAACAGTTAAATATATGGATTATGATGGTAATATATATGAAAAGTCAAACAAAGATTTAGAATTTGAATATAGAAAAAGTATGTTTGCAAAAAACAAATTTATAATTTTGGAAGCAAAATTAAAGTTACAAAAAGGAAATGCACAATATATTAAAGATAAAATGTTGGAATTTGAACAGTCTAGAAAACAAAAGCAACCTTTAGAATTCCCAAGTGCAGGAAGTACATTTAAAAGAGGTACTGATTTTATAACTGCAAAATTGATAGATGATGCAGGACTAAAAGGTTACAGGGTTGGTGGCGCGATGGTTTCTACTAAACACGCAGGATTTGTTGTAAATGAAAATAATGCAACTGCACAAGACGTTTTAAATTTAGTAAAACATATTAAGCAAGAAGTTTATAAAAAATTTAACAAAAAAATTGAGTTAGAAATACAAGTTATAGGAGAGGAATCATAAAATGAAGGGTTTATTACAATGGTTTAAAGCAAGTTCAAAAATGAAAAGATGGATGTTACTTATTTTAGTAGGAATAGTACTTACATGTTATGGAATTGCGGAAGTTCTAGTTTTAAAAGAAATGTCATTTGACAAAGTAGGGAAAATAATTGTTACATTTATTATAGGATTTGTTGCAATTATACTAGGATTAGTATTTTTAAATAAAAGGACATTAGAAGTATTGGTTGAATCAACTGATGACAGAATGGAAAATAAAAAAAATGTAAATGTTAAATCACTTATTTTTAACAAAACAGTATATGATCAAGGTCCTAATATAGTTGTAATTGGTGGTGGAACAGGATTAAACACTGTATTATCTGGTCTAAAAAATTATACAAACAATATTACAGCTATAGTTACTGTTTCAGATTATGGAGAAACACAAACATTATCAAGAAAAGAACTTGATATGCTACCACTTGGAGATATTAAAGATAGTATTGTTTCACTTGCTACCAAAAATGACGAAATAAATAAATTGTTTAATTATGAATTTGAGGCGGGAAAATTAAAAGGATTATCTTTTTCAGATATATATTTTCTTGCAATGTGTCATGTAAATAATGATTTTACAAAGGCAATAATGAAAAGTAATGAAGTGTTAAATATTGTTGGAAAAGTTTTACCAGTTACCTTAGATGAAATGAATATATGTGCTGAACTTGAAAATGGATATATAGTAACAGAAAAGTCTAAAATTCCAGAAATGGTTTCAGAAAAATTCACAAAAGTTAATAGAATTTATTTAAATCCTTCAAATTGTAGACCAGCTCCAGGAGTTGTTGATGCAATAAAAAATGCTGATTGTATTATTATTGGACCAGGAAGTTTATATACTAATGTTATACCAAATTTATTAGTAAATGGTGTTGCTAAAGCAATAAAAGAAAGTACAGCAATAAAAGCATATATAAGCAACATTATGACAGAACCAGGACAAACTGATAATTATTCTGTGTCTGATCATTTAAATGCTATAATTTCTCACTGTGGACAGGGAATTGTAGATTATTGTATATATGATACAGGAGAAATTGTGCCAGAATTTATAAAAAAATACAATTTAGAAGGACAAGACTTAGTTGAACAAGATATAGAAAAAGTAAAAGGAATTAAATTTTTACAAAGAGATTTGTCTATGATTGCAGATGGACATATAAGACATGATCCAAACTTGGTTGCAACATCTATAATTGAGCTTATATGTGATGATTTAAAATATCAAGATAAACAAAATGACCCACAATACTTAATGCTTAATACAAAACTTAGAGAAGATAAAAGAATAAGCAAAATGAAAAGACATGCAAAAAAGGAAAATGTAAAAAAAGCAAATTCTGATAAGGCAAATTCAGGTTTAAAGAAGAAAAGCAAATTTAGTAATAAATATAGTCAAAGAATAGCATCTATTAAAGAAGCAGATGAAAAAATGAAAAGAAAAGCTGAATTAGAAAAAAATAAAAAGGAAAAAGCATCTTCAAAAACAGCTGCAAAAAAAGCAGTAAAGACAGAAAAAAGAATAGTTAAAGAAGAAACTAAATATGAAAAAATAAAAGAAAATATAGATAGAAATAATAGAGTTAGTAAAACTCAAAAAAATGACGTAAATAAAGAAAAAATAGAATTTGAAAGACCAAAAAGAGAAATAAAGTCAAGTGATAAAACTAGAAATGAAAAAGCAAGAAAGAAAACTCCACAAGAAATAAGAGAAGAAATGTTAAGAAAGTTAGACGAAAGTAAATTAAAATAAAAATACGGGGTAATAAATGGAAATAACTAAGGAAAAATTGAATTTAGAAGATGGATTATCAAAAGAATGGCTAATTACAAATGGTATAGGGGGGTTTTGTAGTTCAACAATAATAGGTGCAAATACCAGAAAATATCATGGATTATTAATTGCACCTTTAACACCTCCTGCGAGGAGATATTTAATATTATCTAAATTAGATGAAGCGGTTATAATAGATGGTAAGGAGTATGGATTATATACAAATATAGGAAAAAATTATATATCTAAAGGCTATAAATACCAAGAACTATTTAAGAAAGAGTATATTCCAATATTTACATATAAGGTAAAAGATGTAACTATAACGAAAATGATTTGTATGGAATATGGAAAAAATACAGTTGGGGTATATTATAAAATAAAAAATGATGGAAATGAAGCAAAACTAACCATTGCACCACTTTTGAATTTCCGTGATTTTCACAGTATGAGTACTAATCATAATTTTGAATTAAAGCAAATTATAAATAAAAATAAAGTTAAGGTTGTTATAGACAAAAATGCTGCATATCCTATATATATGAAAATGTCAGAGGGAATTTATATAGAACACAAAAATGATACATTTAATAATATGTTTTATATAGAAGAAGAAAAAAGAGGATTTTATCCAGAAGAAAACCACACTGTTTCAGGAGTTTTTGAAATTGAAATACCAAAAAAAGCAGAAAAAGAAATTTCTTTTGTGTGTTCTTTTGAGGAGAACATAGATCAAATAAATGTAAAAAAATTAATTGAAAATGAAATAGTAAGACAAAATGAAATTTATAATAAATCCCTATTAATTGATAATAGAAAAGAAAAAAAGACAAAAAAACAATTAGAAGAAGAACAGTTAATAAAAGATTTTATAACAGCTACAGATAATTTTGTTGTATATAGGCCATCTTTTAGGTTACATACATTGCTTGCAGGCTATCCATGGTTTTTAGATTGGGGAAGAGATAGTTTAATTTCATTTGAAGGTTTATTATTAGTAACTAAAAGATTTGACATTGCAAAAGAGGTTTTACAAACATTAGTAAGAGACATTAAATTTGGTTTAGTTCCAAATGGCTATTCAGGTTTTGATAATAGACCATTATACAATAGTGTTGATGCATCATTGTTATTATTTGAGCAAATTCAAAAATATGTTGAATATACTGAAGATTATGAATTTGTAAAAGAAAATTTGTATGAAAAATTAAAAGATGTAATAGAAAATTATAAAAATGGAATCGATGTTGATGACAACAATATATACTTAGATACAGATTATTTAATTGTTTCTGGAACACAAAATACACAAAATACTTGGATGGATGCTAAATGTAATAATAAGGCTGTAACTCCACGAAATGGGAAGGCTGTAGAGATTAATAGTTTATGGTATAATGCAAATATTATAATGGCAGACTTAGAAAATAAAATTGGAAACAAAAATGATGCAAAAAAATATCAAGAATTAGCTAGAAAATGCAAAAAAGCATTTAATGAGAAATTTTATAATAAAAAAAGAAAATGTTTATATGATGTAATTGGAGATGCAAAAATAAGACCTAATCAGTTATTTTCGATGAGTTTAACATATCAAGTTATTGATACTAATTCAGAGGAAGCTAAAAATATTTTAAATGTAGTAGAAAAAAAATTATTAAATAATTATGGTTT
>ENA-OPNB01001526-OPNB01001526.1-human-gut-metagenome-genome-assembly--contig:-NODE-1526-length-16187-cov-2.083561_pt1 | contig 16187 bp, 10 predicted proteins | sample MGYA00241528_ERZ501754 | MGnify/ENA primary metagenome ERZ501754 (study PRJEB25962, sample SAMEA2042646) | human gut metagenome | biome: human gut; feature: human-associated habitat; material: faeces... | reverse complement strand
ATAGTACATCAAAAAATTACCCTTTCATGTCAAGATTGTATTCTTTTATTTTTATATAAAGTGATTATAATAAAAAGTAAGAAAATAAACAATAGTAAGGAGGATATCATGAACAAGAATGATTATGCACCGATTGCACCTATGGGCTGGAACAGCTATGACTATTATGACACCACAGTGACGGAGCGGGAGGTCAGGGCAAACGCGGATTATATGGCGGCGCACTTAAAACCGTACGGCTGGGAATATATTGTGGTGGACATCCAGTGGTATGCAAAGAACACCGGAAGTCAGAGGGAGAAGTACCAGTATATTCCGTTTGGGGAGGTCTCGATGGATGAGTACGGGCGGCTGCTCCCCTGTACGGACCGCTTCCCGTCGGCGAAGGACGGTGTGGGCTTTCGGGCGCTGGCGGATTATGTGCATGGGCTGGGGTTAAAGTTTGGAATCCATATCATGCGGGGAATTCCGCGGGAAGCGGCACACCGGCATCTGCCGATTTTGGGAAGCGATGCACTGGCGAGCGATATAGCGGATCCGTCGTCGATCTGTAAGTGGAATCCGGACATGTACGGCATCCGTATGGGAGAGCCGGGCGCGCAGGAATATTATGATTCCATCGTGGCACTGTACGCACAGTGGGGTGTGGATTTTATCAAATGCGATGATATCTGCAATACCAATCTGTACGTGGAACATCCGTATTCGGCGGCGCACGAGATTGAGATGCTGCAGCATGCGATTGAAAAGTGCGGCAGGGACATCGTGCTCTCCTTGTCGCCGGGACCGGCGCTGATCGAGAAAGCATGGCATTATGAAACCTATGCCAACATGTGGCGCATCACGGATGATTTCTGGGATACGTGGGAGCTGCTTTACGATATGTTCCGGCGCTGCGAACTGTGGCAGAACCACGTGGGCTGCGGATCGTTCCCGGACTGTGACATGCTGCCGGTCGGCTGGCTCGGAAAAGGATTCGGGCAGGAGCGGCAGACGAATTTTACAAGGGATGAGCAGAAGACGATGATGACGCTCTGGTGTATGTTCGGCTCGCCTTTGATGATCGGCGGTGAACTGACGAAGCTGGATGACTGGACGCAGTTCCTTTTAACGAGACGGGAGCTGCTGCAGATGCTCGACGCAGACTATGTGGGCAGACAGGTGGCGCGCGATCAAAAGCATGCGGTCTGGAGCTGTGTCAATGAAAAAAAGGACGAACGGTATCTTGCCCTGTTTAACTTTATGGAGCAGCCGGCGCGGTGTGAGGTTGCGCTGCCGGAGACGGAAGCGTTTGCAGACATGTGCGGACAGACGGGAACCATCCGGGCGCGGGAACTCTGGGATGGAACAGAGCTTATTGTGCAGAATGACAGCCTTTCTTCTGAAATTCCGGCGCACGGTGTGCATGTTTTCCGGATAGATAAAAAATAGAGAACCACACAATGTAAAAATAAATAAAAAACAACTTGTTATTACGAGCATACAAGTTTTATGCTTAAGATAACATCAACAAGATGAGTGCAGGGAAATCATGGGTGCATGAGAGATGCGGCATGGTTTCGGAAAGGGGTTTGTTACACATGGGAAATGCAAAGGAGAGGATTGAGAGTGGGAAGGCGGTGCTCGGTATCGAGTTCGGCTCGACCAGAATCAAGGCAGTGCTGGTGGACGAGACACATCAGCCGATCGCATCCGGTGCGCACGACTGGGAGAATCAGCTGGTCGACGGAATCTGGACGTACAGCCTGGATATGATCTGGGACGGTCTTAGGGACTGCTACCGCAAGATGACAGAGGATGTACAGAACAAATACGGCGTTGCCGTCACAAAGCTTGGTGCCATCGGATTTTCCGGAATGATGCACGGCTATATGCCGTTCGATGAGAAGGGGGAGCTTCTGGTTCCGTTCCGCACCTGGAGAAATACCATCACGGGCGAGGCTGCCGCAGCACTGACGAAGGAGTTCTCGTTCAATATTCCGCAGCGCTGGAGCATCGCACATCTGTATCAGGCGATCTTAAACGGGGAAGAGCATGTGGATAAAATCGCATATTTTACCACACTTGCGGGATACATTCACTGGAAACTCACAGGGGAGAAGGTACTGGGAGTCGGCGAGGCATCCGGTATGTTCCCGATTGATATTGAAACAGGAAAATACGATGCAAAAATGGTTTCTCAGTTTGATGAAGCGATTGCAGACAAAGGATATCCATGGAAATTAATGGACATTTTCCCGGAAGTATTGTCCGCTGGAGAGGATGCAGGAACACTTACACAAGAAGGCGCAAAACTTCTTGATACAGACGGTGATTTGGAGGCAGGAGTTCCGCTTTGTCCGCCGGAGGGAGATGCAGGAACCGGTATGGTGGCAACGAATTCTGTTGCACGGCGCACAGGAAATGTGTCTGCCGGTACATCGGTATTTTCTATGGTAGTTCTTGAAAAAGAATTGAGTAAAGTTTACAAAGAACTGGATTTGGTTACAACACCGTCCGGTGATTTGGTTGCGATGGTGCACTGTAATAACTGTACATCCGATTTGAATGCGTGGGTAAATATTTTCCGCGAATTTGCAGAGAGTTTTGGTATGGATGTCGATATGAACCGGTTGTATGGCACATTGTACAAAAAAGCGATGGAAGGCGATGCAAACGGTGGAAATCTGTTGGCGTACAATTATATTTCCGGTGAAAATATTACGGAAATGGAAGAAGGACGTCCATTGTTTGTCCGCACCCCAAACAGTAAATTTAATTTAGCTAACTTTATGCGTGTGAATCTGTATTCGGCACTTGCTTCTTTGAAAATTGGTATGGACCTTCTTTTGAAAGAAGAAAAAGTAGCAGTAGATAAGCTTTTAGGCCACGGCGGTTTGTTTAAAACCAAAGGTGTCGGTCAGCAGATTTTGGCAGACGCTGTAGATACACCAATTTCTGTTATGGAAACGGCCGGTGAAGGTGGTGCCTGGGGCATTGCTGTGTTAGCTGCTTATTTGATTCATAACGATGGAAAAAATCTTGGTGACTATTTGAATAAAGAGGTGTTTGCCGGTCAGGAAGGCAGTGAATTAAATCCGAATCCGGAAGGAGTCAAAGGATTTGATGAATTTATCCGGATTTACAAAGAAGGACTTCCGATTGAGCGGACAGCCGTTGATTCAATGAAATTATAAAATGGAGAACGAGTAGGGAGAAGGCGTTTTTTTATGATCAGTGTATTTCTTGTTGAAGATGAATTTATTGTCAGAGAGGGAATCAAGAATATAAATTGGGAGGCCCATGGTCTCTCGTTTGTTGGAGAGGCCAGTGATGGAGAACTGGCCTTTCCTCTTATAAAAAAGAAGCATCCGGATATTGTAATTACAGATATATGCATGCCTTTTATGGACGGATTGGAGTTAAGCCGTTTGATAAAAAAAGAGCTGCCACAGACAAAGATTTTGATTTTAAGTGGACATGAAGAATTTGAATATGCAAAGGATGCCATTCAAATTGGTGTGGAAGAATATTTGTTAAAACCGATTAACAGTGATGAATTACTACAGGTTGTTAGACGTGCAGCAGACAAAATTACAGAAGAAAGACAAGCAGGCAGGCGTGACAGAGAGGACGAGGCCGGAGAGAAAGAACGCAGAGAGCATGCTAAGAGCCTCTTTTTTTCCAATCTGATTGAGGGAAGACTTTCTATGGCAGAGCTTCTGGAAAAAGCGCGCAGTATTGGAATTGAATTGGCTGCGTCCTATTATCAGATAATGCTTGTGAAAATCGGACGAAGTACTTTTGATTCATATTCGGCAGCAGTTAATGAAATGAATGACAAATTGCAAAATTATATATCTTCAAAATCGGAACATATGGTGTGTTTTGACAGAGAACCGGAGGGCGAAATTATTCTCTTTATGGAAGAATCAAAAGAGAAGATGGAAGAAGATGTGAAGGATTTGGCAGATTTTTTAGAAAATATGTTATCAGAAAAACCGGAAATTGGCTATTTTGGAAGTGTAGGCAGTCCGGTGAGCCGTATTCGGGAAATTTCACAAGCGTATGAGACGGCAGCACATGCCTTTGCTTATCGTTTTCTGGTGGAAGGGAATCAGATTCTGCGATTTGAGCAGATTGATAGAAAGCCGGTTTTGATGGAAAGAGCCGATGGCGAGTATCATGTTGGAAAGATTAATTTTGGCGGACTTGATAAGACTCGGATTAAAGCTTTTTTGCGTGGAGGTGATTCGGAGGAAATTCCGATTTTTGTAGAGGAATATCTTGAAAATGCAGGGGATGCCTGTCAGAATTCATTGATTTTCCGCCAGTATATTGTGATGGATATGTATGTTGCGGCGAGCCATTTTTTGGAGCAGCTTGGAGATTCAGAGGAGTTTTCCAGAAAGGAGCCGTTTGAAAGCCCGGTGCAGATGGAACAGGTTTTACAGCAGTTAGATACAACTATTTCTTATGTGATTTCTTTGTTCCGTGAGGTGATGGAGATACGAGACCGCCACACGAAAGAGCATAACAGCGATATTGTCGAGCTTGCGAAAAAATATATCGACAAAAATTACAGTGATGAGGATTTGTCACTGAATACCGTTGCGGCAGAGGTGAATGTCAGTCCAAATCATCTGAGTGCGATTTTCAGCCAGAAGACAGGACATACTTTTATCCGTTATTTGACGGATGTACGTATGAATAAAGCCAAAGAACTTTTGAAATGCACAACGATGCGGAGCAGTGAAATAAGTGAAAAAGTTGGTTATAAAGATCCACACTATTTTTCACATTTATTTAAGAAAAATCAGGGATGTACCCCAACACAGTACCGAGAGGGAGGGGCAAAAGGATGAAAAAATTATTTTTTCGTATTTTTAGGAAGAAAATAGATGAGTATCGTGATTTTTCGATTCAGAAAAAAATTTCAGTGGCATTTGTACTTCTTTTAGTGCCACTGATTTTGTTCGTCCTGATTTGGTTTGTATGTGCGTTGGATGCAACCAACCGTTATGATAAAGTTGTAAGGAATACGGCCATTATCAGTGAATTCAATTTGGATTTTAAAAAGAATTACGATTATAAAATATATTTGATTACGACCGGAAACCGTACTTATACGGATCAAAATCCGGAACAAGATATCCGTTATGCAAAGGATATTATCAGACGTGTAAAGGCAACGACGGAAAATAGCGAAAACAAGGAATGTATTGTCCAGATTGAACGTTATTTTCAAGTGCTTGAAAAATATACAAAAACGATTCAGGAAAATATGCAAAAAGAAGGAAAATATGATGAAAATCGGGATTTGTGGGAAAATGGCGTGCAATTAGTCACCACAAATATTCAAAATAAGATGCTGCAGCTGCTTTATAATGAAAACAGACAAAGTGCACTTATTTATTCGGATATGCAGCACATCACCCGAAATATGATTATTATAAGTTTGTTCCTTGCTGCTTTTCTTGTTGTGGTTACCACGATGATGATTACAATTATTCCGAGAAGTATTTCTAAACCGGTTCGCTATCTGAGTAGTATTACGAAAGAGGTTGCCGATGGAAATCTTGAGGTGCGGGCACATATGGAACATGGTGTGGATGTAAAATTGTTAGCGGATTCATTAAATGTAATGATTGAAAAAATAAAGACGCTGATTGATAATGTGATGCTGGAACAGATGAGACTTCGAGAAGCTGAATTGGAAATCTTACAGATGCAGATTAATCCTCATTTCTTATACAATACGCTGGATACAATTGTTTGGCTGGCCGAAGCAGGTCAAAAAGAACAGGTTGTTAGTATGGTACAGACGTTGTCTGATTTTTTCCGTGCTTCCTTAAATAGTGGAAAAGACATTGTGTCTTTAGAAGGGGAATGTCGTCATATTACAAGTTATTTGCAGATTCAGCAAGTAAGATATCAGGATATTTTAACATATGATGTGGATATACCGGAGGAGATTGCTAACTGCAAAATACCAAAAATAACGTTACAGCCACTTGTGGAAAATGCACTTTATCATGGAATTAAGAATAAGAGAGGAAAGGGAAGGATAGTAGTTACCGGACGAAGGGAAAAAGACAAATGTGTTATCCGGGTGGAAGATAATGGAATTGGTATGACAAAAGAACGGTTGAATCAGGTTCGTGGCGGCTTGACGACGAAAATTGAAGACAGCAATGATTTTTATGGTTTGTATAATGTGAATGAAAGAATCCGGTTGAAGTTTGGAGAAGAATATGGACTTTCCATCGACAGCGTATTGCAGGAAGGAACATGTGTTGAGGTGTGGCTGCCATGGGAATCGTAAAAAAATCACCCTTGCCGTAATTTTTTCAATCATTTATGAAAAAAAGAATAGAAAAATCAAAAATAACCAAAAGAATATCCATTGGACTTTTGGTTATTTTTTATTATGATGGAGATACAAAAACGAGAACTCATACAGAAAAGGAGGAATTGAGTTATGAGAAAAAATTTCATGAAAAAGGTAGTAGCAGGAATGCTTACTGCAGTAATGGCGTTTTCCCTTACTGCATGTGGAGGTGGTGATGCTTCCACAAATGACACAGCGAAAGAAGAAGGATCTTCCGATGTAATTACGGTTGGATTTTCACAGGTAGGTGCAGAATCTGACTGGCGTACAGCAAACTCAGAATCAATGAAATCAACATTTACCAAAGACAATGGTTATGAATTGATTTTTGACGATGCACAGCAGAAACAGGAGAACCAGATTTCAGCCATCCGTAACTTTATCCAGCAGGATGTTGATTACATCGTACTTGCACCGGTTACTGAGACCGGATGGGATGCCGTTCTTGGTGAGGCAAAACAGGCAGGAATCCCGGTTATCATTGTTGACCGTATGGTAGATGTAAAAGATGACAGTTTGTATACTGCATGGGTAGGTTCTAACTTCGAACTGGAAGGTAAAAAGGCAGCAGCTTACTTGGATGCTTACATGAAAGCAAAGAACATGAAAGATATGAAACTGGTTAATATTCAGGGTACAATCGGTGCATCGGCACAGATTGGCCGTACCAAAGGTTTGGATGATGCTGTAGCTGCAAATGGCTGGAACCTTCTTGACAAAACAACCGGTGAATTTACACAGGCAAAAGGTCAGGAAGTTATGCAGTCCTTCTTGAAGAAGTACAAAAAAGACATCAATGTTGTATACTGTGAGAACGATAACGAAGCATTTGGTGCAATTGATGCAATCAAAGCAGCAGGTTATGAAGTTGGTGCAGACAAAGACATGATGGTATTCTCCTTCGATAGTACAAAAGAAGGTTTGAAGAAAGTTCAGTCTGGTGAAATCACTTTGAATACAGAGTGTAACCCACTTCATGGACCACGTGTAGAAGCAATCATCAAACAGCTTGAGAACAAAGAAACACCAGAGAAGAAAGCTTACGTAGATGAAGAAATGTTTGCTCATGATGATACTGTAAAATCGGTAACTGTTGACGGAAAAGAGTATCCGGTAACGGTTGTGACAGATGAGGTAATGGGTGCTCGTAAGTATTAATTCGAACACAATGTAGCAGAAAATGAAACAAAATCAGTAACAAATTGAGTGAGAGAGGAGGAATGATTTCTTCCTCTCTCAATTAGAAAATATCCTGTTATGCAGGTAGATGGAGGGAAAGATGAGCGAGAATATTGTATTAAAGATGAGTAATATCAGCAAAACTTTTCCCGGAGTGAAGGCATTATCCAATGTAGATTTTACATTACGGGAAGGAGAAATCCATGCCCTGATGGGGGAAAATGGTGCAGGTAAATCCACCTTGATTAAAGTGTTAACCGGTGTTCATGATTTTCAGACAGGTGAGATTTACATGGTGAAAAATGCGGGAGGTAAACCGGAATTAATAGTGAATCATTCACCGCAGGAAGCACAACAAAATGGTATCAGTACCGTATACCAGGAAGTAAATTTATGTCCGAATCTTACGGTTGCAGAAAACTTGTTTATCGGCAGAGAGCCAAGAAGATTTGGTATGATAGACTGGCGTACAATGAATCGGAAGTCAGCAGAGGTTTTAAAGAATCTCGATATCCATGTGGCACCAACTCAGAGTTTGGACGAGTGTTCCTTGGCAATTCAGCAAATGATAGCAATTGCCAGAGCTGTGGATATGAAATGCCGAGTTTTAATTTTGGATGAGCCGACATCCTCTTTGGATGATGACGAGGTTCAAAAATTATTTGTCCTGATGCGGAAATTGAGAGCAGAAGGTGTAGGAATTATTTTTGTAACACACTTTTTGGAACAGGTATATGAAGTGTGTGACCGAATCACTGTACTGAGAAATGGTGAATTGGTTGGTGAGTATGAAGTGGAATCGCTTCCACGTGTAAAATTAGTATCTAAAATGATGGGAAAAGATTTTGATGACTTAGCAGATATCAAGGGTGAATATAAGCATGAAAAACATTTAGAACCGTTGATTGAGGCCAAAGGGTTAGGTCATGCAGGTACAATTCGACCGTTTGATTTGACAATCAACAAAGGAGAAGTAATTGGACTTACAGGACTTCTTGGCTCCGGACGTTCAGAGTTGGTTCGTACCATTTACGGCGCTGACAAAGCCGATTCCGGCGTGCTGAAAGTCAAAGGAAAAGATACTAAAATCTCATCCCCATTGGATGCGATGAAAGCCGGCATGGCATATTTGCCGGAAGATAGAAAAAAGGAAGGAATCATTGCCGATTTGTCTGTTCGCGAAAATATTATATTGGCACTTCAGGCAAAACGTGGAATGTTTAAGTTATTATCCCGCAAACAGATGGAAGAATTTGCGGATAAATACATTGACTTGCTGCAGATTAAAACAGCAAGCCGTGAAACTCCGATTAAGAGCTTATCCGGCGGAAACCAGCAGAAGGTGATTATTGCCAGATGGCTGCTTACGAATCCGGATTACCTGATTTTGGATGAACCGACACGAGGGATTGATATCGGAACAAAGACAGAAATTCAGAAATTAGTACTTCAACTGGCGGATGAGGGAAAAGCAGTCACCTTTATATCCTCCGAGATTGAGGAGATGCTTCGAACCTGCAGCCGTATGGCAGTTCTTCGTGACGGAAAAAAGGTTGGCGAAATTGAAGAAGAGGATTTGTCACAAGAATCCATTATGAAAGCAATTGCGGGAGGTGATGAATAATGGCTGAGAAAATTAAAAAAATAACAGGAATGCGATTATTTATGCCGATTGTGTGTTTGTTTATCGTATTGCTTGTAAATGTGATTCGAACACCGGATTTCTTTAATATAACGTTAAAGGACGGACAATTAAGTGGATGGCTGATTGATGTGATTAACCGAGGTTCTGAACTTGTTATACTTGCCATTGGTATGACATTAGTAACAGCTGCTTCCGGTGGTCAGGATATCAGTGTTGGTGCTGTTATGGCGGTTGCTGCTGCTGTTTGCTGTCAGATTTTGTCCGGCGGTGAAGTAAGTACAAATACACTGGCAGCTCCGATTATCATTGCTGCGATTGCCGGAATTTTAGTTGCTGCTTTGTGCGGTGCGTTTAATGGTTTTTTGGTTGCAAAACTAAATATCCAGCCAATGGTTGCTACATTGATTTTGTTTACTGCAGGGCGCGGTATTGCCCAGTTGGTTACACAAGGACAGATTACATATGTCCGTGTGGAATCTTACAAGGCAATGGGTGGATTTCTCGGACCAATTCCGACACCGGTTATCTTTGCAGTCGCAGCCGTTATTGTTGCCTATTTGGTATTAAATAAGACAGCACTTGGTATGTATATTGAAAGTGTAGGAATTAACAGTCACGCATCCCGCTTGATTGGATTAAATTCTACAAGAATTAAATTCCTCACCTATGTAATTTGCGGAGCCCTGGCAGGGCTTGCAGGAATTGTTGCTTCGAGCCGAATTTATTCCGCAGATGCTAACAACATTGGTCTGAACCTTGAGATGGATGCCATCTTAGCAGTAGCGTTAGGTGGAAACATCTTAAGTGGTGGTAAATTTAGTTTGATGGGGTCAGTAATTGGCGCTTATACGATTCAGGCGTTGACAACAACGCTGTATGCTATGAGTGTACCGTCTGACCAGCTCCCGGTTTATAAAGCAATCGTTGTTATCATTATCGTAGTTCTTCAGAGCCCGGTTTACAAAAAGGCAATGCAGAATTACAAAGCGAAGAGACAGTCGAAAAAGGCAGTAGTACAGGGAGGTGAACAGTAATGGGTGAATTTTTGAAGGCAAAGACAAAAAGATTTAACAGCAATACATTTCTTTTCATTATTACAATTGTGTTGTTTATTGCAATGTATGTAGCAGGAATGATTGTATTTGCAGACAAAGGTTTTGCAAAACCGCAGATGTTTACCAACTTGTTTATTAACAATGCCGGATTGATTGTAATTGGTTGTGGTATGACAATCGTTATGATTACCGGAGGAATTGATATCTCGGTTGGTTCGGTAACCGCATTGGTTTGTATGGCGAGTGCTTATGCCATGGAAAATAAGGGGATGAGCCCTTATGCTGCTCTTGCGATTTCGCTTGGTATTGGATTACTGTTTGGTTTGCTTCAAGGCTATTTAGTTTCCTACCTGGAAATTCAGCCGTTTATCGTTACTCTGGCGGGTTTGTTTCTAGGAAGAGGACTTACGGCTATGATAAGTACAGATATGATTTCCATTAAAAACGATTTGTTTCAGAAATGGGCAACATATCAGATTGAACTGCCGATTGGAACATATAATAAACATGGGGTATTTCGGCCGGCATATATATATCCATCGGTTGTGATTGCACTAATTGTGGTTGTTTTGATTGCTATTATGCTTCGTTATACAAAATTCGGACGCAAATTATTTGCTATCGGCGGTAGCCAGCAGAGTGCATTGATGATGGGCTTAAATGTAAAAAGAACGAAGTTTGAAGCTTATATTTTAGATGGTCTTTTGGCCGGCTTGGGTGGATTCTTATTCTGCTTGAACAGTTGTGCCGGATTTGTAGAACAGGCAAAAGGTTTGGAAATGGATGCTATTTCGGCAGCAGTAATCGGTGGAACACTTCTTTCAGGAGGTGTCGGAACGGTTGTTGGTACAACATTTGGTGTACTGATTAAAGGAACCATTACCAGTCTGATTACAACACAGGGTACATTGTCAAGCTGGTGGGTACGAATTGTACTTTCCGCACTGCTTTGCTTCTTTATTGTGTTACAGGCACTCTTTGCAAAAGCAAAAATCAAAGGGAAAAAAGTAGAGAAAAAGGATGTTAAAAAGCCAGGTGGAGCACCACCGGATGAGGTGGCTGCAGAGCCATAAATTAAATAGGAGATTGTCACAACTAATTGTTTCTCTTTTGGGGACCGGTTCTTGCCAGACCGGTCCCTGTTTAATTTTTTAGGCTATTACGTTGACTTTATGAAAAAATAAGAATTGATTTATGGTGTTGCAGAGGAAATATGTTATAATTAACATATCCTAAAAATGAGACAATTCAAGGATAGAATTGGAGGTTTGTGTATGCAAAAGAATGGTAAAAAGCTGTTAGCATGGATGTTAGCAGCAAGCATGGTATTTTCTTTTTCTATGCCAACTCAGGCAGCAAAGAAAAAGCCTGCTTTATCAAAGAAAAAAGCGGTAATAACTGTGGGGAAAATCTTAACGCTTAAGGTTAAAAATATAAGCAAGAAGACAAAAGTAACATGGAAGAGCAAAAACAAGAAAATTGCGACAGTTTCCAAGAAAGGAAAAGTGAAAGCGAAAAAGGCGGGGACAACGAAGATTACAGCACGTTTTCGTTATCAGGGCAAGAAGTATGTAAAAACCTGCAAGGTTACGGTGAAAAAGAAAAAGACAGTAGTTGTGACTAATGCACCGACAAAAGTACCAACCAAAGCACCGACGCAGAAACCGGCAGTGACACCGACTGCAACCCCAACGCAGAAACCAGGTGTACCGACTGCAACACCGACGCAGAAGCCGGTGACACCAACTGTAACACCGACGACAGAGCCGGCGGAGCCTACTGCGACTGCAACAAATGAGCCGGCAGGACCTACGGTTACACCGACGGCAGACCCGGATGAGCCAACTGCAACCCCAACAGCAGAACCGACGAGGGTTCCGGGCACCCCGATTCCGGTAACGGATCCGACGAAGGCGTTGCTTTTGGATTTTGAAGATGGTACCAATCAATATGTGACCGGACGTCAGGGCGAAGAAGAGCTGACTGTTGTAGAGGGCGGTTATAATGATAACTATTGTTTGAAAGTTTCCAACCGTGTGAAAAACTGGGCCGGACCGACGATTGATATCACTCACAATGTGACTGATTTTACAACGTACAAGATTGAGGCTTATGTAAAGCAGACAACGGGCAGCAACAAGACGATAAACTGCATGTGGGAGTCGATGGACTATGCGGGAGCGATGGCTTATACAACCGTGCAGAATGTAGTTGCGCCGAATGGCACATGGACAAAAGTGGACGCAACGGTTGTGGCACCGGGTGATGTAAGTAAATTGTCACTTTATTTTGAAATGGCAAATTATTCAAATGATTTTTATGTAGACAATATTTCTATTACGGAGAAGCATTTGGATATGGATGCAGTTCTTGCTGCACCAAGTCTGAAAGAGGCATATGCAAACCGCTTCCCGATGGGATGTGCAGTTTATAGCTATAATTTGCAGAATCCGGAGATTTTATCATTTATTAAACATCATTACAGTACGGTTACATTTGCAGATGAGCTGAAACCGGAGAATCTTTTGAACGAAGAGGCAACAAAAGCATCGGAAGATGGCATGCCGGTTATTAATACAGATGTGATTGATAAATGTTTATCTCTTGCTCAGGAAAATGATTTAAGTGTGCGTTTCCATACGCTTGTCTGGTATTCGCAGACACCGGATTGGTATTTCTGTAAGAATTACACACCGGAGTATGATGGTACGGGAACAGCTAAGAAAAACATTACAAATCTTGTTGACAAAGAGACGATGCTTGCTCGAATTGAAAGTTATGTTAAGCAGGTTATTACCTATGCAGAGACTAATTATCCGGGCGTTGTATATGCTTACGATGTAGTAAATGAGGTGATTGACAGCAATGGCTGTAAATTACGGACAGTAAGTTCAAGTTTGTATGGTGCTATTTTTACAGACGATGACAATACTTATATTACAAAGTCTTTTGAATATGCGAGAGAAGCTGAAAAAGCAGCAAATTCATCGGCAAAATTGTTCTACAATGATTTTGTCGGACTGGCATCGCCGGGACAGATGAAGGCAGTTGTGAAATATCTTGCAGATGCAAAAGATGCCGGAAATATTGATGGTCTTGGCATGCAGGCACATCAGACTAATCTTGGTGTGACAGATGGTGATAATATTAAAAATGCACTGAAATTATTCCAGCAAAATGGCTATGAGGTGCAGATTACTGAGCTTGATTTTGCAAGTAAGGATAATTCAGAGGCGGGTAATGAGACACTGGCAGCAGCATACCAGAAGTTCATGAATATTATATTACAGCGAATGGATGATACAACTGCTCCGGTAAATGTAAGTAATGTTACATTCTGGAATCTGACAGATTTGGATACTTGGCTGAATAGTTTTTACAGTGATGGAAGTACCTATTATCCATCACTATTTGATGAAAATTATCTGCCGAAAAAAGCGTTTACGGCATTGATTAATCTTGTAAATGGAGTTGTAGAGCCAACGGCAACGCCGACTGTGGCACCAACGGCAACTCCAACTGTGACTCCGACGGCAACTCCAACGGCAACACCAACCGTTGACCCAGATGCCACGCCAACACCAACGCCGGTTATCACACCGACTCCGGAGCCAACGGCTGAACCGGAACCGGCAGAGACAAAAGAATTGGATTTGGCGGAAGGAAATATTGTAATCAGTGCGACAGGATATACAATTGGCGATGCAGAAGAAACTGCATTTAACGGAAATTACACGATTTCCAGTACAGCACAATCGGCAACAGCATATTATATTTTAGTAACGGGCGGTACTCACACAATTACGTTAAATGATCTTGTTTGTACATCGAGTGAGTCAAGTCCAATTAAATTAAGTGGTGATGCTAAGGTAAATCTTATCTTAGTTGGAACATCCGCATTGACCGGTTCCGGCTATCATGCAGGAATCGAGGTTCCGTCGGGTTGTGAACTGACGATATCCGGTGATGGCCAATTGACGGCATTAGGCGGTAACGAATCGGCAGGAATTGGTGCTACATCAGATGGTAAGACATCTAGCACATTAGGACGTATTATTATCAGGAGCGGTACGATTATAGCCTGCAATACAGGAAGAAATGCTGCAGGAATCGGTGAATCACGATACGCTAAAGGCGGTGGAGAAATTTACATCTATGGTGGCAATATTTATGCGACATCTTCCGGTAACGGAGCCGGAGTTGGTGGCGGTGGTACGGCAGATGCCTCAGCCAAAACGATGAAGATTGGAATCTATGGCGGTATCATTTCCGCAGGCGGCAGTACTTATGCAATTGGAGATGGAAAGAGCCAGAGCATTTGTGAAGTAACAGTAACCGGTGGTGCCTGCTATAGTACGAACAGTGGGAAGACGATGTTTGGATCAACATGGGAAACCCAAGATACTTATGTTGGTACAGAGATTGACACAACAAAACTTTCCGGTATTCAGTCAGTGACGATTGATGGGGTAGACCAGGGAATCAGCAGTTTCTTTATTACTGCACAAGCTGGTACTGTGAACAAGAGGTTGAAACTGAATTTGTATGTGGAAAAGGGAGCATCTCATACGATTGTGGTAACGGATACAAACGGTGAGGCACATGAGTATACGGTGGACGCTTAATCTATAATTAAAAAGAAGTTCATTCGTTCGAGACAAGATAATGCTTTGCGTTATAGTCTCTTACGGATGAACTTCTTTTTTTGCTCTATTGACAGATGATGTTTCCTAAAAATGAGACAATAAAAATCTTGAATCTTCCCCCTTTTTTTGCTATTCTAAAAACAGTTTAATCCACAAAGGAGAGGGAGGCGAGGCGTTTTATGTTTCTCAAACAGTTTGCAGAATTCAATTCGATTTGTATACAGTGCCATGACAGTCCGGATGCGGATGCGATGGGGGCTGCGTTTGGTTTGTATGCGTATTTTATGAATCTGGGTAAAAAGGTAAATTTGATTTATGCAGGGGAACATCAAATTACAAAGCCATCGCTGAAATTGATGGTGGAGTACCTTGGCATTCCGATTCGATATGTGAATGAAATGCCGGAACATGATATTTTGATTACCGTGGACTGCCAGTATGAGGGTGGTAATATTACATCGATGCCGGTGAAAAAAGTGGCAATGGTTGATCATCATCCAATTTGTGTGAAAACGGATGAATGGTGTTTTATTTTTCCAGAGTTTGGAAGTTGTTGTACCGTGGTCTGGGAACTGCTTTTGGAGGCTGGGTATCCGGTAAATGAGAACTGGCAGGTGGCAACGGCATTGTATTATGGTTTGTATAGTGATACCAGCAGTTTGTCCGAAATTTACTATCCGGCAGACAGACAGATGCGGGATTCTCTGCGGATTAACAGAGAGTGTCTGGATGAAATGATTCATGCGAATTTGCAGCGGGAGGATTTGGAGATAGCAGGAGAAGCGTTGACTCACTATTACTATGATGAGGAAAAGCGTTTTGCACTGCTGCATACAAAACCGTGTGACCCGAATCTTCTGGGTGTTATTAGTGATATGGTAAATTGTGTGGCAACTGTTGACTGCTGTGTGGTATATAATGAAACGCCGATTGGATATAAAATGTCGGTACGAAGTGCAAAAAAAAATCTGCCGGCGAGTGATTTGGCGGAAAAAGTCAGCTGCGGAATTGGTGCTGGCGGCGGTCACACGAATAAAGCGGGCGGCATGTTGATGAAACACATGCTCGCCACACAGTATCCGGGGGAAGATGTAAAAGAAATTCTCATTCAGCGAATCCGCGAGTTTATCCGTGAAGCCGCTTACTGATTTCCATGAGAGGAATCGGCATCAGAGATAAAATACCTACGACAACCCATTCGCGTGGATTAAGTGCCTGCGTATGGAAAATAGGCTGGAGAACGGGCACACAGATGACCAGACATTGCAGGACAATGCAGAACAATACACTAA